>OMCA01000810.1_pt1 | contig 16562 bp, 9 predicted proteins | sample 1673621 | NCBI WGS metagenome assembly OMCA01 (sample SAMEA103958117, study PRJEB25191) | human gut metagenome | biome: human-associated habitat [ENVO:00009003]; feature: intestine environment [ENVO:2100002]; material: feces | place: Germany | collected 2013/2015
CTTGGCTACCGGCCCTGTATCACGAAATTCTTGATGTAGCTTCTGTAACTGATGGAAAGCTGAAACTACATCCGCTTCATCTGCCAGCTTTTCGGCAGCTTCACAGAGATGTGTCTTGATTTCCAAATTCTTCTTGAAATCGTATTCGCGGAATTCATTGTTCAGTTTCAGAAGGTCATAGAATTTCTCAACATACAATTGGTAGTTTTTCCAAAGCTCGTTGACCTTAGCTTGCGGAACGAGTTTAACTTCATTCCATTGCTGCTGTAGTTTCTTGAACTCCGTATAGCTCTTGTTGGCGTCATCTGGAGATTCAACCAGCTCCTTCAGCTCTTCGATGATGGAAAGCTTTACCTGCAGGTTCATTTCCTTTTGCTTCTCCAGTTCGGCTGTGAGTGCACTTCTTTTTTCTTTGATGACGGACATGATATTCTTGAACTCTTCTTCCACACTGTCTGTTTGTGGAACAAAGTTCTCCGCGGCGCCTCCGTTTTCAATGAACAGTTTTCTGGCCGCATCCTGCTCAGCATTGTGCAGCTTGTAGAAAGATTGCTTCAAACCGTCTATTTCAGGTTTTGCCACGTTCTCCACGTCTGCAACCACCTCTTTGAGTTTGGCAAGTATTTCCTCTTTCGTGAGCTTCTGAACTGGCTCTACCGGCTTTTCCGAAACGATTTCTTCAGCGGGAGTTTCTGTTGTTGCCGGTTCAGAAACCTCTGCTGCCTTCTTTTCTTCTTCTAATTCCACCGGCTTTTCGGGGAGATTAGTGTCATGAGTGTCCGTCATTGTATTTACTTTTTTAGAAACGGGTTCCTCCCGTTCGGGTTACATTAGGCTACAAATTAATGAAATAAAATGATTACTTCATACAATTTGCCTTGATTTTTTTCTATTTTCTTGTTTTTATGACAGTAAGACAGTGATACCCATGTACAGCATCATGCCTATAATGTCATTGGTAATGGAGATAAACGGGCCGGTGGCAATGGCCGGGTCAACCTTCAGTTTCTCTAAAGTCATGGGGACTAGCGTTCCGAAGATGGAGGCGAACATGACGACTGCAAAGAGGCTGATGGAGACGGAATAAGTGACCGTAGCCGTAGCTCCGAACCGGATAAAATTATAGATGTATACCAGCAGGGAGATGATGGTGGCATTGATGACCGCCACTACTGCTTCCTTGGCTACCTGCTTGAAGGTGTCTTTGGCATCCAGTGAGCTGTTGGCAAGGCCTTGCACGATGATGGCAGACGACTGGGTTCCCACGTTTCCCCCCGTACCACCAATCAACGGAATATAAAGGGCCATTTCCGGATGGGCGGCGAAAGTCGTGTCGAAGTTACCCAATATCATGGAGTTGCCTATACCGCCTAACATACCGATAAGTAACCATGGAAGGCGGGCAGAAGTCTGGCGCATGACATTATCGTCCGTTTCTACATCTTGGGACAAACCGGATGCCAACTGGTAATCACGTTCCGACTGTTCGCGGACTTCGTCCATGACGTCGTCTACGGTAATCTGGCCTACCAGACGCCCGATACTGTCTACAACAGGAGCTGCCACCAAGTCATACTTTTCGATGATTTGTACCACTTCGTCAATGGGGGTATCTACATGGACGGAGATAGGATCTTTCCGCATCACATGCTTTACCTTGGAGACAGAAGGGGAAGTTATCATTTTCTTCAATGGGAATACCCCTTGCAGACGGTCTTCGTCGTCGATGACGTATACGTAGTAAATTTCATCCAGCTTTTCAGCTTGCAGGCGCATTTCCTTCAGGCACTCCGGCATACTCCAGTTTTCATTGACAGTCACCATTTCCGTACCCATCAAACCACCGGCAGTGTCTTCATCATATTTCAGCAGGTCAACGATGTCACCGGCTTGTTCTATATCTTCGATGTGCGAAAGTACTTCCTCCTGCTTGTCTTCATCAAGTTCGCGCATCAGGTCTACGGCATCGTCCGTGTCCATATAATCCACGAAACGCTTGGCAATGGTCTCCGAAGGAAGAAGTTCCAGGAATTCTTTCCGGATGTCTTCGTCCATTTCAACCAGTACGTCCGCTGCCGTTTCGTTGTCAAGGAGGCGGTAAACGAAGCGGGCTTCCTCCAAGCCGAGGTCATTACACAGTTCTGCAATATCTGCCGGGTGAAGGTCGGTCAAAAGTGTTTTGACGTTTTCCGCGTCTTTCTGTTCTATCAGGCTTTTGACTTTGTCTATGTATTCTTCGTCTATTTCCATGATTGTTCGTGTTTAATCACTAACCATTAATCATTAATCGTTCTCAATGCCTGTTCCACTTGGTTGGTCAGCTGAATAAATTCCTGTACGGACAGTTGTTCCGGGCGTTTATTAAATAATACGTCCTCCGTCAGTGGACAGTCTTTGCCGAGTATCGGTTTTATGGAGTTCCGTAGAGTCTTGCGTCGTTGGTTGAACGTGGTTTTCACTACTTGCTTGAACAATTTCTCGTCGCAGCCTAAATCGTGCGTTTCATTGCGCATCATGCAGATGACGGCACTTTTAACTTTTGGGGGCGGGTTGAAGACATGTTCGTGTACCGTAAACAAGTACTCCACTTTGTACCATGCTTGTATCAGTACACTTAGAATTCCGTATGTCTTGCTGCCCGGCCCGGCGGCTATGCGCTCGGCTACTTCCTTTTGTATCATACCCGTACAGCAGGGAATCAGATCCTTATATTCCAGCATTTTGAAGAATATCTGGCTGGAGATATTATAAGGATAGTTTCCCGTCAGCACAAAAGGTTGCCCGCCAAACAACCGTTGCAGGTTCATTTTGAGGAAGTCGTCCTCAATAATGTTGTCTTCCAGTTGCGGATAGGCTTCCCGTAGGTAGGCTACTGACTCGTAGTCCAGTTCTACTACTTTGACGTTGCGTTCTTTGGGCAGAAGAAACTGGGTCAGTACTCCCATTCCCGGACCAACTTCGAGGATGGGAATTTCGGGACAGACATCTACCGTGTCGGCAATGTCTTGTGCCACTTTCAGGTCTTTCAGGAAGTGTTGCCCGAGAAACTTTTTAGGTTTAACTACTCTCATGTATCAACTAAATCATTACTTTTGCTCCGTAAACGTAGGCTGTCGTGTGAACAACAACCTGTCTTTATACGGAGCAAAGGTAGTTCTTTTCAATGAAGAATGAAGAATGAAGAATGAAGAATTTGGGAATATCGTATGAATAAGCTGCTAAAAAAGACATTGAAAATCATCTTACCCATTTTATTAGGTGGTTTTATCCTCTATTGGGTATATCGTGATTTTGACTTTTCAAAGGCAGAAGAAGTTCTCCTTCATCAGACGAACTGGTGGTGGATGTTGTTGTCCTTGTTCTTCGGTGTGATGAGCCATGTGTTACGAGGCTGGCGTTGGAAGCAGACTTTGGAGCCACTGGATGCTCATCCCAAAACAAGCGATTGCGTCGATGCCATTTTCGTATCTTATGCCACCAATCTGGTACTGCCCCGTGTGGGAGAGGTTTCACGTTGTGGAGTACTTGCCAAATATGATAATGTTTCCTTTGCGAAGTCCTTGGGGACGGTGGTGACAGAGCGGTTGGTAGATACGCTTTGCATTCTGCTGATTACGGGGATTACTTTTTTGGTGCAGATGCCCGTTTTTTTCCGTTTTTTCGAGGAGACGGGCACCAAGATTCCTTCGCTGGTGCATCTTGTGACTTCCCCTTGGTTTTATGTGGCTTTTTTTTCTATTATTGGTGTTTTGGTACTTCTCTATTTTCTGTTGCGTATGCTTTCTTTTTTTGAAAAGGTAAAGGGAGTAGTCTTGAATATATGGGAAGGTGTGATGTCGCTTAAGAATGTGAAGAATGTGCCTTTGTTTGTTCTTTACACTTTACTTATTTGGCTATGCTATTTCTATCATTTCTATATAACTTTCTATTGCTTCCAGTTTACGGAGCACCTTAGTTTCCTTGCCGGGCTGGTGATGTTTGTCGGCGGAACGTTTGCAGTCATTGTTCCCACGCCCAACGGGGCAGGACCCTGGCACTTTGCTGTCATCACTATGATGATGCTTTATGGGGTAAATGCTACGGATGCGGGTATATTTGCTCTGATAGTGCATGGCATACAGACGTTGCTGGTGATAGTGTTAGGCATCTACGGGTCGTTGCACCTGGCATTGGCGAATAGGGCAAAGAAATAGACGTTTCTTGTGGTGGGTTCCTATATTGTCACTTCTTGTGTTAGAGGACAGAGACAGTACTTATAGAGAGTACTCCTTTAAAAGTACTGTAATACTTCTTTGCAAGTACTTCAGTACTTCCTTATAAGTACTGAAGCCTAAAGGTTGTTGGAAGATTGGTTTCTTTAAACGATATTGTTGCTTGGATATAGAAGTGGGAGAAATTCCTAAATATGGTAGCTATATTAGGTGCAGATGTTCTATCGCAATATGTGAAGATGTAAAAGCCATGTTTAAGATAGCTGATGATTTAGTACTTTAGAAAAATCCCGGTTTATTGTACTTTCCGAGAATAAACCGTTATATTTGCGAAAACTAACTTTTTAGAATTATGAGTACAATCTTACAGTTAGCTCCACAGAATGTATGGAAGCACTTTTATTCACTGACCCAGATTCCCCGTCCGTCAGGACATATGGAGAAGATTACCAAATTCCTTATTGATTTTGGAAAAGGCTTGGGGTTGGAATCATTTGTCGACGAGGTCGGCAATGTTATTATTCGTAAGCCTGCCACTCCGGGTATGGAAAACCGCAAAGGCATCATCCTTCAGGCGCATATGGACATGGTGCCTCAGAAGAACAACGATACTATTCACGATTTTACAACAGATCCCATTGAAACCTATGTTGACGGTGATTGGGTGAAAGCCAAAGGTACCACGCTGGGAGCAGATAATGGTTTGGGAGTAGCTGCCATTATGGCGGTGCTCGAAGATAATAACTTGAAGCATGGCCCATTGGAAGCCCTGATTACCAAGGATGAAGAAACGGGAATGTATGGTGCATTCGGTTTGAAACCCGGAACTATGCAAGGGGAAATTCTGCTGAACCTTGACTCTGAGGACGAAGGCGAACTCTATATCGGCTGTGCCGGTGGTCTTGATATTACTGCTACTTTGGAATATAAGGAGGAGACGCCTATGGCCGATTTCGTTGCCCGTAAGATTACGCTGAAAGGTTTGCGTGGCGGTCACTCCGGTTTGGAAATCAATGAAGGGCGCGGTAATGCCAATAAATTGCTGGCACGCATCGTACATGATTTGCTGATTGAGTTTGACTCCCAGCTGGCAAGTTTTGAAGGTGGTAATATGCGTAATGCTATCCCCCGCGAAGCACATGCGGTATTGGTGTTCAATCCTGAGGATATGGACGGTTTGGAAGATTATATGAAGGAATACGAGGCACAACTGAATGACGAATATGCTCCGATTGAAAGTGGTATTACCCTGAGTATAGAAGAGGTAACTCTACCCACTGCCGTTGTTCCTTCAGAAATTCAGGATAATATGATTAACGTGTTGATGGCTTGCCAGAATGGTGTGATGCGTATGATTCCTACTGTTCCCGATACTGTAGAAACTTCCTCCAATTTGGCTATCGTAATCATTGCAGACGGTAAGGCCGAAGTTCGTATTTTGGCGCGTAGTTCTTGCGATACGATGAAGGATTTCCTGGCAGACAGCCTGACAGCTTGTTTCGCTATGGCAGGTATGAAGGTGGAATTGAGTGGTGGCTATTCCGGATGGCAGCCTAATGTGGATTCTCCTATACTGCATGCCATGAAGCTGTCCTATAAGCAGCAGTTTGGTGTGGAACCTGCCGTGAAGGTTATTCACGCAGGTCTGGAATGCGGTATTATTGGTGCCAATTGTCCAGGACTCGATATGATTTCTTTCGGTCCCACTTTGCGTTCTCCGCATTCACCGGACGAGCGTGCGTTAATTCCTACTGTTTCCAAGTTCTATGATTTCTTGGTGGCTACATTGGAGCAGACTCCTGAAAAGTAGAGAATACTTTATGTAATGAATAGGGGCAGGGTGCTTTATTAAGTATCCTGCCTTTTTTGTCTGTGACAGTTTGTCCTCTTTCTGCCAGAATGTCCCAGACTTATTACAATGGTATGTCAATATCCTTGCACTTTCTCCCTAAAAATTGACCTAAGTCAAGAAATATGTTATAAAACATGTTTTCTATCCGTTTTTTGCTTGTTATCTTGAACAAAGGCTCTATTTTTGTGTTGTAAAACATGAAAACAATAGAAAACTAGTAGATTTTTTAAGGATAACAAGATTGATTTTAGGAGGATAACAAAATGAAAATGTTAAAGAGTTTTTTTAAGCATGTCGGCGAAGCCGATAAGAACATTTGGGGTTACGTAATGCTTTAAGCATTCCCCCCCCTTCGTGAAGTATTGAATTTTAGTTTTCAGGTATTAGTTTAATTTTTTAAGATTATGAAAAAGAAGATTGCAAATTCATTTAAGCACATTCTTACCGCAGCTGGTAAGAATTGGATGGAGGCAATGAGATATTATAGCCTCCAAATGTGAGTACACTAACATTTAAGTATAGCACAAGGGATATGTTTGCAAACATATCCCTTGTTTTTTTGTAGGAGTAGAATAAGATTTTTTATGTCCAAAAGTACATTTGTTTGAACTTTATTCACTTCCTTTGTTATTAATACAAAGACTAACAAACGAATAATTATGAGAGTAATTCAAAGAATTTGTAGCATATTGTTACTGCTGGTTACATTTGGGGCTTCGGCATTGTATGCGCAGACGTACGATAAGTTGTGGAAGCAGGTGGAGCAGGCTCAAAAGAAAAGCCTGCCTCAAACAGTGATAAAACTGGCTGATGAAATCTATCGGAAAGGTCGGCAAGAGCAGAATGCTCCGCAAATGTTGAAAGCCTACATTTGTAGGGAGACTTATCAAGAGGGGCTGACTCCGGACAGCCTTTACTCCAGTCTGAAATATATGGAATCTTGGGCACAATCGGAGAGGAATCCGGTGAACAAGGCTATTCTACACTCTTTGTTGGCATATGAATATGCTGACTTGATGCGGAAGAATCGCCGTGTCTTGCTGTCACGTACTTTACTGACTGTTGACGAGGTTCCAGCAGATATCCGTGAGTGGAGTATCAGCCAGTTTGTGGATAAAATAGATAGGTGTAACCGTGCATCCTTGCAGGATTCCATCCGCTTGCTCAATACATCTGCAGAACAATATGTGCCTTTTGTGGTGTTGGAAGACGGTAGCCGGTTCTATGGGCACGATATGTACCATCTATTGGTGAGCCGTGCTGTTGATGCTTATCGGCAGCTGGATGGTTTCAGCGTGGATTCTTTGGTACAGACCCGTATCGAAAGGATTTATCTGGATATGATGAATGCTTATCGCCATCGTGCCGGTTCGGAAGATGCTATGTTGCTCTGTTCTCTTGATTATTGGAACTGGAAGTTGACCGGTGGTATCAGCCAGCAGCCTTATCCTACTTTCCGAATGCGTCAGGAAAAGGCTAATCGGGAATATCTTGAGGTTTTGAATAAATTGATAAAGGAATACGGTTCACGAGAGGTTTGTGCCGAGGTTTACATTCATAAAGCCAACCACCTGCGCCGTTTGGAACCGAAACGCGCTGATGAGGCTCTAAAAGTCTGTGAAGAAGGCTTGAAGCGCTATCCTGCGTATAAGCGTATCAATGAGTTGAAAAATATCCGTGAACAGATTTTACAGCCTGAACTCATTCTGACTATGAATGAAAGCGGTTATCCCGGCGATTCGGTGAATATGAGGCTGCATTATCGTAATGTCGAGGGCTTCACTCTCAACTTATATACCACTACTTTAAGTGAAGTACCTTGGATGGACCATGGTATAAATAAAGATACTTATAGAAAGTATGCCCGGAAGTTTTCTTCCACGCATTTTGGCTTAAAGCCGTTGCCAGGCAAGGATAAATTGCCTGAAGATGTCCCTTATCTTGCCTCGGACACTGTATTTAAGTTCATGATTCCTCGGGAAACGGGAGTCTATATTCTTCAAATAGTACCTGATACTGAAACGGCCCGTACAGATGATAAATTTCTGGTATCTACCCGCTTCAAGGTGCTGACATTGGATTTGGGTGACAACCGTATGGAAGTGGCTACATTGGATGCCCGTAGTGGACAGCCGATTGCTGGTGCCAAGGTGAGTTTCTACTCTTTTTATGATGAGAAGAATAGAAAAGCGATGGCAGAGGTACTGACTGATGCCGGGGGGAAAGCTGTATTACCCTGGCAGAGTGAAATCCGAAGTTATGTGGCGCGTAAAGGCAGAGACACAGCCATGATGCCGCAGAACGTTTATATGAATCATCCTTATTACGGTATTAAGGATACAGATTGGAGGCAGATGGCATTGCTGACAGACCGTTCGCTTTATCGTCCCGGGCAGACCGTTCATGTAAAAGGGATAGCTTACAAGCAGAATAGTGATAGCGCCCAGGTACTACAAGGAGTTGATTATGAGCTTGTCTTGTTGGATGCCAACCGCAAGGAACTTGCCACCAGGAAGGGGCGGACCAATGATTTCGGCTCTTTTGCTACGGAGTTTGTACTTCCGGCAGCTTGCCTGAATGGCATGTTCAGCATACGAACCAAAGAGCCTCAATCTACCGTCACTTTTAGGGTAGAGGAGTACAAGCGACCTACGTTCGAGATTGCCTTCACTCCGGTTTCGGAAGCTTATCGGCTGGGTGACAAGGTTGTGTTGAAAGGAAATGTCAAGGCCTTCAATGGCATGATGGTGCAGGATGTGCCATTGGCATATACGGTGACTCGCCGGAATCCGAGACCTGGTTATTGGAGCAATGCTGATAAACCATTATTGTCTGACACCATACAATTGGATACCAACGGGGATTTTTCCATACCCTTGACTTTGGAAGCTCCGGCTGTAGATACAGACGGGTATGGGAGTGTGTATACTTATCATGTGGAGGCGGTGGTGACGGATGAGGCCGGTGAAACGCAATCCGCTTCGTATAACTTGTTGGCAGGTCCTAAGGCTTATTCCTTTGATATTCGCTTGCCTCAATATGTTTGTAAGGAAGACAGTATGCTTTTCACTTTTGGAGTGAATAATGTAATGAATATTCCTCAGCACATTGAAGGTTCCTATTGCCTTTATCCATTTGCAGAACAAAATGGGGCAAGGAATATTGCAGGTTCTGAACCCTTGGATGATGTTGTATTGGAGGGTACCTTCACAGCCAATCGGCTCCAGGATTTTTCGGCTTGGAACAAGCTTCCTTCAGGTAACTATCGCTTGAAACTTTCTGTACGTGATAGTTTGGGACGTGAAGAGAATAACGGGGCATATGGCAGTGACAGTTTCATGCTCTTTTCAAAGAGTGACAAGCGTCCGGCTGCGTTTACAGATTTCTTTTATTATAAAGAAAATGAGGAATTTGATGTACAGTACCCTGCCGCTTTTCTTTTGGGGACTTCTTATCGGGATGCATATGTGCTGATGGATGTCTTTTGTGACAGAAAACGCATTGAAAGCCGTGTGTTGCAGTTGAATGATACTATTATTCGTATGGAATTCCCTTATAAGGAAGCATATGGCAAGGGAATCACCATTCTTTTCAGTTTTGTGAAAGCTGGCGAGATGTACAGTCATCAGGTTGAACTGAAGAAGCGGGAGCCGGAACGTGCTCTCGACATGAAATGGGAAGTGTTCCGTGACCGTTTGCGTCCCGGACAGGAAGAAGAGTGGAAGCTCGTCATAAAGACGCCTCAAGGTATGCCTGCTGCGGCTGAGATGTTGGCTACGATGTACGACGCTTCACTGGATAAGATTTATAAGAGTAACCAGATACTACGGGTTTTCTATCCGGATAATCTGTATGGGGCATTCCGTGGTGCGAGCCGTTATAATAGCAATTACTTCTCCGTTTATTTCCCGTTGAAGGCTTGGAGGGTTCCGGTGTGGTCGTTTGACTACTTCTGTTCTCCTTATATGGATGGAAGGATGCGGATAGTGATGGTAGAAGACAATGCGCTTTTGGAAGAAGTAAGTGTTGTGGGGTATGGGACTACCCGGAATAGCTCTTTGACCGGTAATCTTAGAATACGTGGTGCCAACCAGCCGATGCTTGCTTCCAAAGCAGAATCCGGGAATGCCGTTGAAGTGAAATATGTTCCTGCACAAGTAGCGGAAGACGCGGTGGAAGATGTTGTTTTTGAATCGGAAACGATACCGGTTGGCGAGGCCTTGCAACCTATTGAGGGGCTTCGCACCAACTTTGCCGAAACAGCCTTTTTTTATCCTCAACTTCGTACAAACGAACAAGGGGAGCTTGCGTTTTCTTTTACGATGCCGCAGAGCTTGACTCGTTGGAATTTCCGTGGTTACTCACATACTAAGGATATGCTGACTGGGATGTTGGATGCTTCCGTTGTAACTGCCAAGGAGTTTATGCTGACTCCGAATATGCCTCGGTTTGTCCGCGTTGGAGATAAAACACAGATAGCCGGAACAATAGCCAATCTGACGGGTAAAGCGGTGAAAGGAACAGCAGTATTCACACTGTTCGACCCTATGACGGAGAAAGTTATTGCTACTCAACGTCAGAAATTCTTGGTAGAAGCAGGAAGAAATACTGCTGTCAACTTCCATTTCGAAGTGTCCGACCGCTATGATTTGCTTGGTATTCGTATGGTTGCCGATGGAGGTACGTTTAGCGATGGCGAGCAGCATCTGTTGCCCGTATTAAGTAATAAGGAGTATATTACGGAAACGCTTGCTATGCCTATCCGTGGCGAGGAGACCCGTACGTTCTCATTAGACAGCCTTTTCAACCGTAATAGCCGTACAGCGACAGACCGTCGTCTGACTGTAGAATTTACCGGGAATCCGGCTTGGTATGCTGTACAAGCGTTGCCGGCATTGAGCCTGCCTGCCAATGATAATGCCATTTCTTGGGCTACAGCTTGGTATGCCAATAGTCTGGCAGGCTTCATTGCCAACAGCCAGCCCCGCATTAAGACTGTATTTGACAGTTGGAAGGCTGCCGGTGGCACGAAAGAAACCTTCCTCAGCCAGTTGGAGAAGAATCAGGATGTGAAGAATATCCTGCTCAGCGAGTCTCCGTGGGTACTGGAAGCTACTACTGAAGCCGAACAGCAGGCACGTATTGCCACGCTGTTTGATATCAACCAACTGAATAACCGCAATCTTTCCGCTTTTACCAAATTGAAAGAATTGCAGGGTGAAGACGGTGGATGGAGCTGGTATAAGGGAATGTCCGGTAGCCGCTATATAACTGGCTATATTACAGAATTACTTGTTCGTCTTCCTCTGCTGACGAAAAATGAACTGTCTGAAGAAGTTGCCGCCATGCGGCAGAAAGCTTTCGGCTATTTGAATCGGCAGGCCTTGGAAGAGTATCGCAATATCCGTAAAGCCGAAAAAAATGGCGCCAGAATTACTGCCAACTCCGAATCGGCAATGACATATCTGTATCTGATAGCCCTTAGCGGCGAACAAGTGCCGGCAGACAATCAAGCGGCTTACCGCTATTTCCTATCAAAAGTAGGTGCCAATCTTAAAGATGGAACCATGAGCAGCAAGGCGCAGTCTGCCATCATCCTGAAAGCAGTAGGGCGTACAGCCGAGGCGAATGAATTCATCGCTTCCCTCAAGGAACATCTGGTACAGACGGATGAACTGGGTGCATACTTTGCTTTCCAAGCAAATCCGTATAACTGGGGTATGCTGCCCATCCCTGCCCATGTGGAAGTAATGGAAGCCCTGCGTATGGCAGGTGGCAACGATGCTTTGGTGGAGGAAATGAAACTCTGGCTGCTGAAACAGAAGCAGACTACCAGTTGGAATTCTCCGGTTGCAACGGCTGATGCTGTTTATGCATTGCTTTGTCAAGGTACTAATCTGCTGGAAAGTCGGGGAGACGTACGTATCACGTTAGGTAACAAAGTTTTGGAAACATTGTCGCCTACAAAGACCATAATCCCGGGTTTGGGTTATGTCAAGGAAACCTTCGCTCAAGGAAGTCCGGAGCTGAAAGCTAAAACCGTCACCGTAGAGAAACGGGATGCAGGCATTGCCTGGGGAGCTGTTTATGCCCAGTATCTGTCACCCATATCTGATGTAAAGCAGCAGGGGGGTGAATTGAATGTAGAGAAGAAACTTTATGTAGAGCGTATATCGGCCGGTGGTAGCAAGTCCTTGCAACCGGTTACGGAAGGGACCGTATTATCCGTCGGTGATAAAATAGTGGCCCGTTTGACTATCCGCTTGGACCGTACTATGGATTTTGTTCAGTTGAAAGACCAGCGGGGTGCCTGCTTTGAACCTATAGGCTCGCTTTCCGGTTATCGTTGGAGTAATGGCCTCGGTTATTATGCAGAAGTGGAAGATGCCGCAACCAATTTCTTCTTCGACCATTTGGGCAAAGGCGTTTATGTCTTAGAGCACAGTTATCGCATAGCCCGTGGCGGAACATACGAAACGGGGCTGGCCACGATACAGTGTGCGTATGCTCCGGAGTATGCTTCGCATTCGGCGGGAGGGATAATTGTAATAAAGTAACAATAGAGTATGGAGCGGAGCGCAATTTGTACAAATTGCGCTCCGCTATTTTAGGTACTCTCGCTAAAAACACCTATTTTTGTCCGACTAATATTGAATGAGAGTGGCAGAATTAGGAAATCTTGATATTAAGAAAAATAGATGAAGCGGATATTGATAACTTTATATGTGCTTGCAAGTGTGGTATTGACTGCTGTAGCGCAAGCTCGTTTTACCTCGAATACAGAGATGTACAGTTTCGGCCAGATAGAATGGAAGCATCCCGTGACTGTGCAATATACCATCACCAATACGGGTGACCAGCCTTTAGTGCTTACAGAAGTAGAGCCGGATTGCGCCTGCTCCGTGGCCCAGTGGACAAAAACGCCTATTGCTCCGGGGGCAAAAGGAACAGTAAATGTGACTTTTGACGCCAAGGCATTGGGACATTTCCAGAAATCTGTGGCTATTTACAGCAATGCGCAACCCAATCTGGTCTATTTGAAGTTCAATGGTGAAGTAGTACAGGAAATCAAGGACTTTACCAAGACGCATCCCTATCTTATCGGTCAGATACGTATTGACAAGAACAGCCTCGACTTCCCCGATATTCAGCATGGTGAGCAGCCGGTGATTCATATCGGCGTGGTCAATCTTTCCGACCGTCCTTATGAACCGGTACTGATGCATCTGCCCCCTTATTTGCAGACAAAAGTAGAACCTAACGTGCTGCAAAAGGGAGAAAAAGGAGTGATTACACTTACATTGAATTCGGAAAGACTGACTGGCCTCGGACTGACTCAAACGTCGGTCTATCTTTCTCGCTTCTCCGGTGACAAGGTGGGCGATGAAAACGAGATTCCCGTTTCTGCCATTCTTTTACCGGATTTCTCCGGAATGACGGAAGTGGAGAAGGCAAATGCTCCTGTCATCAGCCTTTCTACCAAAGAAGTTGATATGAGTGCGATATTGGCAAAGAAGTCAAAAGCACGTCAGGATATTACCATTACCAATACCGGGCGTTCTCCTTTACAGATAAACAAACTCCAGGTATTCCACCCGGCAGTGGGAGTTAACCTCAAGAAGAGTGTATTGCAACCCGGTGAAAGCACCCGCCTGCGGGTAACGGTAGTGAAGAAGAATATAGGCAAGAAGCGCCGTCATCTGCGTCTGCTGATGATTACCAATGACCCGATGCAGCCGAAAGTTGAAATCAACATTAAAGCAAAACAATAAGAAGTCGTAAAGTCCTTCATAACTCATAACTTATAACTCACAAATAGCCATGGAACATCCCGAAAATAATGAAGCATATAAAGGCTTGGTTGTCAATGCAGGCATTGAGCAACCTTCATCGGTCAATCCTTACTTGAAGAACCGTCCCAGGCGGAAGAAACGCGAGCTTTCCGTATCAGACTATGTGGAGGGTATAGTGAAAGGTGATGTTACGGTACTCAGCCAGGCTGTAACACTGGTGGAAAGTGTGAAACCGGAGCACCAGGCTGTGGCGCAGGAGGTGATAGAGAAGTGTTTGCCCTATTCGGGCAACTCCGTCCGTGTGGGTATCAGTGGTGTGCCCGGTGCCGGTAAAAGTACCTCTATTGATGTATTTGGCTTGCATGTACTGGAGGAACACGGCGGCAAGTTGGCCGTTCTTGCCATTGACCCGAGCAGTGAACGCAGCAAAGGCAGTATTCTCGGTGATAAGACGCGTATGGAGCAACTCTCCGTTCATCCAAAATCCTTCATCCGCCCCAGTCCGTCGGCAGGTTCTTTGGGTGGGGTAGCCCGTAAGACGCGTGAAACGATTATTCTTTGTGAAGCTGCCGGTTTCGATAAGATCTTTGTAGAGACGGTAGGTGTGGGACAAAGTGAGACGGCTGTACACTCTATGGTCGACTTCTTCCTGCTTATCCAGTTGGCCGGAACAGGCGACGAACTGCAAGGAATCAAGCGTGGTATCATGGAAATGGCGGACGGTATTGTTATCAATAAGGCAGATGGTGATAACCTGGAGCGTGCTAAACTGGCCGCATCGCAATTCCGCAATGCTCTGCATCTGTTTCCTGCTCCCGAGTCAGGATGGACGCCACAGGTGATGACTTATTCCGGTTTCTATAACCTGGGTGTGAAAGAGATTTGGAAGATGATTTACGACTATATTGCTTTTGTGAAAGATAACGGTTATTTTGAATATCGACGTAACGAGCAAAGCAAATACTGGATGTACGAAAGCATCAATGAGCGTCTGCGCGATAGTTTCTACCACAATCCAGCCATAGAAGCCATGTTAAGTGATAAAGAACAGCAAGTACTGCAAGGCAAACTCACTTCCTTTGTTGCAGCAAAGAGCTTGCTAGATACCTATTTCGGAGAATTGAAGAAGAATTAGTTCGGGTTACAGAGCTACAAGCTACAAGTAGCTGCGCTATCATGCCGCAAGGCACTTGTAGCTTGTAGCTCTGTAACCTGTAACTAATTCACGCTTTTTTCCCTTCCTTCTCAAAGTCCGCCTTCGATTTACTCTTCGTTACGATATATACGCCAAGGAATACCAGGGCGATAGCTACACCTTTTTCCCAACCGAATACACCCAGTCCCATGATAATGGCGGCAATAGAAGCTACGATGGGTTGCATATAGTTGTACATACTCACCACTGTGGGCCGCAGCAACCTTTGGGCGGTCATAATGAAGATATAGGCAAGGAAGCTACCACCTATTACTACGTAGCCCACTTGTACGTATGCCGCGGTAGAAATTTCCGTCCACTGAATACCTGCCACATCATGATAAGAGAATGGAATATAGCACATGGAGGCATAGATAAACATCCATTTATTCAATGTGATGGGAGAATATTTCTGCGATAAGCCCTTGAACACAGTCAGATAAATAGAAAAGCTGATTTGCGCTACCAGACAAAGCAAGTCCCCGATAATACTGCTGTTACCGTTGCTTGTGGCCTGACTGCTTAATATAAGTGTCAGCGCTCCCATGGCCCCTACAAAAATACCCAGTACTTTCAGGTTCGTGATAGGTTCCTTCAGATAAATGGCAGCGATAATCATGGTTACGATAGGAAGTGTGGTTGTCACGATGGAGGCATCGATGGGTGAAGTCATTGAAAGCCCGAAGATATACACTCCTTGATTGAACACCAGTGCAAAAAGTGAAGCAAAGAAAATCTTCAGCATATCGCGGTGATCCACGTGTTCGTGCTTACAGAATGCAGACAGTAGCCAGAAACAGGCGGCTGCACCTACCATGCGGAACGTAGTTACCGATAAGGCTGAAAACTCCATAAGTGCGGATTTGCCGATGGGCGCCATCAGTCCCCATAAAATATTGGCAGTCAGGGCGAATATGTGCCCTTGTACATTCTTATTCATACTCTTTTTTCTTTTGAGGCTGCAAAAGAACAACTATTTTTTGAAACTAAAAAGTCTTTTCTCTTTTTATATATTTGTAGTCTGTTGTATCTATATGTCGGACGTGTTGCATCTATATGTCGGATGTGTCGTATCTATATATCCAACGCCACCGATATATAGACGCTAAAGGAACAGGATGAAGAAGAGCGTTTAGCCTTCTAATACGATTCGTCCTATCAATCATGCTGTTCATGCAGTGTAAGGAAACCGGAAGATTTACTATTTCTCCTTTTTACAGGAAGTCAAGAGTTTGCCAGCAAGAAGTTAACTTCCTGTCGACAAACTCTTAATTTCTTGTCGACAAGAAATTGATACTTTGTAGCATCTTGATAATCAATGATAAAAATCACTTATACAAAAAGGGCGTTTATATACATATATTACTTTGTTTCCTTACATACCTCTTACGTATTCTGTCACGGAATCGGACTTGCCTGAAATTACATAGCTTGTTGTGGATGAGAACAAGCAATGTAATCATTCATAACATTGCTTATTCCGGATCATAAGACTGCTTGTTTTCAGATGT
>OMCA01000811.1_pt1 | contig 16554 bp, 16 predicted proteins | sample 1673621 | NCBI WGS metagenome assembly OMCA01 (sample SAMEA103958117, study PRJEB25191) | human gut metagenome | biome: human-associated habitat [ENVO:00009003]; feature: intestine environment [ENVO:2100002]; material: feces | place: Germany | collected 2013/2015
AATGAGTTATCTCTTTGTTTATTTCAAAAAAGTCACTAATTTTGCAGCCCGTTACAGCATGAATAATAACATAAAAATAAGTATATACAATGAAAAGAACATTCCAACCCTCTAACAGAAAGAGAAAGAACAAACACGGATTCCGTGAAAGAATGGCAACTGCCAATGGCCGTCGTGTATTGGCTAGCCGTCGTGCAAAAGGTCGTAAGAAATTAACTGTATCTGATGAATACAACGGAAAATAATTCATCTGACCAGAACAAATAAAAGGAGTAAAGTGAATCACTTTACTCCTTTTATTTTTATTCATTCTCCCGTATCCAGTCCATCACATTTGCCGGGGCGCGTTCTGCCAGCAGTTCTTTTTTCATAAAATCCATATAGGGGGCTACATGATCAAAAAACTTATAATATCCTTTGCACAGATAGTTCAGTCCCGGTTCTCCGTCCTCCGTCACAACAAATCGATTCTTGGGACATTCACCGTGACAGGCAAATTCATATTGGCAATCCAAGCATTGCCGTGGCAAGCTGTTGTGCTTCATAGCCCCAAATGCTTCCTGTTCTTTGCTATACATCATCTCCACCAATGTCTTCTGATAGATATTTCCCAATTTATATTCAGGAAAGACAAAGTGATCGCATGAATACACATCCCCATTAAACTCCATCACGGCGGCATGGCCACAATATTTTGCCATCGAACAAACACCCGGCTGTTGTCCCACCCAATTCGCCAACGTAGAATCGAATATCTGAATAAAGTAATTGCCTACATCCTTCTTTACCCATTCATCAAAGATGGTACAAAGAAAGTTTCCCCATTGTTCGGGCGAAACAGTAAAAGGCGCTACTTCCCCATCCTTCTGCTTTAAAGAAGAAAGCTTAAGCCCATCAGCCCGTTTAGATAGACGTTCTACAATCGGGGTAAACTGAATATAGTGGCAGTCCAACTCATCGCGGAAGAAGCGGTAAAAATCCAAAGGATAATCAGCATTATAGTCGTTCACCACTGCCATGGCATTCCATTCCACCCCATGCTTTTTCAACAAGTTGATACCACGCATCACCTTCACAAACGATGGCTGTCCCATCTTATTCTTCCGATACTCGTCATGAAATTCTTGCGGACCATCAATAGAGATGCCTACCAGAAAATTGTTCTCGCGAAAGAACTCACACCATTCATCTGTCAGCAGTGTACCGTTGGTCTGAATGCAATTATCAATCGTACGGCCTCCGGCATATTTCTTTTGAAGTTCCATCGCCTTTTTATAAAAAGACAAGGGGCGCATCAGGGTTTCACCTCCATGCCAAGTGAACAACACCTGAGGCATGGTTTGCGATTCAATATATTCTTTTATGAATTTCTCCAACAGTTCGTCACTCATCACATGGCGAGGCTGTTCTTCATATAACTTTGCTTTTTCCAGGTAATAACAATAGTCGCAAGCCAGATTGCATACTGCGCCCACGGGCTTGGTCATTACATAAAGCGGCTTCGCAAAGGGGGTTATGGTTGCTTCTTTCATCGGTCTTTCATTTATATCTTAGCGTTTATATTACAAAGATAAATCTATTTTTCTATCCACAGAGGAGAAAATGCAATTTTCGGCATGAAATTCATAACCGCCGTAGATCTGCTCATATTACGTGAGCCGGCCTTTGAGATAGAAATCTGTTTCTTCTTTTCTCCTTTCATTAACTGTTGAAACGTCCTGTTGATGGGGGTTCCGATAGTGAATGAACATCCCGTAATCGCCCTTTCAGCCTCCTTTCATCTGTAAAACATCTTCTGGCAAGACAAATACTGAAGGCAGATTGTGAAGGGACTTGGAAAGCACAGATGAAGGGAGGATGATGGGAACACTTTCAGAATTAATAAATTGATTACCTGCATGTTATAATTAAAATGTAAGGATGAACGGAAAAAGGGAATAACCGACTTAATAAGGGGTGATGCAACCTGCCCTTACATGAAAAACATACCGGGCTTAAAAAAAGACTTTGAGTTTTTTAAAAAAGATGGTAGTGTTTCAATAAAAGACTTTGAGGTTTTAAAAAAACATCAAGGTCTTTTTGGAAAACATCAAGGTCTTTTTGCAACATTCAGTGCGAGCTGCATATTTTTTAATGTACGTACGCATCGGAATACACATACGGTAGCATAAGTCTACACGTATATACGCATCAGGTCACACGTATATACGTATCGAGCTACACGTACGTACGCATGAGCCTGCACGTATATATGTCATTGTGTCAGGCTCCGTCATATCCTGTACCCGGGTTTGATTAATTTGTCTTCTCTCTTGACAAACGCTTTTTCATGTTGTATATTTGTAGTTCGTCAAATCTAAAAAAAGTGCCTCATGAATGTATTCGCCACCCTCAAAACAGTCTTCTTCGGAAGCAAATTCCTGTCAGCTCCTGTTCCTTCCGACGGAACGCCGCGCCGTGACTTCGTATCCGCCCTCAACGGACTGATGCCGCTTTGTCGGACCATCCCCGGTGTGCACCTGGCAGTGGATATCCGCGAGGGTCGGGTGGCTCTGGTGGTGGACTGGACTCCGCGCACCGACGGGAATGCGCTGGCGGGCACTTACCATTACATTGTGTCCGATGAAGACGGAGTGAAGGAAGTGGACAAGTCACAGGTTCTTCCGGCTGAAAACGGCAAGGGCAATTTGCCGGAAAGCAGGAACGAAGCTCCCGGATGCCCGGCAGTCTTAATTGAAAAAACGGAGAAGGAAGCCGCACAATCGGGAGGTGCTCGAAAGGTTATGAATATCGCACACTCGAAAGATATTGAAAAGGAAGCCGGATTAGAATCCTCGGAAGATGTTGAAAAGAAAATCGGAGTGATATCTTCGGAAGGCAATCGAAAGGAAGCAGGATTAGAATCCTCGAAAGAGGAAGTCAAGAAAGCGAAATCATCCTCCCTGATGCAGGAAGTGACCGCTTTCCTCACCTCCCGCTACCGTTTCCGCTTCAACGTACTGACCGAGGAAACCGAAGTAGCAGACGTGGCAAACATAACAAACATAGAAAACAACCTCCCCGATGCCCATCTGCGTTACACCAAAGTGGACGAACGATGGATGAACACGCTCAGCATGGAGGCCATCGAAACAGGCATAGACTGCTGGGACAGGGATATCCAACGCTTTGTGCGCTCGCGCCGCATCAGCGAATACCATCCCTTTACCGCTTACTTTGAGCAGCTCCCCGAATGGGACGGAAAGGACCGGGTATCCACACTCGCCCGCCGGGTGTCCGACAATCCGGTATGGGTGAACGGTTTCCACCGCTGGATGCTGGGGCTCTCCGCCCAATGGATGCAGTTCCATCCGGATACCAACAACGCCAACCGCGCTAACAGTATCAACCGCGCCAACAGCGTAGCTCCCCTGCTGGTGAGCAGCCGACAAGGACTGGGGAAAAGTACGTTCTGCCGCCTGCTGATGCCCGATGCGCTGAAAGCTTATTACACAGAAAGTTACGACCTCGGCTCCCCGGCATCCGCCGAAGCCAAGTTAGCTGCCTACGGGCTGATTAATCTGGATGAATTCGACAAACTCAGCGCATCCAAAATGCCCCTGCTGAAGAACCTGATGCAAGCCTCCGCACTGAACATCCGCAAGGCCTACAAACGCAGCGCTTCGGCACTTCCCCGCATCGCCTCGTTCATCGGCACCAGCAACCGGGAGGACCTGCTGGTAGACCGCACCGGCTCGCGCCGCTTCCTCTGTGTCAGCTTGGAACACGCCATAGACTGCGTCACGCCTGTGGAGCATGAACAGCTGTACGCCCAGCTCAAAGCGGAACTCCTGTCCGGTGAACGCAGCTGGTTCAACAAGGAAGAAGAGCAAGCCATCCAACAGCACAACGCCCTGTTCTACAAACACATACCCGAAGAAGAGGTGTTCCGCCTTTGCTTCCGCTTTGCCACGAAAGAGGACCATCCGCAGGAAGTGCTGACCCTTTCCGCCACCCAATTATTCGAGCGAATGAAGTCCGCCCATCCTTCGGTCATGAGGGGCATGACCGCCTACAGCCTGAGCCGCATCCTGCCCCGGCTGGGCGAGCGGGTACATACCGCCAAGGGGAATGTGTATCGGGTGGTGGTATGCTAGGAGTATTTAGCAATAGTGGAAGCTTTATCAGCGGTTCGTTAGGCTTGTTCATGCCGAATAAATGCCTGAGAAACAACGTAAAATCAATGGGCAACCGGGCTTTGCGGAGTTGCTAACCACCGCAGTAGTATAAAATAGTTTAACAATTGTAATTGATGGTAAGATGAAAACAACCAGTCTTTAAAAGGTATCTCTTTATCAAAGATTATGAAGAGCACAACAAATATAAATAATATTTCAGGAAGTAAACGATTTTTCATGTCTTTACTGTCCCTTGTCTTGTTCTTATTGCCTTCCTTTAATTTTTTAGGATGAGAAAAAGAATATGGTAAGTTTGTCTTTTTTTTAGGACTCTTTTTGTTTGCTCCCTGTGAGGATACAGTACCGTGAGAATGTGTTTAAAGGGTTTGCAGCTGAACACCCGGAGGACTTCAACAAATGGCTGGATAAACAGAAATAATACAATAGACAGGAGGGGAAACTAAAATGATGCTTACGAGAAAGCAGCGAATTTTTCTTTAAAGTTCGCTGCTTTCTTATGTTTTCAGTGTATAATGTAGATAACCAAACATTTAACAATAGGTTTCAGTTTTTGTTATCTGCTATTTTCCCCATTTCACTTGTATCGAGGATAAGTGATGATGGCTTCTGTCTTTTCATCGACTTTCAGATCGAATTCTGCCAATGTTGCTGTAGGAGTTATAACCTTTATTCGATAAGTTTGGTGAGAAAGGTTCCGGATAGCATAGTCCAAATTCATCATACAGTTGCAGTTGGCTTCTTGCTTACCTAAATATTCCTCTTTAATAATTAGGGTGTTACCTTGAGTTTGAACCTGTACATTTGCTCCTTCTGAGTCACAATTGACCAATGCACTACGGTGATTGAACAGTAGCACATCGTTTCTCATAGTGAAACATAGACTATCGATTGCGTGTTCATCGTATGCATTTTTGTAAGTGATGCAATCGCTCAAGGTGGCATTTCCAGTGTATGAATCATCGTCATTGCAGGCTTGTAATCCTAGGGTTACTGCGGATAAAAGAATATATCCTTTAATTAATTTGTTCTTCATTTGTGCATTGGATTAATTTATAGTTATGATTCTTTTTACAATAGTTATACCATCTGAAATATGGATTACGTAATTATCTGACTTCCATTTGCTTATATCACAAGTATAATTAAAATGCATTGGTCCATTTATACTAAGATTATAGTCATATGAAGCTAAAGAAACTCTGTTTTCAAGGTTTTCAGGAATAGAAGATGATTGTGCATGCTCCTTATCTGATTTAAAATTGTTTGCAATATATTGAAAGGCTTCTGCAAATGAAATTATATTATCATAATTATAGTCGGAGTTTATTCTTTTGTTATTGTCCGGTTGATAACCTGATATGCCGCTAATCCAATAATATGCAAAATAATCATACCAATTTCCTTTTTTCCCATAAGAATTTTCTTCAGCTTTACATGCTGTATAGACATTTCTGTTTTCTTTGCTTAATGGTTTTATAAAACCTCCACTTCTACATGTCGTAAGAATAATATTAATACAACGTGCGTTTATGTTGTTTAGTAAATTAGCCAACTCATCGCTTGTCATACCAGCAATATCGTTCCATAAAGCAAAAGTATATGTCTCTGAGTTAATTTGACCTCCATGACTTGTTGCAAATATTGTTAAATCGTCTTCCTGGGTTAACAATTCCGCGTATCTTTGAAAACTTGAAATTACTGATGAGCGTGTTGCTGAAGAGTTTATATCAGGAGTTCCATCTCCATCCAAATCAAGTGGTGTTGAATCATATTCGCCATTATTCAAATTTCTATCTTTTTCAGGCTTTTGTCCATCGGCCATTAATGTTGTAATATTGGATTTGGAATAACCATATATTTTAGTTAATGCAGAGTAGAATGCTGAACAGTTATTCCAGTATCTTAGATGGTTATTTTCCTTATCTATTCCTCCATTGATAATTAATGCATATTTGTTATGCAGATTAGCAGTAGCTTTTGGGTTATTGATTTGCTGAAAGGATAATAAAGGGGTAGATTGGATATAAGGAGTAGCGGATGAAGATATTATTTTGGTCATATTCTCCATTTTGGGAGGGAAGGAATGGTGTTCAATTGAAAATTCTCCATTCATTGTGACATAAATATATCTACATGGGTGCGACCAATTCTCCATTGGATTGTCATCGACAAAGAAAAACCAACAAGATGACTTTATGATACTATTTCCACTTAAATATCTTTGAATAGTATCATTTTCTTCAATAATTGTATTTGATATAAATACATTAATATCGGATGTATCTTTGCTCAGAACTTTTTGCTTTACTAAGTCTATAGCTTCATCTTTTGAAATAGCCAAACTTCTAGATTTGATATTTGCATGATTCTCTTTAATAGAAAGATTGTCAGGTTGATCTTGACAGGATGCAATACCACCTAAGATAATTAGGATAATAATGAAGAATCTTGTGTGAATCATAATGATTAAATTTGATATTTATTAAATCTTTCTATTTGGCAATGTTTTGGTACTGTTGAAGTGTATAAATTCTTATATACTTGATTAGCAATAAAATATATCGTAAAAAGTCAAGAAAGCCACTAATTCAAAATACCTACCCCAAAGGTAACAAAATTCCCCTGATTATGCAAGAGTATTTTTGAAATTCCATGAATCTGGCCCGCATACAGATTATGGCCTATATGCTCCATGCGCTTTGTGAGGAGTAGACTGTGAGTCTTTACAAACTGGATTCGGCAATGCCTACGTCGGATGGGGGTGATACTAATCTACTTGTGATAAGTTCTTCATGCTGCTCTGAATTATGCTGTAAAAGCGCCGAATATTCCCGAAATTTGTTTATACCCCAACCAGACCAAAAGTTCAGTTATACATTCGATAAGAAAAAAAGTAGGGATTATACATTGCACTATTGGGATGTTAATAGGAAATCATTTGTATCCATTCCTTGCAAAAGCTCAACAGATTCTACGCAAACATACGAACAGATACCAGAAAATGCATTATATTGGCTGACTTTGCCTGAACGGATAGTGAAGCAAAGAGTGTTTTTTATAGAGCAGGATACCATAAGAAGGTATTAAGCAGTTGAGAACCTCAGGAGGTGCAGAGCCTTTCCGCCACCCAGTTGTTCGAACGAGTGCATAAATGTGTACCGGGTGGTGACATGTGAGTAAAAATGTTGTAACATAACATCACAAATACTTTTGGGAAACAACCAAACAGAAAGGAAATGGAATACACCTAATTATATCGCATGCGCACGTAAACCGCACAAACTACATACAAAAGAGGGCAACTAAAGCCTACTATCTATAAAGGTTTTACAAGCGGCCGAACAAACCAAAAACCATTAACAAACAAATATCTATATACAAAGTGAATATCAAGAAAAAAAAGTTCCCTGATTATTTGGTTTATATTATAAACTATATTATATTTGTAAAGTGATTAAGTAAAATAAACTTTTATCATTCAACCTATAAAACATCATAACAATGAAAACAAACACAACATTTCACAAGAAACGTGCCACTATCCTGGCATGCGCCACACTAGCTATTCCGAGATTTGCCACTGAAAATATAGCACAAACCACCGACTTTATATCACTATAATAAGAAATAAAGCTATGAAAACAAATCAGAACAACAAAAAAACCGTTCCAACTCAGGAACAAATCGAAGTAGTATGCCGGCAAAGAGCCCGTCATTTTTGGAATTGGCTCACTTGGTCATTAGTCTATTATGTGGTAATAAACCTGTTTCTTATAGCTATAAACTGGTTTACCAGTCCACACTACTGGTGGGTACTATGGGTGATAGCAGGCTGGGGAATCAGCTTGCTGATGACAGCCATAGAGAAAAGCATCAAATATTAATTAATCACAAACTAAAAAGAAAAAACAGTATGGAAGAAAGAAAATTGAATGAGAAAGAGAGTTTGGAACTCATCGCTCAAATGATTCAGAATACAAAAAACAGGCTAGAAACCAATTGTGGCATGCCGTTCCTTTTTTGGGGATATACCACTATCTTTGTCAGCCTGCTGGTCTGGTTTCTGGTAGTAACTACCCGGAATTATTATTGGCAATACCTATGGTTCTTACTCCCCATCATCGCAGGAACAGGAACTTACCTTTCCACACGTAATCAGCAGCCGGGTATCAAGACTCATTTGGACAAAGTAATCAATTATATTTGGTTGGTATTCGGCATAACCGGCTTTCTGATATCCATGCTCGCCATGTTTTTCTGGCAACTTCCCATCCTATTCATGGTCCTTCTGCTGATGGGCATGGGAACTACACTAACAGGTCTGGTGATAGGTTATAAAACTGTCACTATTTGCGGCACACTGGGAGCGTTAAGCTCCATCGGATGCCTTTTTTATCCAGGTCTAAACCAGATATTAATCTTCGCTCCTGTCTTTATTTTTATGATGGTTATTCCGGGACATGTGTTGAATCATGCTGCCCGTAAACAAAAAAAATCGTAACTTTGCGCCTATGTTCAAAGAATTGAATCCATTACTACATTCCGAACTGAGACTTGCCGTGATGTCCATACTGGTTTCAGTGGAAGAAGCCGAGTTCAGCTATCTGAAACAACAGACAGGAGCAACGGCAGGTAATCTGAGTGTGCAAATAGACAAGCTGAACAAGGCTGACTATGTAGAAGTCATCAAGACATTTAAAGGAAAAATGCCTTGTACCATTTGTAAGATTACACAAAAAGGGCTTGAAGCTTTTGAAGAATATGTAGATGCATTAAAAAGTTATATAAACATAAATACATAACAGATCATATCATTATTTGTTCCATCCACAAACCTGTTTGAATAAATACTGTTTAACATCTTGATTGACAGGCATTCTGAAATTCACCATCCTAGGATGATTATATGAGATAACTTTCTATTATCCCATATAATTTTTTAGAATAAACATCTTAATAAAAGGTTTTGTAAATTTGTACCCGGAAGAGAGAACATCCTCTCCCACAAAAGCGTTTATATTATACAAACTTTAAATAAAAGAATTATGGAATTTGTAACGAATGAAAAGCTGACAATCGTAGGTGCTGCCGGAATGATTGGCTCGAACATGGCTCAAACTGCTATTATGATGGGCCTTACTCCCAATATTTGTTTGTATGACCCATACGCTCCCGGTCTGGAAGGTGTGGCAGAAGAACTATACCATTGTGGTTTCGAAGGCATGAACATCACTTTCACTTCCGATATCAAGGAAGCTTTGACCGATGCTAAATATATTGTAAACTCAGGTGGTGCGGCACGTAAAGCCGGCATGACCCGTGAGGACTTGCTGAAAGGAAACGCAGCCATCGCTGAAGAATTCGGAAAAAATGTAAAGGCCTATTGTCCGGACGTAAAACATATCGTGGTTATTTTCAATCCGGCTGATATTACCGGTCTGATCACCTTATTATATTCAGGCCTGAAACCATCACAAGTTACAACTCTTGCCGCTCTTGACTCTACACGCTTGCGCAGCGAATTGTCCAAGCATTTCGGCATCGCCATGGATAATGTAGAAAACTGCCGCACGTATGGCGGTCATGGTGAGCAGATGGCTGTTTATGCTTCTACCGCTAAAGTAAACGGAAAAGCATTACTTGATATCATCGGCACTGATGCTTTGACAAAAGAACAATGGACTGAAATACAACAAAAAGTAACTAAAGGCGGTGCAAACATCATCAACCTGCGCGGCCGCTCTTCTTTCCAAAGCCCGTCATATGTTTCTATCGAAATGATTGCCGCCGCCATGGGAGGAAAGCCATTCCGCTGGCCTGCAGGTACTTACGTATCCAATGGTAAGTTCGACCATATCATGATGGCCTGGGAAACTTCTATCGCTAAGGATGGCTGCCACTTAAAAGAAGTGAAAGGCACGCCCGAAGAAGAAGCCGCATTAGAAAAAAGTTATGCACACCTTTGTGCTTTGCGTGATGAAGTGATTGCGATGGGAGTACTTCCTCCGGTTTCCGAATGGAACAAGCTGAATCCTAATATTAAATAATTCTGATTACAATATTCCGTTAAAAACATCGCCGGGTTCACCCTTGGCGATGTTTTTTTTGTATCTTCGCACTCGCAATGATAGACCAACCCACCATAGACCGGATACTGGATGCCGCACAAATTGTAGATGTGGTATCCGAGTTTGTCACTCTGCGGAAACGCGGTGTGAATTTTGTCGGACTTTGTCCATTCCATGATGACAAAACCCCTTCATTCTATGTATCACCGGCCAAAGGATTATGTAAATGCTTCGCCTGTGGAAAAGGTGGAAATGCTGTCCATTTCGTTATGGAACACGAACAGATGACCTATCCCGAAGCACTACGCTGGCTGGCCAAAAAATACAATATAGAAATAAAGGAACGCGAATTGACCGATGAGGAGAAACAAGTACAAAATATACGGGAAAGTCTCTTTGTAGTCAATGAGTTTGCCCGCGATTATTTTCAAAACATCCTCTACAACCACGCTGACGGAAAAGCCATTGCCATGTCTTATTTCCGCCAACGGGGCATTCGTGACGATATTGTCAAGAAATTCCAATTGGGATACAGCACTACCGCTTCTGACGCATTGGCACAAGAAGCCATGCGAAAAGGATATAAAAAAGAATTTCTGCTCAAGACCGGACTATGTTACGAAAAAGAAGATGGCAGTTTACGCGACCGTTTTTGGGGACGTGTGATATTTCCATGGTTTAACATCAGCGGAAAAGTGCTTGGCTTCGGTGGACGTGTACTGGACAGCCGTACCAAGGGAGTAAACCAAAAATACGTCAATTCGCCCGAATCCGAAATTTTCAGTAAACGAAAAGAACTATATGGCATTTATCAGGCTAAAGCTGCCATTGTAAAAGCCGACTGTGTTTACATGGTAGAAGGATACACCGATGTAATTGCCATGCACCAATGCGGGCTGGAGAATGTAGTGGCCAACTCGGGTACAGCATTGAGCGAACAACAAATCCGGTTGCTACACCGCTTCACCTCCAATATCACCCTATTATATGATGGTGACGAAGCCGGTATAAAAGCAAGCATCCGAGGTATCGATATGTTACTTGCAGAAGGCATGAATATCAAAGTGCTGCTTCTGCCTGACGGAGATGATCCCGATAGTTTTTCCAGAAAACACAATGCCACGGAATTCAGAAAATACATTGATGATCACGAAGAGAACTTTATCCGTTTCAAGACCAACCTTTTACTAAAAGATGCACAAAGGGACCCCATCAAACGGGCCGGATTGATATCGGACATGGCACGAAGTATCGGACTGATTCCGGATAAAGTAATTCGATATACCTGCTTGACAGAATGTGCTACCCTCTTGAACGTAAACGAGCAAATTATTTTAGACGAGATCAAAAAGCATCTGCTTCAACGGGATGATAACTATCTGGAACAAATCAAGAAAGAAAAAGACGCATCCGCCACTATCGGCTCTCTGCCTTCTGCCGATGCACCTTTTCCTGCCGGCAGCATACCTCCTGCCGATATGCCCCCCATAGAAGTAGATGATGATGTTCCCCCTCCGTTTCCTCCTGCAGAAGCAGAAGCGGGGTATCAATCGTATATTCCCCAAGAAGGACGGGAAAAGTACGTTTTTTATGTAAAAGAACAGTTACTGCTTCAAACTTTGATACGCCACGGAGAGAAAGTCATGTGCTATGTAGAAACGGAAGAAAATACGGAAACTCCGCTCACTGTGATAGAATATATTTCCATGGATTTGAAACAGGATGAATTACAGTTCCATAATCCGTTGCACCGGAAAATACTAGCAGAGGCAGAAGCTCATCTGCATGACTCCAACTTCACGGCAGAGCGTTATTTTCTGGCTCATCCCGACCCTACAATCAGCAAGCTGGCAGCAGATATGATAAATGATCGTTACCAATTGAGTAAAAGCAATTCACAAGCGATGGTCAAAGATGAAGAACGCTTACACGAACTAGTACCACACCAACTTATCGACTTCAAACTTGCCATTTTAGAAGAAGATATGAAATATACGCTGCAAGCATTGAACAAGCCTGAAGTAGCAGCCAATGCCGATAAATGCCTTGAAGTCATGGCCCACTTTAAAGAATTAAGTGAATTACAAAAAATTATGGCCAAGCGTGCCGGAGACCGGGTAGTATTAAAATAAAGGAGGCATAACTCCTTACCGGTTATGCCGTATCAAATCCATAAATTCCTCACGTGTTTTGGCTTGATTAAACGCACCTGTGAAATCAGAAGTAGTAGTAATGGCATTTTGTTTCTCTACCCCGCGCATCTGCATGCACATGTGCTTGGCTTCGACCACTACCATCACTCCCAGCGGATTCAAAGTTTCCTGAATACATTCTTTTATTTGCAATGTCATACGTTCCTGTACCTGCAACCGATGAGAAAACACATCAACTACCCGGGCAATCTTACTCAAACCGGTGATATAACCATTGGGAATATAAGCAACATGTGCCTTTCCATAGAACGGAAGCATATGGTGTTCGCACAAAGAGAAGAAATCAATATCTTTCACGATAACCATCTGACTATATTCTTCTTTGAATTTTGCTCCCAATAAAATGGCATGCGGATCTTGTTCATAACCGCGTGTCAATGTCAGCATAGCTTTGGCTACGCGCTCAGGAGTTTTCAGCAATCCTTCTCTTTCTACATCTTCACCCAATAGCGATAAAATACTCTGATAATGGCCTTTCAACTGTTCAATTTTCTCTGCTGACCATTCGGGATGCAATAGTTCTTCCATGTTATTAGTCCAGGGGAATATTAATTTGTTCACGAACAATAGATACTTCTTTAAAAACACCGGTAGCCTTCAGACGGCGCATAGCGGCATCCGCTTCCTCAATACTGCGGAAATCACCTACACGACACAGCCAACGAGGCGGCTGGAAATAGGCATAGACAGGCATATCGGGAAACTCTTCTTTCACCTTGGTAGCCACGTTATTAGCTTCATTACGAGCCACACGCGAATTATTTCCTGCATAGACCTGAACCCGATACCCTCTGGCTTTCAACATTTTCTGCTCACCTCCCGTAACATTCCCTGTATAGATACTACCAATCAAGCCTGTTATTTTAGGATCTTGATGGATGGTTACAGTACCTTCTCCGGCACGGTTACGTTGCAAGCTTTCTACTATGTTCTGCTGTGCCAAGGCGGAAAGTCCGAGACTTAAAAAGAGTAGGATAAAAATGTATCTCATGTCGTTTTATGAATTTAGGTAAATCATCACAGATTACTCAGATTCCCACAGACGATTTTATGATTCTTTATCTGTGTAAGCTTGAGTAATCTGTGATGAAATTAATTATTTGAATGCATCGATAATGCCTTTGAAATCAACAACTTTCAAAGCAGCACCACCAATCAAACCACCGTCTACATCAGGGTTAGCAAACAATTCTTTAGCATTAGAAGGCTTGCAGCTGCCACCATAAAGGATTGAAGTATTATCAGCAACTTCTTTACCATACTTGTCAGCAATCAAAGAACGGATAAACGCGTGGATTTCCTGAGCCTGTTCAGCAGTAGCAGTCTTACCTGTACCAATAGCCCAAACCGGTTCGTAAGCCAGGATAATCTTACTAAAATCTTCAGCAGACAAAGAGAATACCGATGCCAACTGAGCAGCAACCACTTCATTTTGTTTGTTAGCTTCACGCTCTTCCAATACCTCACCAATGCAGAAGATCGGCTTCAAATTATTAGCCAAAGCCAATTTAACTTTTTCTTCCAGAATTTCTACTGTTTCGTGATAGTAAGCACGACGTTCTGAGTGACCCAGGATTACATATTCAGCACCTGTAGAAGCAACCATTTCAGCAGAAACCTCACCGGTATATGCACCTGATACTTTATCTGCACAGTTTTCTGCACCTACACCAATTACAGCTTTGTCAACAATAGGAGTAACAGAAGCCAAGTGAATAAACGGAGTACAGATTACTACATCACAATTAGGTTTGTCAACAGCCAAAGCTTCATTCAATTCTTTTGCCAGAGCAATACCTTCCTGAAGGTTCTTGTTCATTTTCCAGTTTCCTGCAACAATGTTTTTTCTCATTTTGTTTATTTTATTAAAGGGTTAATGAAATTATTTTGTTCGATTCTCTTTCAATTTCTTTTTCCTATGAAAATGCTCCCAAATGACATCCACCATGCTGAAAAACAACAACGGGAAGACAAACCATGCCAATACCAGCACCACTTTATGACTGAAAGTCTTTTCATTGATTTGTGCCAAGGGCAATTTTTCCAGCCTGTCGGTCAGCACATATTCATCAGGCAGACTATTCACACTCCACTTGTTTATAACTACTCCGTTCTTCAGCAACATCAGTCCAGGATTAGAGCGTATCATGGTTTTCAGTGTAATGTCATCCATCAGGCAAAAAGGATACTCGGCTCCCGTACGCTCCTGCCAGTCTTCAATGTCACTATCGGGTGATGAAGTAAGACAATAGAATTGATATCCATGCTCCACACTATAATCATACAGTTCATTTATCAGGTCAATGGTACTATCATCCGCCTGGCTCAGCTGATGCGCCACCAACAGAAAAGTATAATTATCATCATCCAGTACTTCATCGGTTATATCTTCCCCATCTTCTTGACGAATAATAGAAAAGTCATGAATAGGCGGTTCGTATCCTTGTTCCTTCACTATCGTTTGGGAATCTACAAAAGTCCATGTGCTATCGGGATAATTTTCTAATGTAAATTCTTTCTCCACTCCATTTTTTTGAAGAATAAAACGAGTTTCATAAACAGTAGGCTTCGCTCCTTCCGGAATTTCCATCCCTTTACGTATATCTGCCCCGATATGATAAGGGCGGAAATCAAAGACAGGCAATTCATGGTAACAATACAAAGTCATCCCCGAAATATAGAGAAACGCATACATAGCCACCAACCAATCGAAACGTTTGGTCACCAAAGGAGTTATACGGTTTCCCCATTTAAAAACGGAAGCCGCAGCTATCAACAAAAATACATTCTTCCCAAAAGTTTCCCAATTAGTCAAAGTCACAGCATCGCCGAAACATCCACAATCCGATATCGGATTGGAAAGAGCCAACCATAAAGTGAGCGGAGTCATCACCCCCATGATAAGCACAACAAACAAGGTTGTCATTCTTCTGCGGATACCAAACAAAAGATATACTCCTAAACAAAACTCAACCATTGCCTGCAATATAGACGCCAAAAACGGAAGAAAGGCAGGCACCGAAGCAGCCCAACCGAAAGCCTCCAAATAATCCTGAATTTTATATTGGGTACCCAGCGGATCTACCGCTTTGACAAAACCGGAAAATATAAATACTACCGCCAGCAAAAAGCGGCAGGCATTTGTCCAGATTCCAATGATACTATGTAACTGTTTACTCTCCAAATTCCAACTTGATCAATCCGAATACAGAATAATTAATCATATCCATATAGTTGGCATCAATGCCCTCTGATACCAATGTGGCTCCATCGTGACCTTCAATCTGCTTGGTACGATAGATTTTCATCAAAATCAAATCAGTATATGAACTGACACGCATGCTGCGCCATGCTTCGTCATAATCATGATTCTTGGCCAGCATCAGTTCCAATGCCTGTTTGGCATACCGGTCATACAATTCCAAAGCACGTTCTTCAGTCATATCATCCGTATCAGCATATCCCAGCTCCAATTGGATCAGGCCGATTATTCCATAATTCACAATAGCGATAAACTCCGAACGGATACCTTCATCTACCATCGTCACCCCTTTGATTTCAATACTACGGATGCGGTTTGCCTTGATAAATATCTGATCGGTAACAGATGAAGGGCGCATGATACGCCATGCTGCGCCGTAATCGTGCAGTTTTTTCGCAAACAAATCACGGCAGACAGCTATTACATGTTCAAATTGTTGTTTCGTATCTTTCATCACACTCTATGATTAGACGGCAAAGTTACGCATTTTTCTGCTTAAGCGTAAACAAAAAGGCGGAAAAGAATACTCTTTCCCGCCCTATTTTGTATTTCTTAATTAACTAAAGCTTAAGAACATCTTAACACTTGTCCCGGACGAAGAATAGTTCTACGGGTAATATGGTTCAACTTGCATAAAGCATCAATAGATGTACCTGTTTTCTGTGCAATGCGGCTCAATGTATCTCCACTTCTTACCTTATGGTAACGGATAGTACCATCTGATGAAGCCAACAAATTCACGTTCTTACTATTCGTGTTACGCTGGTATCTGTTATTACCTTTTCTAAACAAATAAGAATCGGCTACAATATCCTGCTTTTCAAAATCAAATA
>OMCA01000824.1_pt1 | contig 16365 bp, 10 predicted proteins | sample 1673621 | NCBI WGS metagenome assembly OMCA01 (sample SAMEA103958117, study PRJEB25191) | human gut metagenome | biome: human-associated habitat [ENVO:00009003]; feature: intestine environment [ENVO:2100002]; material: feces | place: Germany | collected 2013/2015
AGTGCCGCCAAACTGTTCTGTGACAACGGTACAGATTGAAAATGGAGTCCCCTGTATTGTGAGGGAAAATGAAATTTTCTACAAAGAGAAAGTCAGACAGTGGAATACTGTATGATGGAAGGAGCAGTCCGGTTTATCTGCGGGTCAGGAAAGCCGGGCTGCTTCTTTTGCCTTGCAATCCGACGGTGGCTGTGCTATTCTGTATTTGTTCATTGAAGCAGCAGTTCATAGCTGCATAAAATTCTACATCAGGGAAAGATTCAAGATTCGTAAAAGGGGTGCTGTCCAGAGCGTCTGTGACGGGGAGCATAAAAGTTCTGAATCAAAATCCACAGGAAAAATAGGTTGACAATTTACAGGAAGTGTAATACTATAACTAAAGAATTATGGCAAGTGGAAAAGAAAGCGTTGTAAAAGTTACAAATAGTGAAGAAAAGAAAAAAGCCCTGGATGCGGCGATCGCCAAACTGGAGAAGGACTTCGGTAAGGGTGCAGTGATGAAGCTGGGAGAGTCAGGGGCACATGTGTCAGTAGAGACGGTTCCGACTGGATGCCTGAGTCTGGATCTTGCACTGGGACTGGGGGGAGTGCCAAAAGGAAGAGTGATCGAGGTTTATGGTCCTGAGTCCAGTGGTAAGACGACGGTTGCCCTGCATATGGTGGCAGAGGTGCAGAAAAGAGGCGGTATCGCCGGATTTATTGATGCAGAACATGCTTTAGACCCAGTTTATGCAAAACATTTAGGTGTTAATATAGATGAACTTATAGTTTCACAACCAGATACTGGAGAACAAGCATTGGAAATTGCAGAACAGCTGATCCGTTCTTCTGCAATCGACATCATCGTTGTGGACTCTGTTGCCGCTTTGACTCCAAAGGCCGAAATCGAAGGCGACATGGGGGATAATAAAGTAGGTTTGCAGGCACGTCTGATGTCTCAGGCATTGCGTAAACTTACGGCAGCCGTGAGTAAGACACGCACCACATGTATCTTTATCAACCAGTTGCGCGAAAAGATCGGTGTAATGTTCGGTAATCCAGAAACAACCACTGGTGGTAACGCTCTGAAATTCTACGCTTCCGTACGCCTTGATATCCGCGGAAGCCAGGCTATCAAGAATGGTGACGAAGTGCTGGGTAAACAGACTAAAGTAAAAGTGGTAAAGAACAAAGTGGCACCTCCTTTCCGTAAAGCCGAATTCGATATCATGTTTGGTGAAGGTATCTCAAGAGCTGGTGAAATCATTGATTTGGGTGCTGATTTAGGCATCATCAAGAAAAGCGGTTCATGGTACAGCTACAACGAAACCAAACTGGGACAAGGACGTGACGCTTCCAAACAAGTGATTCAGGATAACCCCGAACTGGCGGAAGAACTGGAAGGTTTGATTTTCGCAGCACTGAAAGAGCAAGAATAAACCGTTCTCACATATATGCAATATATTACATTCATGACCAGTATATACAAAAACAATACATGTTAATAAAAAAACCGTTTTAACCATAATAATAAGGTTAAAACGGTTTTATCCTTAAACATTATTTCCAATCACAATTTTTCAACTTTTATAAAAGACTTGTATCCCATATTTTACAAAAAGCATCTACTTTTTCAATTCAAATCCTAACATCAGCCCGTCATAAGCTTCAGCTACACTGTTAAGAGTGGCAGCTGTAGAATTTACTTTGGAAGCCGCTCCAGTAATCACCTTTAGAATAGACATCAACTTATCGGCATTAAACACAAGACTCATACTATTACCTGTCACTGTCACATAAGCTACCGTCTGTATGCCCAACTTACTTTTCATAATAATCGTCTTAGCTTCCTCATCAAAAACATAAGTGCCGCTTACCGTACGTCTTTTCAATATATATGAATAAGTACCATCCTCCTTGAAAATATACTTAATACTAGTCAAACCAATCTTATCATATATAGTCTGTAATTTTTCTTCCACTTCTTTGGCCGCTACCTCTCCACCAGCCTTTGCCAGTAACTGATCACTCTCGAACTGACATTCAGGAGCCTGATAAGACCAAGTCCCCACAATAGAATGAGCCGTAGTAGCCTTGTTACCAATTGCCGCCTTTGCCACTCCTGTCAATATAGATTTCAAATCCTGCGCCTCAGCATGAACAGAACACATACATAATAACAAAACAACTCCCCACCATTTAAAAACATTCTTTTTCTTCATATACTTAATTACTTATAATATTCAACGACAAAGATAAAACAAAGAGACGAAAAGATAAATAACATCACATTGTAATTTAACAAAATATGCTACGTTATGAAATAGAACATATATAATAGGAAACAAACGATAAAGGACAAGTTGCAGCCTTATCACCACATACTTGTCCTTTATTTCAAGAAAATACCTTTTAACAATCTCTTACCTCATCACAGTTATATTACAATAGATAATTCAATCATTCTTATTTCCATTCACTATGTTGCTCCAACATCGGATTCGTATCAATCTCACCTTGCGGAATAGGCCAAACCAAATCTTGCGCACCACGAAGATTACCCCGCGAAACTACTCCAAAGCCATAGAATGACTGGTCTTTCTGCATACGCTTTTGAGCATTTTCAAATTCTCCCCAACGGTAAAGATCTGCAAAACGCAAATCTTCAAAAGCCAATTCCACACGGCGTTCGTGACGTACAATGGCGCGCAATTCTTCTTTATTCAAATTAGTTCCTTCCACTACTTCTACCGCTGGCATACCAACACGAGCACGAACTTCATTAATATATCCTGTTATTTCGGCTTGTGGATAACCACCTTTCTCAATCATAGCTTCAGCAAGTGACAAAAGTACCTCTGCATAACGGATAACATAGAAGTCAAGACTACCGTCATATTCATTAACTGTATCTTCTGGAGTGTACCATTTACGAATACAACAGGTAGAACTTGCCGGCAAATTATTAGTAAACAGTTTTCCGTTCCATTCCATACCAGGTAACATCAATGTACCTTTCATACGAGGATCACGATTCTCATAACGTCCCATATCCGGATTAGCCTTCGTATGGGCTCCTTGAACAAGACTTCCTTTAAATAAAGGTGACTTATCGATGGGCAACCCATCTATACAATAAAAATCATCACACAAGTTCATAGAACCTTCAATAGCATTCATTGGAGCAGACCAACAAACCCCAAAGCAACTTCCTTCACCTAATCCCGGACCTTTAAAATGGACACTCAACAATACTTCTGCTGCCGTTTCATTTTGCTCTTTAAACAAATCAGCATAATTGGCAGCATAATCAGTTCCGTCACCCGACTTAAAAAGCTGCACTTTTCCTACTACATTTTTATAAGCCGTTATTGCCTCGTCCCAACGTTGATTAAAAAGAGCAATTCGTCCCATAATGGCATAACCTGCTTCTTGGGACATACGTCCTTTTTGCGCTTTCCCTATAACTGGTATTTTAGGAATCCAAGTCTTCAAATCTTCCAGCAAGGACGAAATAATCTGGCTACGTTCCGCCTTGGGAGCCTGTGCTTCAGCCAAAGTTAAAGGTTTCGTCAGATAAGGGACATCACGGAATACGGAGGTCAGATTGCAATACATCAAAGCTCGTAATGCTATTGCTTCCGCCTTGTATGCATCTATCTTTTCAGCCTCCATCGGAATACGTTCCACATTCTCTACCAACATATTACAACGCTTAATCACTTCATAATTAGCATTCCAGTACATAGAAAAGCATTCATCGGTAGTGGAAGAAGCACATTTCGAGATAGAACTTCCCAGCATCCAATCACCCCATGTGTGGTCTCCATTATCCGTACTGGTTTCACGTCCTAGAAATCCAAACTTCCAGCCATCAATATTGTCATCATATAAATTCTGGCTCTGCATGGCATCATAGCAAGCTGTCAAAGCCATCAATGCATCCGATTCGGTCTGCCAATAAGTGGTTTGAGAAGGCTGATTCGGAGAATCCGTCTGCAAAAAACTATCTGAACATGCACTGGTAACCAATAACACTCCAGAAAAAAATAAAACTCTGCATATATTTTTTGTACTTTTTACCATAATGTATATCCTCCTTATAAGTTAGAATTGAATATTTAGCCCAAATGAATAAGTGCGCATATTGGGATGTACGTCATTTCTAGCATCACCCGATGTTTTTTCCGGATCCCAGTTTTTCAAAGACGTAAATGTCAAAAGGTTGCTTCCGGCAAAATAAACACGGACACTGGAAACACCCATCTTAGCAAGTCCAGGCTGACGGAATGTATAGCCGAATTCCAAGTTCTTCAAACGTAAGTAACTGGAATTTTCTAACCAGAATGAAGAATAAGAATCATTCATAGTATTACCCAATGCCGGCATAGAAGCATTTACGTTGCCGGCAGAATAACGATCCAACCAACGTTCGGTTAAGTTACCGCGAATATCGGTAGAAGTTTCCCAACTGTAACGGTAAATACCTCCCACTCCTTGCCAAAAAGTAGACAAGTCAAAATTCTTCCAAGAAGCTCCTAAATTGAAGCTATAAGAATATTTAGGAAAAGGATTGCCAATAATATCACGATCATCAGCAGTAATATTACCATCATCATTCAAATCAGCATACATAATATCGCCCAATTTAGGAGCCACACCATTTTGTTTAATGATTTCCCCTTTTGAATTAGTACGCTGTAAATCAGCTTCTGTACGGTACATACCAATCGCTTTATATCCAAAATAAGCGCCAATAGGATTGCCAATACGATTGATTGTTTGCCCACTTATTGTTTCTTCCAAACCGCCCATTTCCAGAATTTCGTTCTTCACGTGTGACAAGTTGAAACCTACATTCCAAACCCAATCGCCTTTACTATCCGAGTAATTCACATTCCATTCCCAACCACGATTGCGGACAGCACCCACATTCTGATAAGGAGCATTAAGAGAACCTAAGAATATGCCTGGCATAGCTAATTGCATCAAGATATCAGAAGTTTTCTTATCAAACCATTCAAAAGTAGTCTGTATCCTATTATTAAAGAATCCAAGATCAAGGGCCACATTGATGGAGCGGGTCGTTTCCCATTTGATGTCTTCATTTGGAACAGAAGTCTGTACCATACCAGCCTGTTTGTCCCCACCTTGGTCAAAGAAATAATTTCCGCTTGCGCCCAAAGTAGCCGCATAAGCATAATTACCGATTTCCTGGTTACCCAACTTACCCCATGATAAACGCAACTTTCCAAGGGAGAAGTTTTTATAGTCTTTCATTAATTCTTCATTCGAAAACACCCATCCTCCTGATACGGAAGGAAATGTAGCGTAACGATTGGCTTTAGGCATACGTGATGAACCATCGTGGCGAATATTGAACTCAAACAAATAACGGTCATCATAACCGTAATTCACACGACCAAAAAATGACTGGAGTTTATATTCTTCCGAATTGCCTTTTGCACCCGGATTAATTGTTCCTCCATCAAGTTCATAAATATTTTCTGTAGGAAAGCCCTGTATGGAAGCAGTCGTTTTATAAAAGCGCGAGCCAATAACAGAGTGCCCTAACAACACATTAACATTATGTTTATCAAATTGTTTGTTATAAGTCAACAGGTTCTCACTCGTCCATGTTGCATTGCGATACCAATAATCCTCCTCCTTATTCGTTTCCCCTGCCGCTTTTCTAATACTTCCTTCTGCATCATAACGGGCAGGAGATTTGGGAGAATAAGATTTCGTTGCATTTAAATCAAAAGCATAAGCAAAACTGGTCTGGAACTTCAATCCGTCCCATAAATCAATACCTGCAAAAACCTTACCGTTAAAACGCCAATACTCATTGCTGCGGTGCCCTAAAGACATTGACTCTACAGGATTCTTCATCAGTTCGGCACTCAATGACGAACCATCTACATAGCCGTAGTGTCCGTTAGAATACATCACCGGCACAGTAGGACGAGTAAACCAGGATACATAACGCATGATTCCACCTTCGCCGGAAGGTGCGACAGCAGGAGTAGTCACATTATTCTTATTACCGGATAAGTTCAATCCAAAAGTAAAACGTTTGTAACGAGTATCAATATTCGAACGAAAAGAAAAGCGTTCTACTCCTGTCTTCATCATGATACCATCTTGATTGGAATAGGCCACCGAAGTCATAAAACGGGTATTTTCATTACCTCCTGATACAGACAGATGATGCTGGTGCATACTAGCATTACGCAATACAGCATCCAGCCAATTGGTATTTGCATAATGATCCGGATCTGATCCGTCTTGCAACTTTTGCAAAGCTTCCGGTGAAAAAGTTCCAGTGCTCACTTCGTTTTTCATCAAAGCCCAATTATAACCATCCACATAATCGGGAACAATACCTGGGGTCTGCAAAGTATAACTACCTGAATACGAAACCTTCACTTTGCTTGATGCCTGTCCCCGCTTAGTAGTGATCAAAATAACGCCATTAGCAGCACGCACACCATAAATAGCTGCCGATGCCGCATCCTTCAATACAGAAATGCTCTCAATATCGGCAGAAGGGATTTCTGCAATTTGTGAAATACTACCTTCCACCCCGTCAATCAACACCATCGGATTATTATTCCCAAAGGTACCAATACCACGAATCCTGATTTCTGGATTATCATTACCAGCTTGTGCACCGTTCTGAGTTAGTACTAAACCTGGCAAACGTCCCTGCAGCAAAGTAGTTGTATTAGCCACCGGAATATCTTGAATATCTTTTGCTGATACGGAAGCAACAGATCCTGTCAAATTCACTTTCTTCTGAGTAGCGTATCCTACCACCACCACTTCGTCCAGCTTTTTGGAGTCTTCTTCCAAAATAATTTTAAAATTATTTTTACTTCCTACCGGCAGGATCACATCCTGATATCCCAAAAAGCTAATCACTAAAGACTGGGAAGGTTGCACCTTCAACTGAAAAGCACCGTCTATATCAGTCACCACTCCCTGCATAGTACCCTGTACCATTACACTAGCTCCTATAATAGACTCACCGGATGAATCATACACCTTACCTGTCACTATACGTTCCTGTGCGTATACCATAAATGAAAATATCATCAGGACGCCTGCCAAAACCACGCGAAATAATTTTTGCCTTTGTCTTTTCATAATTTCAATTTAATTAAGTTAATAGGTTATTTATAATTTGTATTACAACAACAAATATCAGAATAGCTTTATTTCCATTGATAATGACGTACCCAGTCCACTTCCATCTCCACTGGTAAATCCGTAGAGTCCACTGGTCCTACCCAAGTACCTCCTAATTGCATATCAATCAACAAATATTGGGGAATATCAAAAGGAAATTGACCTTCTTGTTCCGTTTCGATACGAGGATAAACAAAATGTCGTTTTCCATTCACATGAAACACCAAACTGTCCGGCCAAAAATCTACCCCATATACATTAAAGTCCTCAGGATTAATGGATGCAGTGCCTCCATGTTTCGGATTATTCTCTATCCCCAATGTATAAGTATAGTGCGAATGCACGGTTTGATAAACAATAGAATCATAATTCAAACGTTCCATAATATCTACCTCTCCTCCCATAGGCCAAACATATTTATCAATTTCATAAGGCAAAGTCCATATAGCCGGCCATGCTCCTCTCGCCCCATGCAATCTAGCTCTTACTTCGATGCGTCCCCGATGAAAAGCATGCTTGTCTTTTGTCCACAATCCCCCAGTCAGATACTTCGCCGTATCTACATCCATATTATCATTCACAATTCCCTTTAATATTAAACAACCATCACGCATTTCATAACAACGATTATCAAATGACTGAGTATTTTGCCAATCAGGTCTTCCGCGAGGTATGCGGCTCCATATTGTGGTATCAGGTTCCGCACCATCAAAATTATCTTCCCACACTAATTCCCATTTCGGTGTATGAGTACAAGCAAGCATACCACATACCGACAATAATAAAAGTATAACATTTTTCATACTACATTAATTTTGGTTCACAAAACTTATTTTAAAAATTTAACTGTGCAAACTTAGTCTATTTATCAACTAAAAAGATCAGAAATTGTATAAATCAAGTCCATTTCTGTCTAATAAGGGGATATTTCTCAATTTTTATTTCTAAAATATCTTAGTATTCTTATTACTTCATACTGAAAAATAATCCTTAAATTCTTATCAAAAGAAAAAAAATGTATTTTTGCAAAAAATAAAAAATACAATGTATCGGACCTTAATTATCATTTTATTCTTATGGGCAGACACAAAATTGTTCTCTTCCGAACACAGTGTCAATTATTCGTTCACCCAGCTCTCTATAGAGCAAGGACTTTCCCAAGCTACTGTCCAATCCATCCTGCTAGACCATAAAGGTACTTTATGGATAGGTACCCAAAATGGATTGAACAGTTATACTCAAGAGGGAATCAAAACCTATCTGCACCATTCAGACGATCCCCACTCTCTACCTAGTAATTATATCAATCATCTGACAGAAGACTCATTAGGAAATCTTTGGATAGCAACTCCCAAAGGGTTAGCCCTTTATGATGCCGAACAGGACCGATTTAATACTATCATTTCCCAAGCGATCTATTCTTCTATCAAAGTAAAAGGTGGAATATGGTTTGGCAGCGAGAATACCATATATTGCTACGACTATCATAGTAAAAAAACAAAGATCATTCACATTAAAAAACAAGAAAAGAAAAAAAATATCAACATGGTAGATTATAGAATCCAAAAAATGGTTTATCTCGATAAAAACAAAATTTTAGTAGGTACCCGAAGAAAAGGAATCTACTCGTACAACTGTCAAACTCAACAATTTAGTCTTTTTATTCCAAGCAGTCCTAACCTGCTGACATCGTTATACATAACTCTTGACCAGCATATTTACACATCCTTTTATGGATCTGGACTATATTGCTATGACCAAACAGGAAAAATCCAAGAACACTATACTCAAACAAATTCCGGATTAAACAACAATTATATTTTAGACATAACAGAACACAATGGCAAACTATGGTTGGCTACAGACGGAAGTGGCATCAACCAATTTGCTCCCCATACTCAACAATTCTCACAACTTCAACATATAGTAGGAGACTATTCTTCCCTACCAGTAAACTCCATCACCTTGCTCTATAAAGACCAAGAAAAAAACTTATGGGCAGGAAGCGTACGCGGAGGCATATTCTGTATTAAAGAAACGTACATTAAGACATATAAAGATGCCGTTTTAAACAATCCCAACGGACTCAGTGAAAAATCAATCATCAGCCTTTACGAAGAAAAGAATGGAAAAGTTTGGATTGGAACTGATGGAGGAGGTATCAACCTATACGACCCTTCTACTGACAAATTTACCCATTTCCCCTCAACCTACGGAGATAAAGTTATTTCCATTGCTGAAATATCTGAATCTGAATTAATGGTTTCTTTGTATACCAAAGGCATTTTCCTGTTCAATAAAAAGACGCAGCAATATCGTCCTTTCACCATTATAGATAAAGAGACCAACTATAAAGAATGTTTTTATGGTTACCTTCCTTTGGCCAATCAAGTGGCAAACAACAAAATATATATAATCAGTCGTAATGCATATGCATATAATACACATAACCACACATTCTCAAAGATGCAAACAGATCGTCACTACGACTTCTCTAATAATGCACTTTGTCTATCATACTCCAACGATAAATTCTCTCTTTTAAAATACGCTCACCAAGCTTTTTGGGTAGATCAACAAAATGACAGTATCCGATTACTATTCGAGTTGGAAAAAAATGAAACCATCACTTCCATGTCTTATGACAACAACGATATAATATGGACCGGAACCGACAAAGGACTTGGATTCTTCGACTTGAAAAGTCGAAAATACCATCGCATACACACCAAACTATTTAATAACATATCCTTCCTCATTGCCGATAGAAAAGGACGTCTATGGATCTGTGCTCAAAATCAACTATATTCTTATATTATCAAAGAAAATAAATTTACTATCTGGAATAGTTCTGATGGTTTCCCATCTAACGAAATTTTATTCGCATACCAAAAACAATCTAATAAGAATTACATCTATCTAGGTGGATCCGAAGGATTGGTAAAAATCAACACAAACATTCCCGAAACTGAAACTCAGATACCAGAAATATACCTGTCCGACATTCTCCTTAACGGTAGTCCTTATTTAAAAAAAATCAAAGAGAATACAATAAACATACCTTGGAACTACAATTCTCTTTCCATCCACCTTCGAATAAAGAACAGAGACATATTCCAAAAATACCTGCTCCGATACATAATTGAAAGTAGAAGCAAACAATTGATTGAAACTTACGATCCAACTTTAAATTTATCCTCTCTATCCGCAGGCAACTACACAATACGGGTTTCTTGCAATACTAAAGACGGGAATCATACCACACCCCAAAAATTGATAAACATAATCGTTACTCCTCCTTGGTATAAGACCAGCTGGTTCATCGGCATAGCCGCCATCTTGTTTATTATTACCACAGCCGGTATAGGCTACATTTATTTCCGACGGAAAGAGAAATATATGAAAGGCAATATGAACCACTTCCTACAAGCTATATTGAACGACATCTTAAAAAACAAAGAAGAAAAAATACCAGTCGAAGAAAACATTCCTGCAACGGAATTATCATCTAATAGGCTAGTAAAAGAAAAAAACGAAAAAAGGATAGAAACAGAACAGTCTCAAAAGAAAAACAGTAAAGAAGATGAGGAATTCATCGCCAAACTCAATATACTTATTAATGAAAATATGGCTGGAGAGGAACTTTCCATTAAGTTTCTCACAGATAAAATGGCTATGAGCAGAGCATCCTTATATAATAAGGTAAAACTTCTAACCGGGTTGGGCGTTAATGACTATATCAATAAACTACGCATAGAAAAATCTGTTTACTTGCTTACAAATACCAACATGAATATCAACGAAATATCTTACGAGGTAGGCTTTTCCTATCCGAGGTATTTCAGTACCTCCTTTAAACAAGTAAAAGGAATGACACCTACCCGATTTAAAGAAGAAAATAAAAGAAACTAATATCAATGACGCAAATGTACGAATTTATTTTAATTTTATTCGTACCACTTACGTCATTCATATTTCAAAAAAAGATCCAAAATTTGAAGTTCTCTCTTATCATAAAACATTTCCTTAACAAGCCTTGAAGCTCATATCCAATCCTTTTACAGAATGGGTCAACGCACCAAAAGAAATGAAATCCACTCCTGCCTGCGCATAGGGTAACATAGTATCGTAAGTAATACCACCAGAAGACTCGGTTTCGCAACGTCCTCCTACTATCTCTACAGCTTTACGAGTATCTTCAGGTGTAAAGTTATCAAACATAATACGATCCACACCTTCTGCCAACGCCTGATTCAATTCGTCAAAATTACGCACTTCCAATTCAATCTTCAAGCTCTTACCCTTTGCCTTACAATATTCTTTAGCACGGGACACCGCATTGTGTATGCCGCCTGCAAAATCCACATGGTTGTCTTTCAGCAGAATCATATCAAACAAACCGATACGGTGATTGCATCCTCCTCCTATCTTTACAGCCATCTTCTCCATGATACGCATACCCGGAGTTGTCTTACGGGTATCCAGTACACGAGTTTTCGTACCTTCCAGTTTCTTCACATATTTATTGGTCATAGTAGCAATGCCACTCATGCGTTGCATGATATTCAGCATCAAGCGTTCTGTCTGAAGAAGTGACTGAACTTTACCTTCCACCATCATAGCCACATCACCCGGTTTCACGTGAGTTCCATCTTGAATGAACACCTCCACCTTCATTGTGGGATCAAAACGGCGAAATACTTCTTTAGCCACTTCAATGCCAGCTAAGATACCTTCTTCCTTAATCAACAACTTTGATTTTCCCATTGCATCTGCGGGAATACATGACAAGGTAGTATGGTCCCCATCACCTATATCTTCAGCAAAAGACAGGTCTATCAGTCTGTCTATTAAGTCTTTTACTACTAATTCGTCCATAATGTTATCGTTTTTTTATGAATTGATAGGCAAAGGTAGAGATTTTCCGTATTTTTGCAAAGTAAACCAGAAAAGAACGTATGAAACTTACATTATTAGTAGTAGGACGCACTGTCGAAAAACATTATATCACCGCTATCAATGATTATGTGGAACGTACCAAGCACTTCATTTCTTTCGATATGGAAGTCATCCCCGAGCTCAAGAATACCAAAAACCTGAGTATGGAGCAACAAAAAGAGAAGGAAGGAGAATTAATTCTGAAAGCTTTGTTGCCGGGCGATGTAGTGGTTTTATTGGATGAACATGGAAAAGAATTCCGTTCCGTAGAATTTGCCAACTGGATAGAACGCAAAATGCACACTGTAAACAAACGGTTAGTATTCATCATTGGGGGGCCATACGGATTTGCACCCAAAATATATGATGTAACCCAAGAAAAGATCTCATTATCCAAGATGACCTTCTCACATCAAATGATACGCCTTATTTTCGTAGAACAGCTATACCGGGCGATGACTATATTGAACAACGGTCCTTATCATCATGAATAGAAATATATAGCGGTTAGTGATTAACACCTGCGGCATAATAGCGCAGTCCATTCATCACTAACCACCAATCTCTCCCTATTTTCCAATTTCAAAGTCCACACACACTGGCAAATGGTCGCTATAACCACCATGATATTTCTTTCCCCAATAGGTACGTGATGGAATATTACCACCATATTTTTCATCCTCTTCCAGCAGGAACGGATATTTTAAAATCTGTGCCTTATCATATGAAGTGCGCATACTATCATGCCCTTGTAACAAAAAACCGGAAACAATCAGCTGATCAAGTACTCCCCACTCACCTCGATAACGATAGGTTCCCTCCTTACGCCCGTCCATCAGATTATATAATTTCTTGGCCTGCACTCCACTTTTCGGAGCCACAGCCCCCAATACTTTTGCAATAGAATTATTAGTGGGATAATCATTAAAATCACCCATAATCATTACATTAGGATGCTGACGGATATTCATAACAGAATCTGCCGCTATCTTCAATATCTGCGCCGTAAAAAGGCGGTAGGGTTCACTCTTCTCCTCACCGCCTGCACGAGAAGGCATGTGACACACAAACACATCCAATGTATCTCCGGAAGCTACCTGCCCTGTCACATGAAGTATATCACGTGTAGGCCGACGCTCTATTTCCTTATAAGGAACAGAAATACAGTTTTTCCCTACTAATTTAAAGGTACCACGTTGATAAAGCAACGCCACGTCAATACCACGCTCATCAGGAGAATCAGTCATGACATAGCGATAACCCGCCTCGCGTAATGGCGAGTTTTCTGTCAGATCTTTCAAGCAATGATCATTTTCCACTTCACAAAGTCCCACCAAATCGGGGACATTTTCCTCACCCGTGGCAATAATAACTTTAGCTATCCTAGCCAATTTATCATGATAGCGCGCTTGCGTCCATCCTTTCGGAGCATCCGGCAAAAATTCATAATCATTTTTCAACGTGTCGTGCTGACAATCGAACAAATTCTCTACATTATAGAACATTACCCGGAACGGTTCCTGTGCATACGTCACCCCTACCAGGTAGCACAAACAAAGGAATAGAATTGTTTTCTTCATATAAATTATTTTGTCGGTATATTAACCAATACATCCAGCAAATGACGCCAGAATTTATCTACAGTAGGTATCAGCATACGTTCATCAGGTGAATGAACACCACGCAAAGTAGGTCCAAAGGAAACCATATCCAGTGACGGATATTTCTCAAGGAACAACCCACACTCCAATCCGGCATGAATTGCCTTTACTTTAGGTTCCACACCAAAAAGTTTTTTATAGCTATCTATCGCAATTTTCAAAACAGGAGAATCCGTATTCGGTTTCCATCCTGGATATCCGTCACCAGTTATTACTTCAGCACCTCCCAAAAGAAAAGCAGAACGGATCATCTCGGACATATTCTTGCGTGATGAAAGAATGGAGCTGCGCTGGCTAGTCACTATTTTAATCTTGTTTCCCTCTACCTGTTTGATGGAAGCAAGATTAGACGAAGTTTCTACTAATCCTGGAATATCCTGACTCATGGCATACACCCCATTGTGCACAGCGTAAACAGCTCTCAGAAGATGTCCGGCAGTAGTCATATCTATCGCTTCCTTACAAGGGGATTCAGAAGAGAGTTCGGTTCTCAAGTTCGGTTCCGTCGCAGCATATTCATTCTCCAGTTCTGCAGTATAGATATTCAAATCTACACGAACCGATTCCTTATCCTTCATAGGTACCGCACATAATGCCTGTGCCTCACGAGGTATGGCATTATGCAGGTTTCCACCATCAATCTCACATAAATATAAAATATATTTAGAAGCCAACTGAGTCAGAAAACGATTCAGCAGCTTATTAGCATTCGCTCTACCTTTATTAATATCATCACCGGAGTGTCCACCTGTCAATCCCTTGACCGTTACACGGAAATAGAAATAATCCTGTGGAGCAGAAACAGGCTGATAAGTAAATTCCGCTGTAGTATTTGCACCACCGGCACAGCCGATGAATAATTCTCCTTCATCTTCCGAGTCCAAATTAATCAAAATATCACCAGTCATAAACCCTGGTTTCAATGCAAAAGCACCCGTCAATCCAGTTTCTTCATCCACTGTGAAAAGACACTCTAACGGACCATGCTCTATATCAGTAGCAGCCAATATAGCTAATTCTGTCGCCACACCGATACCATTATCTGCCCCCAATGTAGTACCTTTGGCTTTCAACCATTCACCGTCCACTACTGTGTCAATGGGATCAATTAGAAAATCATGCTCCACATCACTGTTTTTTTCACAAACCATATCTATATGAGACTGCAAAATCACAGTTTTCAAATTCTCCTTACCCGGAGTGGCAGGTTTTTTAATTAATACATTGCCAACTTCGTCTGTCTTAGTTTCTAAACCATGTTTTCTACCGAAGGCTTTCAAATAAGCAATTATTTTCTCCTCTCTTTTCGAGGGACGGGGTACCTGACATATCTCTTCAAAATAATAAAAGACAGATGCCGGCTTTAAATCCTTTTTATTCATAATCATGTTGTTTAGGCAAATTCAGTTTCCAAATTTGCAAAAAATAGTTAAATAATTCTCTTAAATAGGACACTTCCTCTTTTTTAATGAGAAAAGAGAAAGCTAAATCATTGCAAAATTCTATATTTGTTCCGCAAATTTAGTCCGCAGATACGAAATGCTTCAATAAATTTGGCATTTCCCTTGCCTTACACTAACTTTGCACCACAAAAATAATAGAAATGCTTGATACTATCCTTATAACTGTGTTAATAGTTGCTATCTGTATAGCATTATTGTCTATCGGAATCTTTCTAAAAGGAAAGTTTCCAAACACACATGTAAGCGGTAATAAGGCACTCCGTAAAAAAGGAGTAGGATGTGTACAATCACAAGATCGTGAAGCACGCAAGCCTAATAAAAATGCCATAGCCGAAATTGAAAAGCAAAACAAAACGGATAATAATTAATAAACAATACGTGAAAAAGATTATGAAAAGAACAAATTTCATCCTGAATGGATTTCTAGCACTAGCCATCGTGTTAGTGTTTGCACAATGTAGCGACAACAACAACGCTGCAACTTCTTCCACTGCTCCGGCTGTCGGCGTTGCTGGTTCTTCAAACATGAAAATAGCTTATGTGGAAATCGATTCACTGTTGACTAAGTACAATTTCTGGAATGACTTAAATGAAGTGATGATACAGAAAGAAGAAAATATCCGCACTACTTTAAATGAAAAAGCAAAGAAGCTGGATGCTGATGCTAAAGAATTCCAACGCAAACTGGAAAATAATGGCTTCGCTACACGTGAACGTGCTGAACAAGAACAGATGAGACTGATGAAGCAACAACAAGAACTGCAGGCACTGCAACAGAAACTAAGCGACGAACTAGCTTCTGAAAATCAAAAGAACAGCTTGCAGTTACGTGATTCTATCAATTCATTCTTGAAAATTTATAATCAAAACAAAGGATATGATCTAATTATCAGCAATACAGGATTTGACAATTTGCTATACGCTAATCCGGCATACAACATCACACAAGAAATCATTGATGGACTGAATGCACGTTATACTCCCTCTTCTGTAAAAAAATAATAGTTCATCAACCTTATAATACAAGGAAGCGGTGTCAAAACAAAAATGACTGCTCCTAAAAGTTACAGATAGTAATTATAACACTTAAAAGGGTCGTATCAAGCTCTGTATGGAGTAATGATACGACCCTT
>OMCA01000842.1_pt1 | contig 16110 bp, 9 predicted proteins | sample 1673621 | NCBI WGS metagenome assembly OMCA01 (sample SAMEA103958117, study PRJEB25191) | human gut metagenome | biome: human-associated habitat [ENVO:00009003]; feature: intestine environment [ENVO:2100002]; material: feces | place: Germany | collected 2013/2015
TAACACACAATATAAACCAAAATATTTCCAATTCTTAACGAATCCAACCTCATTATATAAATATCTATCTAACTAGATATGAAACAAAAAAATCGGCATAATCCATTGAAGGATTATACCGATTTCATTTATTATTTAGTCAATATATTACTTAACTTCCTCAAAATCAGCATCCTGAACATTATCATTCTTTCCGCCATTCTGAGTATTTGCCTGACCTGCATTAGGACCAGCCTGAGCACCACCTTGTGCACCTGTCTGAGCATACATTTCAGCACTTGCAGCTTGGAATGCTGTCTGAAGTTCAGCACTTGCAGCATCGATACCAGCCAAATCCTGTGCTTTGTGAGCATCTTTCAGTTTCTGAAGAGCAGCTTCGATAGGAGCTTTCTTGTCAGCTGGAAGCTTATCACCAAGATCCTTCAACTGATTTTCAGTTGTGAAGATCAAACTATCTGCCTGGTTCAATTTATCGATACGTTCTTTTTCTTTCTTATCTGCTTCTGCGTTTGCTTCAGCTTCAGCTTTCATACGTTCAATTTCTTCCTTGCTCAAACCAGATGAAGCTTCGATACGAATTGCCTGTTCCTTACCTGTTGCTTTATCCTTAGCAGAAACTTTCAAGATACCGTTTGCATCGATATCGAAGGTTACTTCAATCTGAGGAACACCACGACGAGCAGGAGCAATACCTGTCAGGTTGAACTGACCAATTGATTTGTTCTGTGCTGCCATAGGACGTTCACCCTGAAGTACGTGGATTGTTACTTCTGTCTGGTTGTCGGCTGCCGTAGAGAATACTTCACTCTTCTTGCAAGGGATAGTAGTGTTAGCATCGATAAGTTTTGTCATCACACCACCCATTGTTTCGATACCCAGTGACAACGGAGTAACATCGAGCAACAGAACGTCTTTTACTTCACCTGTCAATACACCCCCCTGGATAGCAGCACCTACAGCTACCACTTCGTCCGGGTTAACACCTTTTGACGGAGCCTTGCCGAAGAACTTCTCAACGATGGCCTGTACAGCCGGAATACGTGTCGAACCACCTACGAGGATGACTTCGTCGATGTCGGAAGTGCTCAAACCTGCATCTTTCAAAGACTGACGGCATGGTTCGATACAAGCCTGGATCAGACTGTCTGCAAGCTGTTCGAATTTTGCACGTGTCAGTGTCTTGACCAAGTGCTTTGGAACACCGTTTACCGGCATGATATACGGCAAGTTGATCTCTGTTGATGTAGAAGAAGACAATTCAATCTTAGCTTTTTCAGCTGCTTCTTTCAAACGCTGCATAGCCATCGGATCAGTTGCCAGATCTGCACCTTCATCGTTCTTGAATTCCTGTACCAACCAGTCGATGATAACCTGGTCGAAGTCATCACCACCCAGGTGAGTATCACCGTTAGTTGACAATACTTCGAATACACCACCACCAAATTCAAGGATTGAGATATCGAATGTACCACCACCAAGGTCGAACACTGCAACTTTCATATCCTTATTTGATTTGTCAACACCATATGCAAGTGCTGCTGCTGTCGGTTCGTTTACGATACGTTTTACTTCCAAACCTGCAATCTGACCAGCTTCTTTAGTAGCCTGACGCTGTGAATCTGAGAAGTATGCCGGAACTGTGATAACAGCTTCTGTTACTTCCTGTCCCAGATAATCTTCAGCAGTCTTTTTCATTTTCTGAAGAATCATTGCTGAGATTTCCTGTGGAGTATATAAACGTCCGTCGATATCTACACGCGGAGTATTGTTGTCACCTTTTACTACTGAATAAGGTACTCGTGAAATTTCTTTCTGAACCTGATCGTAAGTTTCACCCATGAAACGCTTGATAGAATATACTGTACGTTTCGGGTTTGTAATAGCCTGACGTTTAGCCGGATCACCAACCTTACGTTCGCCACCATCAACGAAACCTACTACTGAAGGAGTGGTACGTTTACCTTCGCTGTTGGCAATTACCACCGGTTCGTTACCTTCGAATACTGCAACACATGAGTTTGTTGTTCCTAAGTCAATACCAATAATCTTTCCCATAATTGTATCTATTTTATTTATTTTTATTCAAGTTTACTCTGCAATGCCGAAGCATTACGCCATAATTAAGACAAATGGCGTGCCAGAAAGAAAACTTCTTTTTTTTTCATAGCCGACGGACATTTTGGCAGTCCGTTATGACAAAGCAGACAAAGCATACGCCAAAAATTACATAATCTCACCTAAAATCGACAGAATTTGGCACAAGTCATTTTCCAGTATATGCCATGTTTAAAAGAATTCATGCAGAAGTTTTCAAAAAACATCCTGAAATGTTTCTCAATCTTTGTACAAAAAATCAGAAAATTTGTACAAAACATCGGAATTTTTGTACGAAAAGAGCGGAACATTTGTACAAAAAATAAAAAAACATCGAGATAAATCTCTGTAAAGATCTAAATGCTTCTATATAAAGCCCTTCATATATTATATAAGGTGAAACTGCCCAAAAGTATTCAGTTTTGCTTTTCTACGGTTCAGTATCTTCTATCTACGGTTCAGAAACAACAGTATTGAAGCCTTATTTACGTTGACTTACTTTTGCATTACTAAATAATCATTCAGAAGAACATTAAGATGAAAAAAGCACTTTTATTTCTCGCATGTATAGGGTGTTTCATATCGTGCGACAACAATTCAAACAAGGAGCAGCAAGCTCCTAATGTAAAAGTTATCCATGCCGAACAGTCGGATACATCTTCCGAGCGCAGCTATTCATTCATTTCACAACCTTACCGGACTACAGAACTCTCTTTCAGAGTAGGTGGTCCGGTATATACTTTCGATACACAAAGCGGACAGTTCTTCCGTAAAGGAGAGCTAATTGCCGCTATCGACGACCGTGACTTTCTGATTCGCAAACAACGTGCAGAAGCTATCTATAAACAAACGGAGGCTGACTACAAACGTATTTCAAATCTATATGAAAAAGGAAGTATATCAGGAACAAGTTACGAAAAAGCCAAGGCTGACTACGAAAAAGCCAAAGCAGACTATACAACATCCGTCAATGAATTAAAAGATACCAAACTGTATGCACCTTTCGATGGATATATCCAAAAGGTTAACATAGAGCGTTATCAGGACATCAAGGCTTCTGTTCCGGTAGTAACATTTATCGACCTTTCCAAAATCAAGGTTGAAGCCTATATTCCGGAAGATATGGCAGTAAATGCCCGAAAGCTGTCTGCCCTCCCCTGCTCTATCACATTCAATGCTATACAGGAAAAAACATTTATACCGGAAAAGACTTATATCACACAAAGCGCAAGCGACAACAACATATCTTATTTATTTACAGCAATAATCAACAATGCAGACAACAGCTTATTGGGTGGTATGGCAGGCTCTCTTTTAATCCCTAGCTTTAGTTCATCTTCATATTCATACCAGAGCGTGGTCATCCCCCAAACAGCTGTTTGTCATACTGACGAAACGGGTTCTTTCGTTTGGCTCGTGAACGAACAGAACCGGGTTGTAAAAAGGTCTGTAAAAACAGGCAAGCTAAGAAAGAATGACAAAATAGAAATTCTGTCAGGACTTTCTGCCGGTGAAAGAATTGCCGCAACACGACTGACTTATCTTTCGGAAAATGAAGAAATAACCATTCAAGACTAAAACGAAATACTGATGAAAGGATTAGTAAAATTTTTCCTGACGAACAAAGCCTTAAGCTGGCTGATACTGATACTGATTTTGAGTGGAGGCATATTCGCATATAACAATATGGGAAAGCTTGAAGATGCACCATTCACAATCAAACAAGCACTCGTAACAACTTCTTATCCGGGAGCTTCTCCAATGGAAGTACAACAACAAGTAACCGATGTACTGGAAGAATCGATTCAGTCGCTGGGTGAACTATATTATCTGAAGACGGAAAACCGGGCAGGGCTTTCTAAAATTACCGTTTATGTGAAAAAAGAAATACGCGCCAAAGATATGCAACAGCTTTGGGACAAACTTCGCCGGAAAGTAAACGATGTACAAAACAAGTTACCCGCGGGTGCAGGTCCATCGGTTGTAAATGATGATTTTGGTGATGTCTTGGGAGTATTCTACGGCTTAAGCAGTGAAACACATACTTATCGCGAACTGGAAGACTGTGCCAAAGAAATAAAAAATGAACTGTTGGATGTAAAAGACGTGGCCAAAGTCGAACTGTTCGGTATTCAGAACCGGACAATCGAAGTAACGGTCAACCCTTCACTACTTTCTCAAAGTGGAGTAATGATGGCCGACATAGCTTCAGCCTTTGAAAGACAAAACAAGGTAGTCGATGCAGGTGCAATAGAAACATCCACAAACCGTCTTCGAATTGAAGCCGATGGAAGTTTTACAAGTCTGGAAGAAATAGAGAATCTGACTGTTGTTTCGCGTAAAGGTGAATATTTCCGGCTGGGAGAAATTGCAGAAATCAGAGAAAGCTATTCGCGTCCGGCAAGAAACCTGATGAGAATCGGAAATATTCCAGCTGTAGGTATCGCAATTTCAACAGTATCCGACGGGAATGTAGTAGAGATGGCAGAGCTTGTATCCCAGCAAATAGATAAACTGAAAGCTGATATGCCGGAGGGATATGAACTGGACATTATTTATGATCAGGGATATGAATCGGCTGTAGCTAACGATGGATTTGTAATGAATCTCATTGTTTCTGTACTGACTGTAGTAGCTGTACTATTGTTCTTCATCGGATTCAAAAACGGATTTCTGATAGGTAGTGGACTGATTTTTTCCATTTTCGGAACGCTGATCTACATGCAGGCTACTGGAATTGCCCTGCAACGTATGTCGCTTGCAGCCATCATCATTGCAATAGGTATGCTGGTAGACAATGCCATTGTGGTATATGATGCAGCTTTAGTTAATATGCAACGTGGAATGAGAAAGCGTGTTGCCATACTGAACGCCGTATCAAGTACTGCCATGCCTCTTCTCGGAGCTACACTGATAGCAGTACTTACCTTTTTGCCGGTATATCTTTCTCCACATATCACAGGCGAGATTCTTTCATCGCTGTTTATTGTAATAGCGGTGTCTTTGCTGCTCAGCTGGGTACTTGCCATCACACAAAATGTATTTTTCGTTCAAGAGTTTGTAAGACGTCCACGACCGGAAGAACTGAAAAACGAACTATTTACCGGACGTATATACGACTTTTTCCGTAAAGCACTAAGTTTCACGATACGGAAACGATATACAGTGGTAGGATGCATGGTTGTACTGCTGGCTGTGGCCGGATGGGGATTCAGATATATTCCTCAGCAATTTATGCCACTATTAAACAAGCAATACTTTTCCGTAGACATGTGGTTGACCGAAGGTACACGTATCGAAGAAAGTGAAAAACAGGCTGCACAACTGACGGAATACCTGCAAACATTCGATGGAGTAAAGAAGGTTTCGACTTATATCGGGCAAACTCCTCCAAGATATTATCTGGCAAATGCTGCTTATGGTCCGCAACCTAATTATGCTCAATGTCTGATAGAGGCAGAAACTCCTGAAAAGTCACGCGAATTACAGGAAATTTTATACCACAAGCTTCCTGAAAAATTTCAGGATGCACTTATACGAGTCAACAGTTTCGAAATCAACAGCATACCTCAGACTTTAATCGAAGCCCGGTTCTGTGGAGATGATCCGGCTGTATTGGATTCTCTGACAAACATTGCTATCGGTATCATGCGTAAGAATCCGAAAGTGCTGAATGCACGCAACGAGTGGGGAAATATGGCTATGATGATAAAAGCGGGCTACGATCCGGTAAAAGCCGGAAGACTGAATATCGGACGGAGTGATATGATGAATGCTGTCAAATCGGTTAGCACGGAACGGCCATAGGTATTTACCGCGATAATGACAAAAAGGTTCCCGTACTACTCCGCACAAAAGAAGAGGCATCATGGGATACAGAAAAACTGGAAGACCTGCAGATATGGAATGGATCTAACTCTGCTCCGTTAGGACAAGTAACCGATGGCATCAACATCGCATGGGAATATCCGCTTGTGCGTACATACAACCGACAGCTTTCTATGGCTGCCCAATGTGACGTGAAACGTGGACATACCATGAAAGAAGTACATGCAGAGATACGGGAAGAAATAGAAAACATCAAACTGCCCGAAGGCTATAGTTTTTTCTGGGATTCACAATATAAAGATCAGAAAGAAGCCATGGCAGCATTGACCAAATATTTTCCTTTGGCCATTATCATGCTGATAATCATTCTCGTCATGCTTTTCGGAAATTTCCGGCAGCCACTTATCATTTTCCTTATTCTACCGTTGTCACTCATCGGTATGGTATTCGGATTATTGCTCACAGAATTCCAGTTTGGTTTCTTCTGTATAGCCGGATGGCTCGGATTATTAGGCATGATTATAAAGAATGTTATTGTATTGCTGGATGAAGTAAACGTACAGCGAAGAGCAGGTATCGCGCCATATACGGCAGTCATCGAAGCTACAGTTTCCAGAGTACGTCCTGTACTGATGGCTGCACTGACAACTGTTTTCGGAAGTATCCCACTTTTATTCGATGTCGTATTTGGTGGCATGGCAGCAACAATCGTATTCGGCTTGTCGTTTGCCACACTACTTACATTATTTGTGACTCCGGCTCTATATGCTATTTTTTACAAAATATAGTGTCTATTGCGTTTTCTCGAAATTTATGTGGAACTTTTTCTTAACTTTACAAATTACAAGAGGATGAATAAATGGATTATATTGTGCCTGATGTGTGTTTCTGCACAAGCTCAGGCACAACACAACAAACTTTTGCAAGAATATCGCACCAAGGTGAAAGCATATAACCAAGACATAAAGGCAGCAGGATATGCAGCTTCCATACAACAGGAAAAAGAGAAATCGGCAAAAGCTGATTTCCTGCCTTCGCTGTCTGGTAATGCCAACTTCAACTATACCGGTAATCCGGCAGAACTCTCTGTAGCTATCCCTTCGCTTAATGAACCTGTTAGTTTTCAGGGACGAAATGCGAAATATGGGGCATCGCTCACATTAGCCCAGCCTATCTATTCAGGAGGAGCTCTACAGGCTGGATATGACAAGGCAAAAAAAGAAAATGAATCGTCACGTTATGAGCAGATGCGTGTGACAAACAATATCATATATGATGCTGATGTATATTATTGGAACAAAGTCGCACGTCAGGAAATGGTGACAGTGACCAAAGAGTTTAAAGAATCGGTCGCAACGTTGGTTGAGGTAGTAAAAGACCGCGTAGAAGAAGAATATTCCGACCGTAACGATTTACTTATGGCAGAAGTTAAACTGAATGATGCTGAATACCGGCTGATACAGTCGCGCAATGACGCAGAAGTAGCACGTTTATCTATGAACTCTTTCTCCGGCATTCCATTCAACCAAGAGCTGGAAACAGACTCCGTCGTTGTACCACTGACAGAAGTTCAGCACTTTCCGGGAACGGTAGAAACAGCTATGGCATCAAGACCGGAACTGCGAATAGCAACCAATAAAGTCGACATTCAAAGATCAGCTTCGAAAATCGCTAATGCACAATATTTGCCTAAACTGTCGGTTGGTATAGATGGAAGTTATTCATCACCGGGATATGATTTCAAATCGGATCTGGATCCTAATTACGCTGTATATGCCAAGTTAAGCGTACCTATATTCGAATGGGGTAAACGCAGACATACCAAAAAATCAGGGAAATATAGTGTAAACATGGCAATCGAGAATCATCATAAGGTGGCCGACAATATTCGTCTGGAAATAGAAACCGCCTTTTATACCTACTCGCAAGCTATAGAAAAAGTTAGACTCACAGAAAGTTCCCTGTCGAAAGCAGCCGACAGCGAAAAGATGGCAATGGACAAATATAAAGAAGGTAATATTTCCATCCTTGAAGTTATCAATGCACAATTATATCATCAGGATGCCAAAATCAATTATATTCAGTCGAAGCTAAACGCTCAGATAGCTAAAAGCGGGCTGGACAGAGCCACAGGGAAAATAGACATACAATAATAGAATGATAGAAATGAAAAACAGACTGAAAGACATAAAGCGGTATTTGTGGGATGTACTTTTATTCTCCGGAATAGGATGCTTCTCTTATTTTCTATTGGTATATTATGCAGATATTCCTTCCCAATATCAAGACCGGCTGATGACTTTTCAGGCTTTTTCTGCCGTAGTTGTATTATTTAACGGGGTTGGACTCAGCGTAAAATACATAAACGAGAAACTGATGATGTATTATCAGTTTTTCTTAAAGAATCATCGCATGCTGTCTATCGGATTAATAACTGCTGCAATCATTCTCTTCATATCCAATTACCTGTTGCTGGTTTCTACCAAACTGCTCATAGAGTCACCTCATCCTTTTATGCTGAAAGATAAAGGATTGTATGTCATGCTTACAGTGTGGTTTATAGAACTCATCATTGTAGGACAATTCATGCTGAACCGTTTTTACGTAGATCTGGTGAAGCTATATAAACGTGCAGAAGAACTGGAGGAAAAAACAGCACAAGCCCGGTATATGGCGCTACAAAACCAACTGAATCCGCATTTTTTATTTAACAGTCTGAATACACTTATTTCTGAAATAGAATATAATCCGATGAATGCCATAGAATTTACACGAAACCTCGCCGATACATACAGGTATATTCTTTACTGCCAGGACAAGCATACCATTCCGCTCAGAGAAGAGCTTGACTTTCTTAATACTTATATCCTACTTCAAAAAGTCCGTCTGGGAGATTGCCTAAATATCAACAATACAATAGATGAAAAATACTGGGATGTACCTATTCCTCCTTTAACACTACAACTTTTAATAGAAAATGTCATCAAACACAATATCATAAGTCTCAGTAAACCCATGGAAGTAAAACTGACCACCGAAGTACGTGACAAAGAGGTCTGGCTCAGTGTTTCCAATCCTATAAAACTCAAACAAGGGGTTGCCTCATCGGGAAAAGGGCTTATGAATCTCTCCCAACGCTATAAGTTATTATGCAACAGGGAGCTTATCATAGAAAACAACAAAAATAAATTTGTCATTAAAGTACCTTTATTATATGAATAAAATAAAAGCCGTAATCATAGAAGATGAGTTTCCGGCAGTTCGACTGCTGAACAAGATGATACAAAAAGTACGTCCGGAATGGGAGGTAACGGTGCTTCCAGGAACAATCGAAGGAGCAGTAAGCTGGTTTAATGAAAATCCTCATCCGGATATTATATTCCTTGATATTCAACTGAATGACGGCATATCATTTACCTTTATCGAACAGGCACAGCCACAAAGTATGATTGTATTTACAACCGCATACGATGAATATGCTGTACGTGCTTTTACCGTAAACAGTATCGACTATCTGCTAAAACCGATACACGAAGAAAGGCTACTTGAAGCAATCCTAAAATTTGAACGCCTTTTCGCTTTAAGCTCGGAACATACGTATAATTTATCAAACATAGAGCAACTACTTAAGTCGTTTGCCGAAAAAAAGGAAAAACAATTTCGTACTCGCTTTCTCATTTCCGGCCCCAAGCACCTATATACAGTCCAGGTAAGTGACATTGCCTATTTTTACTCAGAAGATAAAATAACTTTTGCCGTAACGAAAGATGCAAAAACCCACGTCATCGATTTTCCGCTGAATAAACTGGAGGAGCAGCTGGATGATAGAATGTTCTTCCGCGCCAACAGACAGTTTATTTTATCGGCAGATGCTATTAAAAGTATACAAAACCATTTCAATGGCAAAGCCGTAGTAAGCGTAATTCCTCCTTATAGCGAAACCATATATATCAGTCGCGAAAAAGTGTCTTTATTAAAAATGTGGCTTAATAGTTAAAACTCCTATATCTATGTTTTTTATATAAGACATTGAAAAGTATTTTCTTACTTTTGTGTTTGTAATGAAAATACTGAACCTGTTCATAGTAAGCATTGTGTTACTACTGTTGATGCCGGTCAAGATATTGGCACAAAAGCAAGTGGTAAAAGGGCGTGTTGTTTTATGTAATGCTCTCCAGCAAACTGAAGCTCTACCCTATGCCAATATCGCACTTATACAGTTACCTGACTCTACGTTTGTAACAGGAGCTGTAAGTGACGAACAGGGCAAGTTTACTTGTTCGTTCTCACGCAAAAAGAATCACAGCTATCTTTTCAAAGTATCCTATACAGGATGTAGTCCGGTATTTAAAACCATCACATCCCAGTCGGACACAGTGCGTCTGGGTACAATCAAGCTAAAAGAAAATGCACTGCACCTGAAAGAAATTGTAGTCGTTGCTCCACTGAAGGCTATGGAACAGAAGGGTGATACTACTATATATAATGTAGATGCCTACCCTACACCAGAAGGATCCTATTTGCAAGAATTGGTTAAACGCATTCCAGGATTAACTTACGATCCCAAAGAAAAAACCATCACTTACAACGGACATACCATCAAAGAAATAACCGTAAATGGCAAAGACTTTTTTAAAGGTAACCAGCAGGTCGTTTTGGAAAACCTTCCTGTCAAGTTTGTCAGTCAGCTGAAAGTGTACGACAAGCCAACCAAACAGGAAGAAGCTACAGGTATGAAATCGGCAGAAAAAAACTATGTGCTCGATCTTCAGACTAAAAAAGAAGTGAACAACGCCATACTTTTATCAGCAGAAGGTGGTTATGGGACTCATAAACGACGGGATATAAACGGAAAAATAATGCGTTTTAATGAAGCCGGAGATAATTTCATGATAAACGGGCAGTCTACAAACCGCCATTATACTACACCATATGATAAAAATATTTCGAATACGATTGGAGCTAATATCACGAAAGTAAAAGATCAGTTTGAAATTTCAGGAAATGTCAGTTTTTCAAATGATAGGGTTGGAAATGAATCAAGTTCTTATAGTGAACAATACATGACGACCGGCAACCAGTATGCCATTTCCGAATCAAACAGATTAAGTAAGGGAAACAGATTCAATGGAAACGTTGATTTTAAATGGGATATTGATTCGCTAACCATGTTCAACATTTCCGGTTGGTTCAATTCCAACCGCAACAACAGTGATGACCACAACCGGGAAGCAACATTTGATACTAATCCGGAAGTCAGCACCCAAAATCCATTCGACAGATTTGAAGAAATAGATCCGGCTACTTACATTAATGACAGTAAAAGACAGTCGAAAGAACAGAGCCAATATAGCAATTATAATATAAACACAAGCATTACCCGAAGACTAAACAAGAAAGGAAATAATATCAGTTTTAGCTTTTCCACGGCACAAAACCAGAATAAGAGCAAAACTTACACATTGTCATCCACACGCTATTTCCGCCTGTCGGATATAGCAGGAAAAGATTCTGTGTTATCTCTCAATCAATATCAGTATGCACCGGGAAAAGAGCAAAACTATACACTGAATCTGGCTTACACACAAGTCTTAACCAAGGAAAGTCGCCTACAGATATCTTATGGTTTCAATGCTAATAAGGAACATCTGAACAGTAATACATACAACTTGGGAGCGCCGGATGATAAAAATATTCCTATCGGCATTTTGCCGGAAGGATATGAAGCGGGGAATATCGACAGTCTTGCCAATCGCAGCAACAGCCTGACTTCAGGACATAATCTGGCACTACAGTTCACATATAACGGAGAAGTATGGGGAATAAGAAGCAGTCTGACTACGACCTTTCAAAAACGATCAATCAATGAATATACAGGCAGGCATCAGGCAGACACAACAATAAATTCGATTGAATGGCAGCCTAATCTGACCCTCACATACCATAAGGGTGACAATTATGCAATGATAAGTTACAATGGAGGAACTTCACAACCCATGCTGAGAGATCTTATTGCGCCTACCGATTATAGTTCACCTTTGAATATTACACGGAGTAACCCGAACCTTCGTGCTTCGTATAGTAACTATATATATGCAATGTTCAATAACTTCCGTAAAGGGATTATGGTGGGAATGAGTTGGAATCAGCAAATAAACTCTGTAACCCGTGCTACAATATATAATACAGAGACAGGAGGTAGAGAAACTTTTCCTGTCAACATTAATGGCAACTGGGGACTGTCAGGCAATGCTTCTTATGACAAGCGCTTTAACTTTTTCCGGATTTATCTCACAGGAGCGGGTAATTTCAACCAAAATGTCAGCCTGATAAATGAAGGATATGACAACCAAATGCCTCAACAAAGCAAGACACATACCACAGGCTTAAACAGCGATTTGAGATTATCTTACCTGCCTTCGTGGGGAAATATTGAATTAAACGGGAAATGGACATTTTACCAATCAAAAAATTCCCTGCAAAACCGTAATACCTATACTCGCATATATACATTAGGGCTAGATAGTTCCATCAATCTGCCCTGGGACTTTATCTTCAAGACAGATGCCAATTATCGTTTCCGGAATGGTACAGGAATATCAGGAGATGATGAAAATGAGATACTGTGGAATATAAAGCTCTCATGGAAATTCTTAAAAGAAAAACAGGCAGAGCTATCTGTCTACTGGGCTGATATATTAAGTCAGCGAAAAAATTTATCACGAAGTGCCACTTCTACCGGATTCTACGAATATTATGAACGGCAACTGAAAGGCTATTTTATGGTATCTCTAAAATATGAATTGAATAACATGAACTGATATCACCATGAAATCTAATTAGAAAGCGATATTGCCTCTTCCAGACAAGAAGAAACAATATCGCTTTTATCGTACTATTAAATTATACTTATTTAGACAAGACTTCGCCTGTATTCTTTGTCAAAGACATAACTTCTGTACCATTTTCGTCTAACAGTGATAACTTAGACTTATCTTGATCCAATGTAAAACTAGCTACTTTATTAAGAGCTTCCAAAACAAGTCTTTCAGTATCCATATTCGGACATGCCATCATGGTAGAAATCATCTGAGAGAATTTTAAAGAATTTTCTTTACCTTCTTCCTGCATGAATCCACCATTTACAACATTGCAGCTAGCATTTCCATGCACACGTTTTTCTTCAATATTGAATGCAAGGAAAGGAACATTTTCCTGTTTTTCAAGTTCTGTACCGTTGACAGTAGAAATAACCCACTCTCCAGCCAAATCATTTACAGAGTACTCAGGAAGCTGACGTTTTTCCAGATTCATAAGTGTTTTACCATCGGCATCAGTCAAAGCGATACCTTCCGGAGTTTCAACATAACCATTCACCTTATCCAATACACCAAGAACTTTGGTTTCTACATCCATATCCGGGCACATCATACGTGTAGCACCCACTTGAGTGAAATGTATCACACCGGGCTTCAATGAATCCAGTTCAAGACCTCCCATCATTCTGTTGCATCCAGCATTCCCATAAATACGTTTTCCGTCTACATCCAGACCGATGTACGGCATATTGTCTACATTTATCTTTTCGCCATTTACAGCAACAATATTCCACTCTCCAGCCAAATCAATCTTAGTCACGTTTTTACTACTGCTGCATCCGGCCGTTGTCATCATTAATGCTCCTGCACATACTGCAGCTACTCCAAAAAAAATCTTCTTCATATCAAATTTTATATTAGAACAAATATTTGTTACTTATTTTACATTTACGCTACATAAACAATCACAAACAGTAAATAGTTTATGGATTTGCACATATTACAATACAAAAATACGGATATAATTGGAATACTGCATGACGTTTGAGAAAATTTTCTATCTTTGCATATTGAACGGTAACGTTTACCGGGCATTTAAGATTATTATTTAAGATAAATGAGTAAAGTATTGATTATCGGTGCAGGCGGTGTAGGTACCGTTGTTGCACACAAGGTGGCTCAACATCCCGAAGTATTCAGTGAGGTGATGATTGCTAGCCGCACCCAGTCAAAATGTGACGCGATTGTAAAGGCAATCGGTAACCCTAACATCAAAACCGCTAAGGTAGATGCAGACAATGTAGACGAACTGGTGGCTTTATTCAATGGTTTTAAACCCGAAATCGTTATTAACGTAGCACTTCCTTATCAGGATTTGACAATTATGGATGCTTGTTTAGCTTGCGGTGTAAATTATTTGGATACGGCAAATTATGAGCCGCTTGATGAAGCTAAATTTGAATATAAGTGGCAATGGGCATATCAGGAACGTTTCAAAAAGGCGGGATTGACAGCTATTCTGGGTTGCGGTTTTGATCCGGGTGTATCGGGTGTATATACGGCTTATGCCGCAAAGCATTATTTTAAAGAAATGCACTATCTGGATATTGTCGATTGCAATGCCGGAGATCATGGTAAAGCTTTTGCGACAAATTTTAATCCGGAAATTAATATTCGGGAGGTTACGCAAAAGGGAAAATATTATGAAAACGGCAAATGGATTTATACAGAGCCTCATGAAATTCATAAACCGCTGAATTACCCGAATATAGGTCCGAAAGAATCGTATGTGATTTACCATGAAGAATTGGAGTCGTTGGTGAAAAATTATCCGACATTGAAACGTGCGCGTTTCTGGATGACTTTCGGACAGGAATATCTGACTCATTTAAGAGTAATTCAAAATATAGGAATGGCGCGTATCGATCCTATTATGTATAATGGGGTGGAAATTGTTCCGATACAATTTTTGAAAGCAGTGCTTCCTAATCCTGGAGAGCTCGGTGAAAATTATGTAGGTGAAACATCTATTGGCTGTCGTATTAAGGGTATTGATAAAGAAGGTAAAGAGATGACCTATTATGTCTATAATAATTGTAGCCATCATGCTGCTTATCTCGAAACGGGAGCACAAGGAGTCAGTTACACTACCGGAGTTCCGGCTATGATAGGTGCAATGATGTTCTTAAAAGGTCTGTGGAAAAAGCCCGGAGTCTATAATGTAGAGGAATTCGATCCCGATCCGTTTATGGAACAGTTGAACAAGCAAGGATTGCCTTGGCATGAAATATTTAATGAAGACTTGGAAGTCTGATCGACATTCGTTTTTGAACGATTATATATTGAATTATTGTCATTCTGGAGAAGATACCGGAATGACAATATTATTTTTAGAGCTTGTTCGATCTTTGTATAAACCTTTTTTATTACTTTCGAGATTTTGATGAGAGACAGTTACCAATCTATTTTTCGTAGCCCTTTTTGTTTTAAATAAGTTATTAGTTCTTGAGGACGATCAGTCTGAATTATTGTTGCTTTATTTTTCAGAACCCATCCCCAACTATTATCCGGATCATTGACTGCTTTTTCATCATCGTGTCCTCCGCATAGACTTTCCCATAAGGTATTGATCCATATCCGACAATTCGATTCGGCTATCTTATCGATATAAGATAATTGCTCGAAATCATCGGTTTTAAAACCTATTTCCATTGCTATCGGCTGAAAATCTTTTAAAAAAGAATCGATATATGGAATAGCTCCGGATGTATCTAAATCGACAATAGGCATATATATAATATTTTTGTACAGAGACAATTTCTTTTTTACATCATTCACAGAACCGCGTCCTTTTAAAATGATGTAGTTTTCCATCCCGGCTTCTTTTATAATGGGTTCAATGTCTGATAAATAATTCTCACCTTTATCAATATTGACAAGAATTTTCCCTTTACAGGCTGATAATGCCTCTTTTAAAGTCGGGATAGTTTCCTTAGAGAGCTCTCCGCTATTGTAACGTAGCTTGAAGTTCTTGAGTTCTTTTACCGTATAGTTATTTATATATCCTTTTCCGTTTGTCGTGCGATCTATACTATTGTCGTGCATTAAGACAAAATCTCCGTCTTTAGTCTTTTGTATATCTATCTCGACCATATCTGCTCCTATCGATATAGCACTTTTGATTGCTGCAATAGAGTTTTCCGGGGCATGTCTCCAATCACCCCGATGAGCAACGACAAAAATATAATCGGGTTTATTGCTTTTTAGAATAGACAATAATGCTTCTGTCCGATTATTGGCCGTAACGGTAAGATTTAAGAGTATAAGATAAAATAATAAGTGATATTTTTTCATTAATTGAAAATATGAA
>OMCA01000844.1_pt1 | contig 16098 bp, 14 predicted proteins | sample 1673621 | NCBI WGS metagenome assembly OMCA01 (sample SAMEA103958117, study PRJEB25191) | human gut metagenome | biome: human-associated habitat [ENVO:00009003]; feature: intestine environment [ENVO:2100002]; material: feces | place: Germany | collected 2013/2015
AAAGCATGAATGATAAGTATCATGTTGATTTTTCGGGAATGTCGATAGATGGATGTGCACCACATCGTATTTTCCAAATGCACTATAAAGTGCCGCAAATGCGGAGGAGCTGACTGCAGCAAGTCCCCCTGATGTCAAGATAGGGACAAAAAAATTCTCAAAAAAAGCAAAAAAATAAGCCCCACAAGGCTTTTCTGACAATTCTTTGAATCATCAGGGCCTTGTAGGGCTATCCGTTATCTTATGCTATTTTATTTTCACACTGCCTGTAATGGGGTGTTCTCCATTGTTTCCTTAAACTGCTCAACTGTCATCTTTGCTTTTGCCGCAGCACGCTCCAGCGGTAAATCACCCTCTCGAACAAGCTGAACCAGCATCCGAATCTCGCCAATTCCGATGCCTTCGATTCTGCCTTCCTGACGGCCTTCTTCACGGCCTTCGGCTCTTACGCCTTGACTAAGATTGCACACTTCAAGCACCTCTCTTTCCAGTTCTTCGCTCATTGCAACGCCAAACTCTTCTTCCAGAATCTTCTTTTTCTCCGAACCTGATCTTGTGGAAGATAACAGCACTTCCATAAATTTCAGGATTCCCTTATGATTCTCCGTCCCTGGCTTGCCTAAACAAATCATTACGACACTCATCAAATCGTAGTTTTCGGTTTCTTCCTGCGCTTCTCCAATCAACTGTTCGGGTTTGATGGAGTACCGGGTAAGCGTATTTTCAAAACCATCTGACGGCTGAGTACAAATCCAGATGGAGTAGACCTTACGAATCTTCCCATATTCAGATTTTGTAAAAATCGGACCGTGCTGTGCAGAAATCATTCTGCTACAATAATAGATTGCCCGTTTCGTCAATGGGTATCCCGGCTTGAATTTTGTCTGTGCTTCCACATTGATAATCAGACGAATGACTTCTTCCTGTTCTGCACTGTCCGCAGATTTCGGTGCGATTGCGTCAAAGCGAACATCGTAGAACAATGTTCCCTCGGTCAGCGTAGAGTCCTCGTTGTTACTACCCTTGATTACATCTGTTGACTTTTTGGGTCTGTTCGTATCATCGACATGAACACCAACAGAGCCAACCTCCGGGGTTCCCTCGATGTATTTCTCAACAATATCATCTACGGTGCAATCGCTGTATTCATTCACACAGCCTTTCATGATCTGTGCCAGAATCTGTTTGTTTGCCAACAGCTTTTTCGCTGTTCTGTCATACCTCGAATCATACTCTGTCTGATCTATCGTGTGGGCAAGCTGATTTTCCACCGTGCCTTGTTTTTCCATCGGCATTCACTTCCTCGCAGTAGATTCAACAAGAGCGTAAACTCTCCTATCGTACTTCCATCTTACCATAATTCACCGCCCATATCAAGCAACCAACTGTAAACTTTCCTTGCACGGAGTTGTCCATATTATTGCATTCTTCGCCACTGTTATATCATAGGCAACTAATTATTTCAGAACCCACTAATGTGAGATTCACATTTCAGTCAGTACTCTCCCGTTTTCTATCTGCATCGCATCCGTTATCTTAAACGAAACAAGTCGCTGCTGTGGAAAAGCTCTTCCGATCAGCCGATAGGACATTTTCTTGTCCCACCCAGAATCCCCGTAAATCATGCGAACCAATGCCATACACTTGATTTCGCCGCTATTAGATTCGTCTGGTTTTCCCACACGATGCGCTCCTGATTCTTCTGCTCCACACGCCTGTACAGCTATCTGTTTCATTTTACGATTATACAGAAACCGATAGTGTGACGGCCATTCTAACGCTTCCAGCGTTTTTCTGAAGACCGTGATTCGTCCCTCTTCCTCGCAGAAACTCATGCCAAGTCCTGCCTGTTGCTCCGTTTTCTGTTCTGTTTTTTGCATATTGCTCACCTCCCACAAATGGACAGACCCTCCCCTTGTACAACCTGTCAATTAGTCCTTTCCAGCTTCAGGAGCAATCTTTCCTGTCAGAATCCCCATTGACACATACCCATCCATTTGCTTGACTTCAGATTCTTTCCGGTGTTCTTCCACAGGCACACCAAAAGTTCCCACAATATCATCCAGGTAAAATCCCTTTCGGCTGTTCACAGGTTTTGTTGACGCAGCATTATCCTGCGAATCGACTGCGTTCTTTTTTCTCTGTCCTTCATGAAAAATTTCTGGCACAAGCAGATCAAAAACATACAGAGTTTCACCCTCAAAGGTAATCCTGTACCCCAGCATTTTATATCGGCACTCGCTGTCCCATCCCATTTTCTGATAAACTAAAGTCGCAAATGGCTTGCAGGACATCTTCCGGCTTTTGCGCTTATCCGGTTTTGCCACGCACCAACGCAGAGCGTCCTTGTCATTTTCATCACACCCACGAACAACGATACGCTTCAAATCATTGTTGAACATGACATGAACGTAGACCACATCCTCCAGCCCTGTGATACAGGCTGTATTGAATGTGATACTATCTTTACGAATCACGATTGCCGGGTCACGCAGATGGGCAAACAATTCCTTTCGCACGACCTGGTAGCCATCATACGAAAAGGCACTTTCCAGTTCTTCCGCCCGTGCGTCTCTATCATCCTGCACAATCTGCTTCTCTGGCGGCATGATTGTTGTGTTTTCTTCATTCATCTATAATCAGTCCATCCTTCCATTATCTTCTCCGCTTCACGGAGCAACTCATTTAGACTTTCTGCCGTAAATATGTTCATTTCCTCTATCTCCGTCGCAGGACGAAATACATCCCAGTTTCCGGCATAATGCTCCTGCCGTAAGATACCCACCTGTGCTATACTTGTAATCGGCTGTCCAAATGTTCCAGCCCACTCTGGTGGAAAAATGTAAATCTTCTTTTTGACCGTTTCGCCCTCATCTTCTTCGGTGTTTTCCTTTGGAGGCAGAACGATTTCTTCCACCTTAATCATTTCAGGCTCATCAAATGCGAACAGCATCATTTTGTTATCGCCCTGCTCCAAAAACTGGCCACGGAACCGATAACGCAAATCCTCATCCCATTCCATAATGTCAAATAAAGTCTTTGCAAGTCCACGACAGCCCAAAGTGCTTGCACACCAACGTCCCTCTTTCAGTCTGCCCCAACGGATCGCGTTTGGATTATTCTTGTCACAGGGGCGAATGGCAATGCAGCGTTCAACAGAATTTAGCAGCAGCTCCACATATTCAACATTTTCAAACTTTTTCAAGCAAGCGGTGTTAAAGCGCAATCGTCCATTAGAAATCGTCATAGCCGGATTCTGCATAGTAGAAAAATACTGTACCCTGACTATTTCATAGCCCGTCAGATCAAGACGCTTTTTCACATCCGCAGTAACAGTGACATCCGGTTCTTTCATCACGCTTTCAGAGGCTTCCCTGTATTCTTCTGCCGAAAAACCTGTCCAATCCTTATCAAAAGGCACATATCCTCGCAAAATCCCATCTTCAACCACGCTCAACACGGGCAAGGGTCTGTTTTTCTTTGAATAATTGCGGGATGCCCGCAGATGATTGGCTGCATTAAAAACTTCTCTGGAAACAATGGCTTCATGGTGATTCTTCTGCCTGTACTGTGTCCGATCATTGTTGTTTTTCTTTGATTTATGCGTCAAAAAGTTCGGTGTAAAGGTCTTTCTTGCCAGTACATCACCACAATGGCGCTCATTTGCCAGAACACCTGCAAGTGTACCGGGATTCCACTCCACACGTCCCAACTTCGTCTTACGGCTATACTCCATCAAAAGAGTTGCAATCTCCGTAAGCGAATATCCATTCAGGTACAGGTAGTAAATCACCTTTACCGTCTGTGCTTCCTCCGGGTTAATTACAAGGTTGCCTTCCTCGTCTTTATCGTATCCAAGCAATGCAGGGGTCAGGAACAGGCCACGGCTGAACCGCCGATCAATCGACCAGTTCATAATGATAGATTTGGAATGCGATTCTTCCTCTGCCACAGATGCCAGAATCGTCAGAATCATGCGTCCATTGCTGTCCAGCGTATAGATATTATCTGCTTCAAATTTCACACCCACAGGCGGATTCAGATTTTTCAGAAGTTCAATCACAGAAAGGCAGTCAACGATATTTCGAGCAAAACGGGCAATGGATTTTGTAAGAACAAGGTCAATCTTGCCTGCCTTGCAGTCCTCAATCAACTGCTGCATCCCTTTTCGGTGTTCCAGAGATGTGCCGCTGATGCCCTCATCCGCATAGATTCCAACAAATACCCATCCCGGCTGTGCCTGAATATAATCCGTATAATAGTTTTTCTGAAGTTCATACGAAGAAGTCTGTTCATCATTATCCGTGGAAACACGGATATATGCTGCCACACGCCGAATCACAGAACTTGTTTCCAAATCCTCTATGATTTTGGCGGGAATGACTTCCAATTCCGATATATCTACGCCCTTATAGCGGTCTCTGATTTTTTGCTTACGGTCTACTGCTTCTACTTCACCGGTAATCATGTGCTTTTCCTCATTCTCCCGTATGGATGCTCCAATACCACTGTCGCATCTTCCGATAACTTCGGATACCGAGTTCTTTCTTCGTATTTTCTGCGGTTCTGCGGCTGATTCCTTCATCTTTCATCCGCATATAGATTTCTCTTGCTCTCATATCGCCATCAGAAAGCAACTTTTTTATCAGATATGCTGCCTTTTCTGTTTTTGACTCAAATTCCGGCACTTTCGGTTGTTCCGATGAAACGAATGTGCTCTTGCACTCCAACCATTGAAAACCCATCTCCGCTGTTATAGAAAACCGAATTTCTCCATCAGACGGAGCCAAACTGTTTTTTATCTGCCGAACAATACGAATATCTGTATCTTTCTGGTCACGCTCCACCTGCAAAACACTTCGCGCAGCAGCAACCACATCTATGCTGCCAAGGCTTCGGTACAAACCTTTCGTTCCCTCTTTCTTATTGAGATGACCAATCAGCACAATGGCACAATCATATACTGAAGCCCACATTCCGAGACGCTGCATCAGTTTTCTGGCTCTCCCTGCAATCTGGAGGTCAGAATCACTTCCTAAATACGCCTGAATCGGGTCTATAACTACAAGCCGTGGGCGAAATTCAATGATTGCCTGACGGATACGCTCATCATCCAGTGTTAGACCACTGTATGTTTCTTCATTGATAAAAGCTACTTTTCTACAATCTGCGCCACATCTTTCCAGTCTGGGTTTAATGGTATCTGATACTCCATCTTCCGAACACTGGTAGATAACCCTCTGCGGCGTCCCAACAGGCTTTCCATCCGGTGTTTTCCCACCCTTAGAAAGTTCCGCAATCAGATTCATCATCATGGTTGACTTTCCATCGCCGGGATCGCCTTGTAGCAATGTTATCTTTCCCACTGCAATGAATGGATACCACAACCAGTGAACAGAAGTTGCCTGCACATCACTATATAATGTAAGAATTCTTTTTTCTACCTTGTCCGCCATCGTCTTTCCTTCCTATTTGCAGTCTTTTCCTACCTCTATTATAAAGCATTCGTTGCGTTTTGACTGCTACCCATCAGGTAGCATGAGTTGCCTTTTGCTACCCAGTAGGTAGCAAAACAGCCTAAGACCACAGAGCAGCTAGCAGTGTGTCCCTTTGCGGTCTTAGAACCTTTGATATAGAGTTGCTCTGCCTACCATCATGCGAGATAATTGTACTGCCTTATGCGGGGAATCATAAGGAGAAAAGCACATGGCTACTGATTATAAAGCTTTGGGCAAGCGCATTTCAAATGCCCGAAAACAAGCTGGTATCACGCAAGAGGCCCTTGGAGAGCAGCTTAACATGACACGAAAACATATTAGCGTAATCGAATCCGCTATCAAACGCCCAAGTCTTGATGCACTGGTTGATATTGCCAATGCTCTTGACGTATCGACTGATGATTTGCTGGTAGATAGTTTGATGCACTCGACTTCAACCTCAAATTCCGAAATTCACCGTCTTCTCTTGGACTGCAATGAAATCGAACAGGAAATTCTCACTCGGATGGTAAGAGAGATGAAAGCCATACTGTACGGTTTGGGAATCTGATTTTGTAGCCCGCTGATCATATAACAAAAAAGCCCGCATAAGACACAGCTGCACTTCGGATTACACCTGGGTGCTGTCTGTGGTTCATGCGGTATGAGGCACAGCCTTCATGCTTCCTTCCGTTGGGCAAAAAAAAGAGCGAACCAACGCATTATCACATGTATCAATTCGCTCAAAATAATACTGATTCGGATGTGCTTCAGTCACTTTCCTCAGCGAAAAGAAGCCCCGTTTATCACACATTTGCTGTTTTCTGTTCAATCAAAAAATCACGCACATCTTCATCAAACCGTTTTGCTTGTGGACATTTTGCAACCACATCATCCCAATTTTCACAAACAGTTTCAATTAACTTTTCGTATGTCCGTTTTTCTTTTTTAGGACGATTTTTAATTTTCACTCCATGATATTGCGGTGAATGTGCAATGATGTTAACCCACGGATCAAGTAATGTTTCATAATCATCGTACTGATCACAGGCTGCCACAATCCATGTATCCGTTGCATCAAACGGAATCATATAGCTCACAGCCAGTCCATCTTCCGGAAGCAACAACGTCCTTATGAATGTTCTTAAAAAATCAGCCTCTGCATCTGGAGTATTTCCATGGTGTTCACACGGTAACGCAACCGGACATTCGTTTCTATCTCCAATTATTTTTTCACAGGTAAGCGGATGTGCTCCTTCCGGCGCATCACAAAGTGCCCTTTGACAAACACAATGGACTTCTTTCTCGCATCTTTGGACATCTCCATCCATATGGACAACCAAAAGATCAAGTACTGGTGTCAAGGAATGCATATAGGCCTTCAGCTTTCCCTGATTGTCTTCACACCATTTCCAGACACCTTTCCAACCATTTCCAAACTGTCCGATCATGTTGGGTTCTGGCTGAATCATTTGATAATCGTTTTCTTCATTGGTAATTGTATCAATGACTGCAGCAATCAGTTCAAAATCCCGTGGGCCTTCTGCAACAATTCCTATCGTTTTCATTACAGATTTGGTACGCCCCCTAACCGTCCTTCTGTCCACAATCTCGACAGAGAATAACCAGAATCCATTAACTCCTTAGTCACCTGAATTCTCTGTAAAGATGTGTGACCTGATTTTCTGCTCTTGTTTACTGCAAACAATCTTATATCATCATTCATTAAATCAAGTCCGTCCAAAACCAGAGGGTTGTGGGTTGTTACAAAAACAGTCTTATCCTGTTCCAGAATTATTTTACAGAGCAGCTTTGTCGTCTCTCTCGCAAGTCTAGGATGCATTGCATGATCAAAACTATCCACAGCAAAAATGCCCGGTGCATCAGGGTGCAATGCCAAGCAAAGAAGAAACAGAACATACAACGCTCCTTCACTGGCATCGTAAGCGGTAAAGCTTGTTTTTGAAGTCAAATATCGATCTTGGAACTCCAAAATTCTTCTCGTCGTCGGAACAGCAGCATTTACGCTTGACTTTTTAGGTGCAGTCACATCAAACCCACTTGCCCAATCGATCAGTTCCAAGACTTCATCCAGTGGAAGATTCTGCAAGTAGCTTTCACCGTCTTCATCTTGCCTCATGATTTCTTCAATTGCCTCTGCAAGTCTGCCTCCGCACAAACCGATAGGATTAACCTGATACGGATCAGGGAGCGTTCCTCTCAATGCTTGTGTGTTAGGTTGATAAATCGCATAGTTCTTAAACTTCTCAATTTCCGGTCTAACCTCAGCAAGTTCTTCATTAGGTTCGAGCATCAGTAACCCTACATACGGATCATATGTTGTTTTTGATGCACCGCTTCTTCCCCACAGTGTTTGATTATTTACAGTCAATTTTTCCGAATGATAACGCCACATGTCTCGTCTGGCTGAATCCGATTCATTTGGAACATTCAAATTGACTCCATATTGATAGTCCTTTTCATTTTGTCGCCAAGACCCATCAAAATTGATGGTTGGTGCTTTTCTCCTTAAATCGGAGAATGCCGACTTATAAAGTCCCGGAACACTAAGACGAATACCTTTCCGCTGCATACTTGCGTTATCTACTCGATCTGTCATAGCAGCACAAAGCAAACCAATAGCCTCAAGGATTGTTGTTTTTCCAGAGCCATTTGCTCCAATAAAAACATTTACACGTCCCGGCTCAAACGACACCTCTTCCAATGTCTTGAAATTTTTAAAAACTAGCTTTTTAATGTTCAAAGCACTCACTTCCTTCATAAAGCCAGCTCAAGCTTAACATAAGCTTTGCCATGTTTCAAATTAAGTATACCAGTTTTCTAAAATAATTACAAACTTATTTTAGAATTTTTCTTCGTTTTGAAAATTTGTACTCGATATACAGGTTTCTTTTGTCTTTCCATAATAAAGACCCTCCTAACGATATTTATTGCATCACAGAAAAGCCTTCTAAACATTATTTTACAGAAAAGTTTCATACTCTCGTAAATGATGCTAATGATGGCATAATATCAACTCCGCGAATCAAAATGGCAGGGATTCGTATACTGTTATTTTTCGTTTTTTCATCCAAACGTGCATCTTCCATCTGCCCAACAATAAATCAACTCTTTCAAAAACTCCCTGTACTGTGTCTCAATTTTCTCTTCTTTCACATCATCTCCCGTCTTTTTTCTGTACACTGCGATGTAATGAATCACTGCCTTTCCACCCTCTGAATTAATAATACGATCTATAATTTCCTGACTCTTTTCATCAATTGGACATCCAATGAATTGATCCATAAACGCTTTGATTCCTGCCCCATAATCCCATAATGGTATCTCCGGATACTTCGCCAGCATTCCAATCTGTGCATGATATTGTTCTTCTGCATTTTCAATTCCAAGCATCGGATATTCTTCCATTCCAATCATAGCCACATATCCCTTCGGATCATGGCTCCGCTCTACTTCTTTCCAGAATTCTTTAAATATTCTCTTTTTCGTCTGTGAATCTATCTGTACTCCGTGTGTGTTACTGTTATGAATGCTGAATTCCATCCTTCTTTCGTCCATACTTACAAGAGACATTCTGTGGAAAACCGGAAACAGTTCACTTATATATGTCGTAAATGGTCTCCTTAAAACAATCGTCTCTTTATTCAGCATATCTTTTGCAACTTCAGATAATGGTCTGATTCGATAAAACAGTTTCCAGTTAAGATAGGACTCTGTGCAGAATTTACGCCATACTTTTTTCTCTTTTTCTCCAATCGGGCAGTTTTCCCCTGGTATGTCTAATACAATTTCAGGAATCCCTGAAAATCTCAGGAATATTTCCAACGGTTTTACATTTGAAAAACAGTGCTCTGCTCTCCATTCCACAAACACTTTATCCAAAGCCGAATTCGGCAGGCAATATTTCCATCTAATAAAATCCGGAACTCTGTTCCTGAATTCCGGTCGCCATCGAATCAACCCGCTTATGGCACTCTCCTCTACGCACTGATACATATCTTTTGTAAATTTCCATTGCGAGCAGAACGGAAATGCTTTTTGATAAAATTGAAAGCTTTTCTGCGTAATCAAATTTTTATATTCAAACAACGTATTTTTTTCGTTATCGTCAAAATTCACTTTTTCAAACGCAACATAGGAAAATCCAATTCCTGCAATCTGCAGAAAATGCCACAGCAGAGTTCTCATCTGCTGATCAAAATACGACTGTTGAAAGGATTCCCCGTGCATTCCGTTCCAATCCATTTTCCATCTTTTAATCAACTGATCTGCAAGGCAAAATATATGCTGCACCTCTTCCATCCCAGACTCTGGATCCCACAGTTTTATGCTTTTATCTAACATTTTTACAATTAAAAAATATGGCAGTATCTTTCTGGTAAGCATTTTATGGTTCCACCACTCTGGCACTCCCCAATATTTTTTCTTAAGTTCACAGCCCTCTGTCCATATTTCTTTCAATGATATCTCTTTCTTCTGATAAATTCTATTTGCCATTGCATCAATATCATTTGTGAGATTTCTAATATCATTGTCTTGATAAAATTCATCCAACATGAAAACATATATTCTTTTTGCAAATGCAGTAGCCTCTTCCACAACGCTTTCCAGTTTTCTGCGTGCTGCCAGAGATAATTTCATTCTTGCTGCGTCCACCCAATCATTTCCTGCACCATCCAGCACATCCATCTGATTCAGATATAAGCTGTCACTGCATTTGCCAGATTCCATCCTTTCTGTAAGACGAATCCCCTTATAGCAAACGTTATTTCCTTCCATGCTCTCCATTCCAAAACTTAATGCACAATCCTTCTCCCGATCCCACACCATTATCGACCGGTAGTCATCTGTAAACGCAAAATGATATCGTTCTGACTCGACAGACTGATCAATCAATTGATTTTCTTTTTCTGTTCTGCTCAGTTCATTGTACCAGGTCGACTGCGAAAAAGCTGGTATTCCATAATCCTGATCCGCATAGATGGAAACCATAGGTGTTACGCACCACGTTTCCATTATCTTTTTAATTTCCTTTTGTATTCCATCATTTACATTTTCGAGAAACAATTTTCCACCATTACTTCCGGTTACCCATTCTTTCAGTTCTTCCGTTAACAGAAACGAAAAACTAAATTCTGATCCCCTTTGCAGAGTCTGATTCGTTTTCTTGCAAAATGCATAACCACCTTTTTTCCCTGAATATAATGTCATCTCATTTGCCTTGTTCTCACTATCGGACTTAGTTCGTATCGTCAGGGAATCTGTTACTGAAAATACCGTATGCAGTCCAATTCCAAATGCCCCTGTCGGTCTCAGCCATTCCGGCATTCTTTTGATTTCATCCTGGTATTCTTTTCGTTCCGGCCAGCTTCGTCCTGTTGTCAGAATATTACGTTTAAACTCATCCATGCTGATGCCAATCCCTTTATCCCGAATCGAAAAATAAACTTTTCCCGTTTCACGACTATAGTCTGTGTGAATCATAATCGCATGTTCCTCAAAAATATTGGGATATGCTCTTTCTACATCAAACGGCGATGTTTTTTCATTAAATTGAAAGCCATACGCAGACAACGTCCTGTATAACTGCATCTTTGTTGCGTCCAGTGCATTCTGTATCAGTTCTCTCACAAAAATCAATTTATTATTCTGGTAAATGCTGATATCTTCAATCAGTTTAAATGCCTTTTCAGATGAGAAAAGAAACTTCAGATTTTTATGTGTAGATTCAGATTCCTCTCCGTCAATCAAAATCTTATACTTCAGTTCAGGAACAGAAATAAACTTTTTCTCTGGAAATAATTCCATTGAATGCATCTTTCCTGCAGTAACCTCCTGCTCCAGCCAGGATTTCCAGTTGATATGCTCTTTCACCGTATTCTGAAATATATTTTTCAGTGCAGAATCCCGTTCTGCTTTCTCCATATGTTTCAGCCAGTTCTCTTCACATTCCCTCTGAATCATATCATAACAGACATTGGCAACAACTACTATCCCATCCGAAGATATATGTAAAGTCTCTACACTCTTATGTTTGAAATAATGTGCAAGATTTTCTTCTCCGAGATTGCCGAATACTTTGATTCCAACACCATTAAAACGATTATTATCCATATCACATAAATCGCCCATACGGATCAGATATGCAACCATTCTCGGATGGAATTCTTCAACACCGAATGAATCTGCCAATGGCATTTCTTTTAAAATATCCTCAAACGACCAGTTGTGCGCCATGGATATCCGATAGATGTTATGAATAATTCTGTCTGGCAGGAATGAATCATCTATCGACAGTAATGAACCAAATTCACTTGTTCTGGCATCTGTCACATGCTTGATTCTCTGGCCATGTCTTGGGCGGAAATACTCCATCAGAATCACAGCAACAGAACGGCGTACTTCAAGAACCGAACATCCTTCTCCTTTTTCTGCCTTATCAATCTTCCGCGCAGCTCTTCCTACTTCATCTTCTCTCTTTCTGGCAGAAGTGAGAAAATCCTGAAATCCCTCCGTTTCCCATAATTGTTTCACTTCTTCGTCCGAATACAGCATTCCTGTATCATGCATATAAGCACACATTAAGATTAAAAACGTATCAATGCCCGACATTTTCTTAATCGTCTTTTGTCCAAGAATCTTTTCGATCGCTGAAATAATATTCATGGAATGAACGGCATCGTGCGTACTATAAGTGGGAAACGATGTAACGACAGAGCCGATATATCTTATAACTTTCTGCTTCTGAATATTGAATACACTTTCCAGATTTTTTACAGTTTCATCATATTCTGCTATCTTGTGCAGATGCGTTTCTAAGGTGATTCGTCTGGTTTTCATTTGTATTTTGCCCCTTTACTATCAAATATGTTTTCTCGTATAACTAAAAGATTTTCCCATATAATTTTTGCATATATTCACCTATACCGGCTTCGCCACCCGTTTCACATCGGTATCATATTCTTGATTTGTCACATCTGATCTTGTATATCTTTCCTCTTCTGTTCCATCACACAATTTTACTTCAATGTGCATTCCTAACGCCGAAGCGTATTTTTGCAGCACGACCAGTGTTGGAACCCTTTTTCTGCTCTCCAGCCGCGCCAGATTCGGTGCAAGAATTCCCGTCATATCCGCTAAGTCCTGCTGTGTCAGCCCCTGCCTGCGTCTCTCCTCTATAAGTTCTTCTATCACTTTGGACGATTTCTGCAAAGTGATCGTTTGAATCGCTTCCGCATATGCTTCCAACCGCTTCGCACGAGCTTCTTTTTCTCTTTGGTAATCCTTCTTATTCATTTCAATATCGTAATCCATATATTTTTCCTCTCGCATATATTATATAGATCATATCATAAATGATAGGATTTTTAAAGTCTCCTAAAAAATTTTATATTTTCTTCAAGCATATCTTCTCTTCCCTTCTTCTGTTTTTTATTGCCTCGATCATTTTTCTTTTCCTTCACTTCTTTCGGCACATCGATCAGTCCGAAGCGATAGAACATCCCATAGATGTAAGTCACACCCCGGATGTCACTCAGAGCCTTTGGTCGTTCAACTACTTCTCCTACCTTTTTGATATTCCCCAGTGCCAGCAGCACAGAACTCCACGCCAGGCTTTTGCTCTTCCCTCGGCGGTCGATCCACAATTCCTTTGTATATTCGCCGCTTCTGCCCTTTCGTATTTCATAGGTAAAGGGTAAGCCGGAATAGGTTTTAAATTGCACACCACAATAAAGCAAGACCGTCTCCCACAGGTGCTCCTCTGTCGGCTCTGATCTCAGTTTTCTTACTGCTCTGTATCTCCGCTGCCGCTCTGCTCCAACACTGATTTTCTCTTTATCTGCTGTACTCGGGAAGTACACGCCTTTCTGATATGGCAGGTATGAGGTGACGGAGGCTTTGGAGAGTTGAAGAGTATTTGCGGTTGAGAGGATGGCTTCTTTATAGTTCTGTGTTTCTCGATACTCCTCAAAGGTATCCTGTACCTTCTCCGCCACTTCCGATTCATACACACCGGCCGTGATGAGCAGCTTTCTTACTTTGATGGGGTTTAGAACCAGAGCATCTGCGATGGATTGGAGGGAGCAATCCTCCTCATAAAGCGCCACAGCAGCATCCATCTGTTCTTTCAGATTCTCCCCGGCATCATACTCAGGCTTCAACTTCTTTCGACCGCCGCCAGGCTTTCTGGCGTTATATGCTCTTTTCTCTCCCATAACTCACAGCACCAGCTCATTGAAATCTTCTTTTTCTGCCTTACAAAATATCATTTTGTCCACCTCTTTACTCATGCAGCTCCAGCGGCAGTCCATCCGGGTCATGGAAGAAGGTCATCTTCTTGCCGGTATAATCATCAACACGAATCGGCTCACATTTAATTCCCACCTCTGCCAGTTCTTTCACTGTCTGCTCCACACTCTCCACGCAAAAGGCAAGGTGACGCAAGCCACATGCCTCCGGGCGGTTCACACGCTTCGGCGGGTTTTCCTCAGCAAAAATCTCCAGCTCCGTGTGTTCATTGACACGAAGATCCAGCTTCCAGTCCTTGCGCTCCGGGCGATAGTTTTCTCTGATGACAGAGAATCCCAACTTGTTCACATAGAAATCCTTTGCGGCTTCATGGTCGGATACGATGATTGCAATATGATGTATTTTAGATAAGTTCATTTTTTGTCACACTCCATTTCTTCTATCTCATTTTATTTCCGTTATAAACTATATATCAGCTCTCAAAATATACCGTGTGCGCCTCAGCTCCGGGGAGAGCCTGTGTTCCACACACGGCATTTATTTTTTCTACCACAAAACAATACTCTTCTATAGACGCTTTCTTGCCTTCCTGATTCCGTAGTACATCAATCCGCCAATCACTCCACCAACTGTATTATAGAAGATGTCTGACAGCTGAAACGTACCCAGGCGAAGCAGTAATTGCAGCGTCTCAATACTTACCGAAAAGATCAACGCTGTCTTTCCGCTATCCCACAGTATCTTCCTCCAGCTGTTTCCTGTCTTTTCTTCGAATGTCCACATAAGCACACCGGTGAACGGCACCATCATAATGACGTTCTCGATGCCCTCTGTTGTCAGCGCCTGCTCGCCATTCACTGTCTTCCAGATACCCCATCCGTCCAAGACATTGGATAGCGGATTCAACCACAAATTTCGGTTCAACAGCGTTCGGAACAGGATCATTGAAGTCACGAATGCCAATAGAAACAATTTCCGAAAGAACACGCTTCCTTTGAACCTCTCGTACCATGTCACCAGAGCGCTCTTCCAGCCTTTGCTCGCTTCGCCCGGTTCATACGCATACAGGTAAAAAAACATGGCCAAAAAGGAAAGCAGAAGCGAAAATCCGAATGGTTCATACAAAGCCGTTAAAATATTTGTGATGATTTTTCCGAGCAACTCCATGGTTCCCTGCATCATAGTTTACAGATCACAGAAGAGATCTGCCTTGTACACGCCGTTTTCCAGCATCTTTTTGAAGCTGTCCTTTACTGCTGCGACATCCTCATGGTAGGTCATGCCGTACCAGGTATCGTTGGTTTTCAGAACCTTCACAGACATCTTTCCCTGCTCCAGCTGCTCACCGATGAAGATCGGAATCAGAAACTCTGCTTTCAGAGGATTGCCCGGCACCTCTTTCTCAAAGAATTCTTGAAAGCCGTCTCCCAATGTAGTAAGAAAATCCGGAGTCAGACCCCACATATTCATAGAAACCAGCGAATTCACATCAACAGCCACGCCATCTGCCTCCGCTCCGGTTGCGGTCTTTACAATATTCTTGGTTTCCACAACTTCTGTCAGGTTGTTCTGCTCATCCATTTTGCAGATGCCACGGGTCACACCGCCGTTGTCGGACAGCGTGTTTTTCAGCACAAAGCCAGCCATACAGGACTTGCCGCCATTTACCAGATACTCATGGACGGCACGGAAACCTTCCTTGCCATAGTAGTCATCGGCATTGATCACGATGAACGGTGTGCTAAGAATATTCTTTGCTGCAAGCACGGCCTGACCGGTTCCCCACGGCTTTGTACGGCCTTCCGGCAGAGTCCCCGGAATATCGTTAATGTCCTGGAAAGCATAATCCACCGGCTCTAACTGCTTGATTCCTGTTCCGAAGCGGCTGCCAATACCAGCTGCCATGATAAGTAATGTTGTTTTCATAATTCTCCTTTCCATACCTTGTAGCGCCCAATGTGCCTTCCACAAAATTTTATGTAGTTATTAGAGCAGCGCCAGTAGCCTATGCTCTCGTTTTCGTTTATAGTTTCTTTAGAGAAAAATCATTTCTTCTTCATGGGGTCTGACCCCGAGAGTTCCTATTCTTCAGATTTGTTGTAGCATGATCCATATCCCGCATTTTTTCCGCTATCATCGAAATGCAGATAGCCATTACAATTCGCAGAATAGCTTGAGCCGTTTCATATAAGCCACCTATTTTTGCCATTGTACATATCCGTGCTAAAATCCACCAAGGAAAGACATCAAACTCTATCGTGTGGATGCAGAGAATCCAAATCGAATTTTTTCCTATCACAGGTAGCAGTTTGCCCACCAAGTGATTTTGTAATCGTAAAGACGCCATTAA
>OMCA01000859.1_pt1 | contig 15881 bp, 7 predicted proteins | sample 1673621 | NCBI WGS metagenome assembly OMCA01 (sample SAMEA103958117, study PRJEB25191) | human gut metagenome | biome: human-associated habitat [ENVO:00009003]; feature: intestine environment [ENVO:2100002]; material: feces | place: Germany | collected 2013/2015
ACCTCCCATCGCTCCGGGGAAACGGAAGACGCTACTATTGCCGACATCGCCGTTGCCACCAATAGCGGACAAATCAAAACCGGTTCATTGAGTCGTTCCGACCGTATGGCAAAATATAATCAGTTGCTTCGCATCGAAGAAGAACTGGGCGCTAATGCTGTTTACGGTTATAAACGTATAAAATAACCATGAATTCTATTTAAGTGTCAAAAAATAAAATAATCAAGAGGGGCGAACCATCACGGACCGCCCCTCTTCTACTTTAACCTTAAAATCACCAATCAGTCTACTACCTTGAAGAAAACTTCTTCTCCGGACTGACTATCCGTTGCCACCCAAAGCCCAAAGTCTCCGGGTTCCACAACTTTAGCCATATCTATGTTCCAAAATGCAAGTTCACTAACAGGGAGTTCAAACGAAACGCTTTTCTTCTCACCCGGCTTCAATGTCACACGAGTGAAACGTTTCAGTTCTTTCACCGGACGGGTCACGGAACCAATCTTATCTTGTATATACAATTGAACTACTTCCGTTCCTTCATATTTCCCGGTATTTTCCAGATCGAATGTCACTGTCAGCACATCATCTTTTTTCAGTACATCAGACGCCAGTTTGATGTTGCTATACTTAAATGTGGTGTACGACAAGCCATAACCAAACGGAAACAAGGGATCAAAACCCGCATCCATATAGAAGGAAGTACAGCCCAGTGAAGTCTGTCCTGCCTCAACAGCAATATCATTCAGCAACACTTCATTCCGTGTAGCCGGACGTCCGGTATTATTATGAGCGTAGTACACAGGAATTTGTCCCACCATCCTCGGGAAAGTGACCGGCGCCTTTCCACTCGGCACAGCCTTCCCCCAAAGCAAATCAGCCAATGCAGGACCGCCCATTGTGCCCGGATGGAATGAATAGAGAACAGCAGTCGACTCTTCGACTTCTTTACCGATAGTCAACGGACGACCCGCCATCACAATAGTCACTACAGGTTTACCCGTCTTAGCCAAAGCTGTAATCAAAGCTCCCTGATCACCCTGCAAATCCAGATCAGCCAAACAGTGAGCTTCACCCGAAAGAATAGATTCTTCACCCACAAAAGCAAGAATGACATCTGCACGTGCAGCGGCGGCAGCTGCTTTAGCCACACTTGCCGGATTTTTCTCACGACTATATGCTAGTCCCGGTTCATAAATCACCTGTACTTTATCGCCAACCATTTCCTTAATAGCGTTCAACGGAGTCTGAGTACGAGCTTTCTCACCATCAAATATCCAAGTACCTAACTGTTCATAAGGTGCATTAGCCATAGGTCCTACCACTGCAACAGTTTTCACAGATGGTTGTAACGGCAACACTTCCTTATCATTCTTCAACAGAATAGCCGATTCAACAGCGGCTTGCTTAGCTGCTTCCAAATGAGAAGGAGCATACATGACAGATGTTTGTTGTTCATCTACATAAGGAGTATCAAACAATCCTAAACGATACTTGATACGCAAAATATTACGAACAGCCTCATCGATAGTGCTTTCCTTCACCTTTCCCTCTTTCACTAATTCCGGCAGTTCCTTCACAAAAGTGTAACTCACCATTTCCATATCTACTCCTGCATTCACAGATTTCATTGCCACTTCTTTTGAACCGGCGGCAAAACCATGGCTTATCATTTCGCTGGCAGAAGCCCAGTCCGTCACAACAAAACCATCGAATCCCCACTCGTCACGGAGTACATTCTTCAAAATAAAAGCATTCCCGGTAGAAGGGATTCCATCATTATCATTAAATGAAGTCATAAACGTGGCTGCACCCGCTTTGGTGGCAGCTTCAAAAGGTGGCAAATAAACATTGCGCAGACGACGTTCGGGAATGAACGTGGAATTATAATCACGTCCTCCTTCGGCTGCACCGTAACCTACAAAATGTTTAGGGCAAGCTGCAATTGAAGTAGGACTATTCAGCGAATCTCCCTGAAAACCTTCTACCATAGCTGCTCCCATTACGGAAGTAAGGTACGTATCTTCACCACACCCTTCGGCAATACGTCCCCAGCGAGGATCGCGGGCAATATCAATCATTGGCGCAAAAGTCCACCGGATACCTACAGACGAAGCTTCAATAGCTGCTACCCGTGCACCGTCTTTCGCTACCTGCGGATTGAACGAAGCCGCTTGTCCCAAGGGAATAGGGAAAATTGTTTTAAACCCGTGAATGACATCACGCGCTATCAATAAAGGAATACCCAAACGGGATTCTTCCATTGCCACGCGCTGTAGCGCATTAATACGCACCGGATCCACCTCATTCAAGATGGAACCGATTTCACCTTTCTTAATCAAAGCACTCATATCCTCGATATTACCGTAAGAGGAAATCTGGTTCATCTGACCGATTTTCTCCTTAAGGGTCATCTTAGACAGGAGAGATTCTACTTTTTTCTCGGTTGCCGCATCACTACCTTTATTGGCTACTTGCGTACAAGAGACAAAAGAAAGTAAAAGCAAGCAAAATAATGACAATCTAACCATGATTACTTATTTTTTTGAAATACACGTACATAATCAATCTCGTAAGTTGCAGGTAAGGCCGATTCATCTATGCCCTGAGCACCTCCCCAATTTCCTCCCCACGCAAGATTTAACTTCAAATTAAAGTTTGTAAAGAAAGGCCAGGTAGCAGTACCCGTTTTATCATTCGTATAACGAAAATGCTCTTTTCCATCTACTAGAAAACTTATATAATCCTCAGTCCATTCTGCTGCATATATATGAAAATCTGTTTGGGCTGTAGCAATATAAGAACCATCTCCTTTTTGCTTTCCGTTACTGCCATTATAAGCACCACAATGAATAGTAGAAAGTACATTGTTAGGATCATATCCCACTTCTTCCATTATATCAATCTCTCCACCATCAGGCCAGCTGGTGAATGGATCAGGTAACATCCAGAAAGCAGGCCAAGTACCTTTTCCTTTCGGTAGTTTCAAACGAGCTTCAAAGTAACCATATTTCCAATTTGTTCGAGTATTCATTCGAATGGAGTAGACTTCATCACCCACTTTCTGTGCTATGATTTTTAATGTACCATTACTTACATCCGCGCATACGACTCCATCTTTAGAACCAGCAATATAGTTCTGAATTTCATTATTACCCCAACCATCGGTACCATGCCCTGTTTCATATTTCCATAGACTTTCATCTGGAGTGCTCAAAGAAGTATTATTAAACTCATCTTGCCAAACTAATTTGTACCCTTCAGGAACCTGTATATCTGGGTCCACAGGTTCTTCCGGTTTTGCATCCTGAGATACAGGAATCGAAATACGCGTTATTCCAGACTTTACTATAATCTCTCCTTCACGAGACTGATTGCTAGTATTAGCTTTAACTGTCACTTCCACAGTACCTTGTGTACCAATACTACCAGACGTTTTACAGCTAACCCATTCTTTACAAGCATCTCCACTAAAAGCTGTCCATTCCTGATCGGAAGTAATCGATAACTTTGTAACGACTCCTTCATAAGTAGCTGATACCTGGGTAGGTGATACATTGACAGTAGGGGCAATCATTCCAGAGGCATCATTGCTACTTCCACAACTCACAAAAATTAACACCACTAACAATAAAGAGTATAAATTCATACATTTCATAATCTAATGCATTAAAACATGCACGGCTAATTTCATATGATCAACCGTGCACATTAATTATTAACAATTATTCGTTACAACTTGATTCTTTTAAAATAATATTACTAACAGTTACTTCCGTATTATCCGGATTGCTGCCAAAATCAAGTACAAAATCGACATTATTCATATCAATGCCAGGCATAGCTGTCTGCTCAAATGTATAATCTTCATAAGCAGCCAAATCCACTCTCTCGACAAAATAGAAAGCATTATCATCACCATGCAACACCATCTTTAGTGTAGCTTTCAACTTTTGTGAGGAATTCAATACACAATGAAAATCATACGATGTCGACGCATTCGTAGTCATATCCGTCAAGAACTTCACCTGCGCCTGCCACTGATCAGTTGTAGCATTAGGTAATGTTATATTAAAGGCACTGCCACTTGCTTCAAAGCCAGGATTTTCAATAGGGGTCCAACCCGGGGCATAATAAAAATCATTCGTATATTTAGAACTCTTCCACATATTACAAGCCGAGTCATAATTCCAGTTTATCTTTACCGGACCATTATGTTCCTGCAATATAATGCCACTTACCGTAACCTCTGTGCTAGCAGGACAACCACCAAAATCAAGCACAAGATCTACAGCTGACATATCAAGACCTGCCATATTAATTTGCTGGAAAATTACATCCTCATAGGCTTTCAATTCTACCTTTTCAGCAAAATAGAATGTATTATCATCACCATGTTGTACCAACTTCACAGTTGCCCCCTTAATATTTTGCGTCGAATTCATAATAATACGGAAATCATAAGTCTTATCTACAGTAGTCTGCATATCAGTAAGGAATTTAACCTGCGCCTGCCATTGATCAGTAGTAGGCTCTGGCAGTGTTACCTTATAAATATTGCCATTTACCTCAAAATCAGGATCAGCAATCTGGTTCCAGCCAGGAGCATAATAAAACTCATTCGTAATTGTAGCACCATTCCAGAAATTAGCAGGACCATCAGGAGTCCAGATTACCTCTGGTTCCGGTTCTTCCGGCTCTTCTGCCGGAAGTACTGTACCATCGTCACAACTATGTTCTTTCACTACAATATTCTTAATAGTCATCTCCGTATCTGTTTCATTGCCACCAAAGTCGAATACAAGCTTTACATTATCAATATCAAGCCCAGGCATGTCAGACCGATAGAAGACATAATCTTCATAAGCCTTCAACTTCAGACTCTCTTCAAAATAATAAATTCCGTCATCTGCACTATCGACCAATTTGACTGTAACGTTTCCATGATTCTTACTTGAAGTGAGTATAACTGAAAAATCATAGGTTGTAGCAGAATTTGTAGCCACATCAGATACAAGAGGCATCTGCGCTTGCCATTTTTCAGTAGTAGCAATAGGTAAGGTTACTTTATAAGTACTGCCATTTAGCGTATATTCAGGATTGGCTATCTGTACCCATCCCGGTGCATAATAGAATGCAGGCTCAGCAACAACAGCAGACTTCCACATATTACAGTCATGATTATACTTGAAACCAGTAAATGTTTTCGTGTTATCACACGTCAGGGTATAGTGCCAAGCTATTTCTCCATTATCAGAAACTAATTCCATCTTCTTGGTATCCATAGAAAGCACTCTGTAACGTGGAGTCTGGTAAATGGCATCATTGGCAATGTATGGAAAAAGCGTTTGCGAAGGAAATGTAATATATAGGTCATTACCCACTACATCAAAATCATAAGTAGCTTTTTGTTCACTAACGGTAGCCATAAAATCTTTACCATCATTAGGATTAAATTCGCTAAAAGCAGAACATCCCGTATTCACAAACACTGTACCACCTTCACCTGGATTATATGTATAGTTCTTTTCTGAATCAAAAGTAACAATATCATCATAAAGTCCCATATCAGCCTTTTCATTAGCTGTAGCTGAATACCAACCCAAACCATCGGTTCCAGTCTCACCACAGCCTAAGTGTCCTGCTTCATCTTTTGCTACCATCCACTCTTTAGATGTCCCTCCACTCAAGAAAGTGATATATTTTGTGAAATCAATAATCGTATTATCAACATGGAATGTCTTTGTAAACGTGCCGTCACTGATGCCATTCGTATTAGCTATCTTTACATCTACCGTATAATCACCAGACTTAGTATATATTTTCTTTAGTCCGTTTACTGTAGAATAAGTTTTTCCATCTATAATCCAAACTGGCATACAGCCTTTACTATTCAGATTGAAAGTAACCTGATTGGTTTCTTGGTCAACAAGAATCTCAACAGCATCTTCATAAGATGAAGCTATAGGTATCCCTCCTTCAGACACAGAAGGAAAATCTTCTGGAGAGCAAGCCATAAAAGCAAGCACTGACACCAGCAGTAAGCCCCCGATATAACTATATATTTTTTTCATAATCTTTTTCTTTTTAATGATTAGTAATTGTTTTGAGTTAACGAACCTTGTGCTGAATCAATAGCACTTTGTGGAATAGGTAAGTATTTCTTATTAATGCTCCAAGTATTGGTACGATAACCATATTCGTCGGGAACCAACACAATAGAAGCCTTACCTGTACGAACCAAATCCCAGTAACGTTTACCTTCACCAACAAACTCCAAATGACGTTCTTCGATAATATTATCGACTGTAGGTTCCAATTCGGTAGTTAATCCTGCACGTTTACGCACGCGATTCAAATATTCTTTAGCATCACCCGAACCAGCATTACGTACTATAAGCTCAGCTGCATTAAGCAAAGTTTCAGAAAAGCGATAAATACGAAAATTATTATTATAGTTCACTTGCGGGTCATTACTGCAATCGGCATTGTCACCAGTATGAGCAGTATATTTTTCAAGAAAAAAGCCTGTATCCTGATAACGGGAATTATAAGTTCCGGCAGCTGCTGCATTCCAACATGTACCATCACGACGAGTATCCTCATCACTGTACATATTATAAGTTTCTGTACGTACCGGGAAAGTCCCCCAACCGTTATTATGTCCATCAGTTCCATCAACCCAGCCATCAGGTCCCATCATCGTGGGCAATACAGTTCCTCCAGCAACAAACACATTATCAGTGTAATTACGAGTTGCTTGATCATCCTTATAGTTTATTTCAAAAATAGATTCAGTACTCCATTCTCCAGATTCCCTGAAAATGCCTGCATAATTATCAACCAAATCATATTTACCACTGTTAATAATGTCTGTCATATACTTCAAAGCTGTAGTATAACGAGAATCATCATTCTGATACATCACTATTTCCGCATAAAGCATGTAAGCCATTGCCAAAGTAACACGACCATAATTTTTAGATTCTTCTCTCATTGGTAATGCGTTCAGAGCAATAGCACCTTCCAAATCAACAACCATAGCATTATATACCGCATCAGCTTGGAATTGTTCAGTCAAATAAGGTGAAGTCAAATTGGCCTCATAATAAGGAATATTCCCATAGAATTTCCATAACCATGTATAGTAGAACACCCGGAGTACACGGGCTTGAGCTTCATAATAGGTTGCACTTTCCTTCGTTAGATTTTCCCCAGCCCAACCAATATAAGTAAGTACATCATTACAACGTTTTACACCTTTATAAGCCGTATTCCAAATATTTTGTATACAATTAGTAGGCACCGCTTCATAATTTGCGCTCAAATGTAAATGCGCTTGGTCTGTTTTACTAGCTGCTCCAACCCAAAGATCGTCAGCCATAATATCACTCGCCTGCAAAACCGGAGAATACTGATTACCATCCCAATCCGTCCAATGTAAAGGTGCATAAGCAGCTACTACAGCTTCCTGTACATGTTCATCAGTCGTGAAATATGTATCAATAGTTTCCTGAGTCTTAGATTCAACCTCCAAAAAAGAGTCGGCACATCCTGTCATCAAAAAAACAGAAGAAATCAAACCTGCGATTATATATGTATTTTTTCTCATATCTTTATAGTATTTAGATTCAATAATTAGAATGTTAAATTAGCTCCTACTGTCCAAGTTCTTGATTGTGGGTATACACCACGATCAATGCCAAGCGATGTACCACCAGATGAGATTTCCGGATCGTAACCATGATATTTAGTAAAGGTCAACAAATTTTCAGCTGCCACATAGACACGCAATGAAGAAACAAAAGCTTTTCTTGTCCAATTTTTAGGCAGTGTATAACCTAACTGAATATTTTTCAAACGCAAATAGCTACCATCATAAACGTAAAGATCAGAAGAAAGCCAGTTTGTATTATCCCCCCATGCAAAACGAGGATACTTGTCTGAAGTGCCTTCACCTGTCCAACGATTTAACATCCACGAAGGAAGGTTAGCATTAGCAATATCAATAGGGCGGGTTGCATCATATACATCGTTACCAATGGTTCCTTGCCACATCATACTCAAATCAAAATTCTTCCAAGAAACATTAAAATTCAAACCATAAGTCCAGTCTGGCATACCTTTACCAATATCTGTACAATCATCAGTCGTTATTTTTCCATCACCATTCATATCAACAAAACGCACGTCACCAGGAACAGCATTTGGTTGGATCATTCCACCATCTTTATTGATATAAGCTGCCACTTCATCCATATTCTGGAAAATACCCGCAGTCTTATATCCATAAAAATAAGGGTAAGGCTTACCATTTTGTGCACGACTAACAGTACCGGCTGTGCGGAAACTATCCAGATTATCCCATCCTGTATCATTACCATATTCGATTAATTCATTTTCCAGATAAGATAGATTACCTGCTACGCGAAAATTCCAATTGCCTTTACTAAATTTATAAGCAAGTTCCATTTCAACTCCTCTATTCTCCATTGTACCAACATTACCCCATGGTTTCTCTTCACCCACATAAGAAGGAATATTCATCTTCATCAACATACCTTTAGTCTTTTTCTTATAATAATCGACTGTAAACGTCAGTGCATTATTAAAGAAACCAAAATCAAGTCCAAAATCTAATTGTTCCGATTCTTCCCATTTCAAATCTGGATTGGCGAGACCAGATGCTTTCACACCTAATGAAGTACTTTCACTTTGACCAAAAATAACATTATGGCCTGTAGAAGTTAGAGTTGTATATTTGAAATTACCAATATTTTCATTACCATTCTTACCCCAAGAAAGGCGAATTTTGGTATTCGTCCACCATTCCGGGCGCTTCTCCATAAACTTTTCATTAGTGAGGTTCCATCCTAAAGAAAAAGAGGGGAAAGTTGCATAATGATTATTAGCACCAAAACGGGAAGAACCATCACGACGAACAGTAGCCTGCAACATATAACGTTCATCAAAGTTGTAGCTAATACGAGCAAACATAGAAGCTAATGTAGCCACATCATTAGGACCACCCCAAACTCTCATTTGTCCTTCATCAGACAAGCCATTAGAAGCATCAATATAAGGACGATCCAGATTGATAATATTATCACGATTACCACCCAAATATGAACCAGTAGACTTCTTGGCAGATTGACCTAAAACAATAGAAAATGAATGTTTATCAATTGTTTTATCATACATCAATACATTTTCCAATTGCCACACAGTCGCATCCGTCTTTTCAGAATAGGCATTAGACTTTGATGAATTAAGACCAGATGCTAAATAGTATTTCTTAGTATACCCATCATTACTATAAAACTGGATATCAACTCCATAGGAAGTTCTGAACTTCAAATTATCCCAAAGTTGCAAGTCTGCAGAAAAGTTAGCTACAAATTTATGAGTCTTTGAAAGAGCACCAGGTAATGACAAAGAAGCCAAAGGATTAATCATCTCATTAAAATCACCACCAGGGATCGTATAAAGCCTCCCATCTGGACTATAAACCGGGGTATAGTTTGAATCACCTTCATATTTTTTAAGCTGAGCATCAGCTGCATCACCCTCCGCATAAGGAGTAAGAATTGGAGATAAAGCCAAAGCTGATCCTAACGGTGAATAATAAGAAGAATTCGCTTCTATTGATCTAGCCTTCACACGTGCATAAGATAAATTCGAAGTAATTTTCAGACTATTCAACCAATTACGGTTCTTACTTTCGTCAAAAATAGTATATTGAGTATTACTGCGCAGAGTGAGACGATTATAATTAGAACGATTATAGTTACCTCCTACAATACCTTCTTGCCCATAATATCCTAAAGAAAACATATAATTAACTTTTTCTGATGCCCCACTTACACTCACTTGGTGATTCATGACAGGAGCATCATTGTTAAATGTTTCTTTTTGCCAATTAGTACCTACACCATAAGAATAAGGATCATTATATTTAGGAGCTTGTCCAGAATTTATTGCACCTTCATTCATCATGATTGCATATTCTGTGGCATTCAGCACGTCACGTTCTCTCCAAGGATTCTGCCAACCATAAGAAAAATCATAAGTCACTTTTGTTTTACCTTCCTTACCTGTTTTAGTTGTAACCAAAACTACACCATTAGCAGCGCGTGCACCATAAACAGCACCCGAAGCAGCATCTTTTAGCACTTCAATAGAGGCAATATCATTGGGATTCAGATAATCAAGCCCACCTTCAAGTGGCATACCGTCCACAATATAAAGTGGATCTGAGTTATTCACTGTACCAATACCACGCACACGAATCTGTGCAGCAGCACCCGGCTGACCAGAAGATGAAGTTACGGTTACACCAGCAGCCAATCCTTTCAAAGCATTATCCACGCGAACAGGTGCCGTGAAAGCTAAATCATCTGATGATACTTTAGCAATTGAAGCAGTCACTACGCTCTTCTTTTGAACACCATAGCCAACAACGACAACCTCATCCAAAGCTTCCGCATCTTCTTGTAATACAATCTTAAATTCACGTTTACCGTTTAATGGAATATCCTGTGATTTGAATCCTATATAAGAAATAGAAAGGATTGCGTCGGAGGGAACCGACAAAGCAAATTCACCGTCTATACCGGTGATTGTTCCCGTAGTGGCATTACCTTTCACCACCACATTTACTCCAGGTAAGGGTTCATTGTCCGCACCACTTACCACCGTACCTTTTATCTGTATATCTTGTGCATATACAGCAGAAGCTAAGGTAAAGCTCAGTAAAAATAAAACTGATAATAACTTTTTCATAAGTTTTACTAAATTAAGATTAACAATTCTCGGTTTCGTTCTCAATTGAACACTGCAAACATAGAGTAAAATGCAATAAAAGAAGCCCTAAGTACCCATTCTTAAATACGTCAATTCAAAATTCAGAATACGTTATCAATACGTCAAAAACAAATAAACAATTGATAATCAGAGAAAACACTATACTTTCATCGAATACGTCATTGCATGTTATAGAACATAGAACACTGTTTTTCCAAACTACAATAACACGAAAGCCGGGTAATTTGCAAAGGAAGTTAATAACAGAAATACAGGAAAAACTTAAAGATTATCGGTTGAATAACTCAAAAGTGAATTTGCAACCTATCTCCTTAAATTTCCAATTGGCAAAGCTGCCAAAGACTCCAAAATCAAAAATATTGGTGCCGATGCCATAACCAACCTCAACATAAGGGTTCAGATGCGGAACAACCAAAGCATTCAGATAAAGACGCTCATTGAGTACATGCTGTGTATACTTCACCAAATGACGCAACATCAGGAAGGGAGATTCATACGTCAAATGCCCACGAAGGTATTTGCGGGAGGAGTTATACCACCGCCCGTCAAGCAACTGGAATACACCGCCAATTTCATCATTCCATCCCACGGGAAGATTGGAACGGGTAAAATTGGCAAAATCCACAAAGTATATATCTTTTTGATTAGTAAAAGCACCCCATCCAAAGCGGAGATAAAAATCACGCATCAACCCCAAGGGAATGGAGTGCTGAATATCCACCTCTACACGCTCATACGTACCGGTACTTTTAAAAACCCCATTGATGCCCCGCTCCCAGTCCACTGAAAAACTGGGATATTTGGAATGTAAGTTCACTTTACGATCCCCATTCATATAGTAATACTGACCGGGCGTCCACGTCAGACGGACACGCGGAGCAAAACTATTGTAAGAATGACGCATTTTCTCTGTCCAATCAGGATAAACTTCTGAAGAAGAGCCTACACTTCGCGAAGTCGCCCTCGTGGATACATACATCGAACGATTGGCCTCCGTACGCTTATGCATGGAGAAACCGACATCCAGTGACAGACCGTTCACAACCTCCCAGCTATGGCGCACCTGCAAGTATAAGTCATTAAAGTAATCCAGTTGTATCTGATCAAAATCGAAAACACTATCCGGAATGTTTTTCAATTCATCCAGCATCCTACTACTATAAATGCGGTGGCCGTTACCCAGGTTAACGTGAAGGGCCGCGCGCTTACGTGGCCAGTAATCAAAATCTGACTTTATCGACCAATAAAACTCATTATACTTGAAGTTATAACCCAATCTGGGAACGATACGTAACAAACGGTCGCCCGTAAAAATACGGTTGTACTTAAATTCCTGCCGGTAAGAAAAACCATTCTTCCCGCTATAACTCAGCAAGAATGGATTGATAAGCGGTGAACAGCGCACACTGCCCAGTTTCGAAAGATCTACCGTATAGCGGCTGATAAGCGCATCACCTATCTGTCCCCAGAATTCCAGATTCTTATTTTTGGGTTTCTTATATCGATATGAAGTATCACGGCTTAAAAAGAAATCTTTATATAAGTCCTGTTCATGTACAGTCAACGGAATGGGACGTATACTCTCAAAATAAGAACTATCCTTCTTGTAGGCATTCGTATCACTGCGCAATGTGTAGGACTCCGACAGATCATACTTGCTCTTCAATCTTTTCCGGTCCATCCGTGAAGGGTCTTTCTGAATAATGGTTTTATAATCGAGAGCAGCAATATAATTGGCATCGACCACATTGCCCAGAAAGCGGAAAGTGGCATCCACATCATAATGTACAGGCAAAAACTCATCCGATTCACCCACATCTCCCATACGTATCATATTGTTGAAACGCAACATTTCAGAACGTCCGCTAAAATGCATCTCACGCACACTCCAGACATTCTCACTGACCACCATGTGACCGCTGACCAACTGAAAGCTTTTGCTTTTCGGTTTGAAACTAATCTTATATTGCAAATCATGCACTTTACCCATTACCGAATCGACATGATAAGAATAATATTTCATCGCATTTGGAGCCAAAGGCGAAAGAAGCTTATCATATAATAAGGTAGAAGCGTAGATATTAACATGGAAATATTCCGGCAACCTTCCGTCCAGCTCCCAAAACTCGGAAGTGGTACCGACACTGGCTTTTACTTTCTGATCATAAATGTCGGGAGCAGTAAAATGCAAGTCACTATAAGTTTCCATCATATACTCCCTCACTCCTTTCCGGATGCGGAACATGGTAGGAATAAAGCGTAAGATGTGATTTTTCTTGCGAAGATTCACTTTTCCCTTAATATAAAGATCGGCTCTATAGTCGTCGATAATACTTTCATAAAAAGGAGCAAAAAAGATGACTTTCTTCATTATAGAGTCCGCAGAAAGCAAGCTCGCATCGTAAGGATCAGGGATAGAAGCTGCCTGCACTTTCGGACAAGCTGAAAGCAAAAGACATAGCAAGGTTCCTATACAAAAGACGCGTTTCAACGGCAATACCTCCAAATATATAGGGACAAATATAGAAAAAAAGGTTGTAAAACGACGAAATACCTCTCTTTTTAAGAAACCTGATGAAAGATTCTTCATTACAGCCCAGATATAACTTCAATATAGAAAAGAGCGGAGATAAAATCCCCTAAAAGAGTTTTTTCTGTAACATCCCCGAATATTTTAGGGGGTATCCGCATAAAAAACACATTATTTTCAATAATAACCCCTAAAAAATAGGGGTACTTCCGGAAAAAACATATAATTTTGCGCCCAACAACCAACAAAAGAAGGACAAATATGTCAAAAATGAGATTTTACGCCTTGCAAGAGCTTGCCAACCGGCGCCCTCTTGAAGTTACAACCCCTTCGAACAAATTATCCGATTACTACGGAAGCCACGTGTTCGACCGCAAGAAAATGCAGGAATATCTACCCAGAGAAGCTTACAAAGCTGTAACAGATGCTATCGAAAAAGGGACTCCCATCAGTAGAGAGATAGCTGACCTGATAGCAAACGGCATGAAAAGTTGGGCCAAATCCCTGAACGTTACTCATTACACTCACTGGTTTCAACCGCTGACGGATGGTACAGCTGAGAAACATGATGGATTCATCGAATTCGGAGAAAATTCAAATGTAATTGAACGCTTCTCCGGCAAATTGCTCATCCAACAGGAACCGGACGCTTCTTCTTTCCCCAACGGAGGTATCCGTAATACATTTGAAGCACGCGGATATACAGCATGGGATGTTTCCTCTCCCGCCTTCGTGGTAGATACAACTCTGTGTATCCCTACAATCTTCATCTCATATACCGGCGAAGCGCTGGACTACAAAACTCCATTGCTGAAAGCACTCGGTGCCGTAGACAAAGCTGCCACGGAAGTATGCCAGTTATTCGATAAAAATGTAACCCGCGTGTTCACTAATTTAGGCTGGGAACAGGAATACTTCCTGGTAGACTCTGCCCTATACAACGCCCGCCCCGACCTTTGCCTGACCGGACGCACGCTAATGGGACATTCTTCCGCCAAAGACCAACAGTTGGAAGACCACTATTTCGGTTCTATTCCGCCACGGGTAACAGCCTTTATGAAAGAACTGGAAATAGAATGTCACAAACTGGGTATTCCGGCAAAAACACGCCATAACGAGGTTGCACCCAACCAGTTTGAACTGGCTCCCATCTTTGAGAATGCCAACCTTGCCAACGATCATAACCAGTTAGTAATGGACCTGATGAAACGTATCGCCCGTAAGCATAACTTTGCCGTATTGCTGCATGAAAAGCCATACAGCGGTGTAAACGGTTCGGGAAAACACAACAACTGGTCACTCTGCACTGATACCGGCATCAATCTTTTTGCACCCGGCAAGAATCCTAAAGGCAACATGCTTTTCCTGACTTTCCTGGTGAATGTACTGATGATGGTCTATAAGAATCAGAATTTGCTGCGCGCCTCTATCATGAGTGCCGGCAACAGCCACCGTCTGGGTGCCAATGAAGCACCGCCCGCTATTCTATCCATATTCCTGGGCAGACAATTATCAGCTACTCTGGATGATATCGTACGCCAGGTAGGCGATGACAAGATGACGGCTGAAGAGAAGACAACCCTTAAATTAGGAATCGGACGTATTCCTGAAATCCTTCTCGACACGACAGACCGCAACCGTACTTCTCCGTTTGCTTTCACCGGAAATCGTTTTGAATTCCGTGCTGCCGGTTCTTCTTCCAACTGTGCCGCTGCCATGATTGCCATAAATGCAGCTATGGCAAACCAGTTAAATGAATTCAAAGCCTCTATCGACAAGTTGATGGAAGAAGGAATCGGTAAAGATGAAGCCATCTTCCGTGTTTTGAAAGAAACCATTATTGCTTCCGAAGCTATCCGATTCGAAGGTGACGGCTATTCAGATCAATGGAAAAAAGAAGCTGCCCGTCGCGGATTAACGAACATCTGCCACGTACCCGAAGCTCTGATGCATTATATGGATAACCAGTCTCGTTCCGTACTGATAGGTGAACGCATCTTCAATGAAACAGAGCTTGCCTGCCGCCTGGAAGTGGAACTGGAAAAGTACACGATGAAAGTACAAATAGAAAGCCGTGTACTGGGTGATCTGGCCATCAATCACATTGTCCCCATTGCAGTCAGCTACCAAAACCGTCTGTTAGAGAATTTACGTGGACTCAAAGAAATCTTCTCTCCCGAAGAATACGAAGTACTGAGTGCTGACCGCAAGGAACTGATACGTGAAATATCCAAACGAGTAACGTCCATCAAGGTTCTGGTACGCGAAATGACCGAAGCCCGTAAAGTTGCCAATCACATGGATAGCTACAAGGACAAGGCTTTCGCCTACGAAGAAAATGTCCGTCCTTATCTGGAAAAGATACGTGACCACATCGATCACCTCGAAATGGAAGTTGATGACGAGATCTGGCCGTTGCCGAAATATAGGGAATTGCTGTTCACGAAATGATAATTTAGCGGCGAGGGAATGGGTACGCGGACTTTAATCTTTTAGACGCGGATGACACGGATGACGCGGATTTTTAAAG
>OMCA01000864.1_pt1 | contig 15820 bp, 16 predicted proteins | sample 1673621 | NCBI WGS metagenome assembly OMCA01 (sample SAMEA103958117, study PRJEB25191) | human gut metagenome | biome: human-associated habitat [ENVO:00009003]; feature: intestine environment [ENVO:2100002]; material: feces | place: Germany | collected 2013/2015
GCTGCTTGAACAATTTTTACTTCAAATTATTGTCTAATTTTTGGGGGTCACTTCAACCATCAGACAGCCTGCTTTTATTCTCTCGGTATATCGCCCGTCGGCAAAGACCAGTACCACAGAAAGCCTTTCTTTTTAGAGATAACTCCTGCTTTCTTCTTTGCCTTTTTGATGGTCGATTTCTTGAACCCTGCGGCTTCAAGTCTTTCTTCGCAATCCGAAGAAAGCATTTCTCCGTCTTTCAGCATTTCTAAAAGAAATTCTTTCGCCTTGATTTCCTTGTCGTTCGGTCTGCCCATTTTAGGGGCAAAGGACTGGAACGCTTCTTCTGCTGTCATTTCCATTTCAGAAATAAAGTCCACTCCCTTTTCTGCAACCTCAAAGAGAATTGCAGAGCCTGTCGGGGCAAGGTTGGATTTCACTTGCACCATATATCTTTCCGCCGGTGCTTCTTTGTTCGGTGTGCGTGTGATTGCAAGAATACTTCTTGCAGCACCCGCAATATCAATCGAACCGTTGGTGCGATAAAGAGGATTTATATCTCTCATCTTGTTCATATGAGCGATAATCACGATTGCACAGCCAATATTCTTTGCGACTGATATCAAGTGATTAAACTCTGCTCGTGTTTCGTTGGCATTGTTCATTGAACAGTTCTCTCCGATATAGGAACTCATCGGGTCAAGAATTAAAAGTTTTGCGTGATACCTTTCGATTGCTTCAGCAATACGGTTATCTCCAAAGGATAAAGACTTTTCATCTTCCTTGATGAAGATAAGATTTTCTCCATTCCCACCGGCTGAATTAAATCGGGGTACTACCGTATCATCTGCATCATCTTCCGTTGTTTGATAGATGATAGTCATAGGCTCGATTTCTTCCGTTTCAGTAAAAGGCAGAGGTTCTCCCTTTGAGAGCAGGGCGGCAATGGAAAGCATTAACTTGCTTTTTCCATCGCCCGGATCGCCCTGCAACAGCGTAACCTTGCCGAACGGAATATACGGATACCACAGCCATTTCACTTCTTTCGGTTCAATTTCACTTGCCTTGACAACTTCAAGAGGTACATTTACATTCATTTCATTTTCCATTTTCATCATTGTTCTTCGTTCTCCTTTTTGATAGATATTTTGGGCAATGCACCACGATACAGCGGAAACTCTGCTTGCAGTCATTACTGCATTTTCTGCAAAGTTCGTTGTAGGTAATGCGATTTCTTTCGTTCAGAAACAATGCCCACTCTTGTTTCCGTTTCTTGCTCATTCTCGGCATATCAATCCTCCTTTCCGTCTGAAAATAAAAAAACCACAGGAAAGATACTCAGAGCCTTGTTTCTGTCATTTTTCGGGGCGAAAATCGGGCAAAATTGCCTTTCTAAGCCTTTCAAAAAAATCACGCAAGGTATTTGTACTAACCTGTGGTTATGTATGAAATTGTAGGGTTTGGGGCAACAAAAAACACCGTATTTCTACGATGTTTTCTGTCATTCAAGTAGCAAAAAACGTGACCACTAAAATTATAATCATAAGAACAGGCAAAAAGCGAAGATACCGTTCTAATAGAGCTTTTTAGACTTGTTTTTTGGGGCTTTATATTACTTTCCCTATTTTTTAAGGGTATAGGGTGTTACATCAAGTTCTTAGTATATGAAATTTGCAGATTATTCTTGGATTTGGCTCAAATCAAATGCACCGTTCTCAATCAACTTCAAAATTGTGTCTGCCAAGTTGTTTTTTACAGTTTCACTTTCATTTTCAACGCCAGAATACTCTACATAAATAGTGTTCTCTCCCATATCAAAGGTTGCATAATATATTACGGTTTTGACACCTTGACTATTTGACTTTGTTACGAAATATCCTGCGTTGATATCAACGCCGTCTACACTTGAAGTGATTGTATTTCCATCAATGATAGTATCTAATAGATTTACACCCTGTTTAGAAACTACCATTCTTGTATCATCAATTTTTCCCTCAAAACCCAGAATATTATGATTGTCAGCATCAAAGTAAGCATCTGCGGTAACAGGCAGGTCTGCAAAAAGCATTTCAATTTCAGCATCGCTCAAAGGTCTTGTTGTTACATTTAAGTTAATTGAAGATTGTGATAAGTCATTTTTAACAAAAGTAATTGTTTCTCCATCATTCAGCGTGGCAATATCGTTTTTTGTACCAAACAGATTGCTTTGAAAAACTCCCACTCCAATCACAGCAACGAGTACGAAGCAAGCTGCAACAGACACCCATTTTTGCCGATTAGTTATTTTACTTGTTTTTTTCATAGGTTCAGCCTCCTTAATATACTGATTATCGACATTTCCCAATGCCCTTAAAAGTTTCTTTTCTTTCATACAGAGATACCTTCTTTCTCTAATAATTTTTTAAGTTCGTTCCTTGAACGAAATAATGACATCTTGATTTTGCTCTCGCTCATACCATATTCCGTTGCAATTTCTTTAATGGGCGATAAATACCAATATCTTCTCATAAAGATTTTTCGCTGTTCTAATGACAGGGAAGAAAGAAAGCGGTTGAGAATATCCGTTAGAGCGATTTCTTCAACAATGTTTTCTGTACTATCCAACGATGGTATGCACTCTTGTATTTCATCAAAAACCAATGGCATTTGCCCACCATTACGTTTCTTTGCATTAAGCAGTTCGTACCTGTCCAAAGATAGGTTGCGAGTAATCTTCCCTAAAAAAGTTTTTAGGACAGATGGACGGTTAGGCGGTATGCTGTTCCAAGCTCTTAAATAAGTATCATTTACACATTCCTCGCTATCTTCGTCATTGTGAAGAATATTAAAGGCTATGTATCTGCAATACTTTCCGTATTTTTTTGAAGTTTCGGATATAGCAGCTTCGGAGCGCTCCCAATATAAATCTAATATCTGCTTATCATCCATAGGCTTCTCCTCCTTTCCCTTGTATTAAGGCCTTTCACCCTAATAAACGGGAAAAATGTGTCAAGCGTCACTTAAATTCAAAAAATATTTATTCAAAGATTAGCTTTCATTTTTTGAAAGAATATAATAAAACAGCAAAAGACGTACACCAACAAGTCTCTTAATATTCAATGCGGAAAATTACAATTCATCACTCTCATTTTAACACATCATACCATCTTTATGAACTTTCAATTTAACCACTTCCATTACACTCACGACTTAATGACTTCTTGAATACTTCCCGAAAAAGAAAACTGCCATCAGTAAAGACAGCAGTTCCTTTTCGGCTGGTATGCTATTAGGAATACACAATATCGTTCAATACAATCTCATCTGCACAGGCTCGGATATTGTTCATCAATCCTATCCATTTCATCATATCCTTTCCTTTCAGTTCTTCCGTCACACCCTGCTTTCTTGCCATTTCCTTTATCAGATACTCCGCCATATTACACGCCGAAGTATCAATTTCAGCAAGGTGTTCATATAACTTTCCGCTTGTAAGCAGATTGATATACAAGATTTTCCTGTGTTCCCTTAAATATCTTTCCCTCATTCTTCCGTATTTTGTGAGAGTGGGCGGTTCTTCGTTTTCTATCGTCAAGCAGGGATAGTAATAATCTCCGATGAGTTCGTACTGGATACCAGTTCTTTCGTCTGTAATAAATCTTTGCATTCTGATTTCTCCTTCTGCTTCTTGTGATAAAATTCCAAAGACTTCTCGTTATGGTTTATCTTTTGACATTCTTCGGAACAGAATTTCTGCTGACTGTGTGTAGGCCAGTAGGTACTGCCACACACAGCACAGACACGCTGACGATAATAATGATTTCCTTTTTCTGCTTCTCTGTCGGCTTTTGTCTTATCCTGCCTTGCCTGATAGCAACAATCCTTTGAACAGAATATCTGTCGGTTACTTGTAGGCACAAACTCTTTTTGACAGTGAGGACATATCTTTGTTTTGACGATTTCTCCACCGTTTTCAGCGAGTTTTTTCGCCTTTCGCTTCTCTCGGTAGGCTTTTTCACGCTCACGCTGTTTTGCCAAGCGTTCCATCTCAATCTGTTCTTCCTGTGCCTTTATTTCAGCAAGTTCTTCTTCTGTATAGGCAATATCGACCTGCCCGACATAGTTGAAGTAAATATCAACCTTTTGTGTCCTTGCTTTTCCCATACCCGCTGCTTCATAAACCACAATCTTGTCAATGAGTTCAGCAAACATCAAATCGGAAATTTCTGTCGGCTCTTTGCACTTGCGTATCAAAGAAATGAAATGCTTAATATCCACCGTATTTGCCTTTTCTTCGGTCAGATCCTTTTCCATTTCCTCAATCTTCGTTTCCAGTTCAGCCTGTTCATCATCGTACTGCTTCATCAGTTGCTTATACTGTCTTTCGGGCAGTAATCCCGAAACAAGATTTTCATACAAGCCACGAATAAGTTTAGATAATTCATCGTATCGCTTCTGAAAAAGGTGCAATTCCGATTTATTGTGCTTTGGCTTTTCTGTCTGCTTTTCATTCCAAAGTGCTTGAAGTTCCTTTGCAAAGGCTTCTTCATCATTCAGAACAAATTTTGATAATCGTTTTACAGCCGATAATATCAAGGCTTCAACATTATCAGCACTAATCGAATGGGCAGTACAAGCGTTTACTCTGCTTGCATACCCGCCGCAACGGTAAGAATACTGCACCGAACGGTCCTTTTTACTGTAATGCGTTTGCAAGGTCATTCTTCTGCCACAATCCGCACAGTACAGATAACCGCTTAAACGATTGCTATGCGTACCTTTGGTTGCTGTCCTGTTCGCTCGTTTCTTTCGCTTCTGAACGCTGTCCCATAGTTCCTGCGAGATGATAGGCTCGTGTGTATTATAAAATACATACTGTTCTTCTTCATCGGTATTCTTCCTTTTGTGCAGTTTGAAATTGGTGCTGACCGATTTACGCAAAACGGTATGACCGAGATATTCCTGTCTGCTTAAAATCGCTCTTATGGTTGACATTCCCCAAAGATACGGGTCTGAAAACTTTGTTCCGTTATACTGTTCGGGGTGATATTCCTTTGCGTGTGCAGCCGGAATTAAAACCTTTTCTTCGGTAAGCAATTCAGCGATTGCTCTCGGACTTTTGCCCTCGTTGGCAAGCAAAAAGATACGCTTTACCACCGCAGAAGCCACAGGGTCAACGACAAGCGTTTGTTTGTCGGTTGCTAATCGGTTATATCCATAGGGAATTGAACCGCTACAACGCTTTCCGTCTTTCATACGGGCGTCAAACACAGCCTTGATTTTATTGCTTGTGTCTTTTGCGTACCATTCGTTCATTATATTCAAAAATGGGGCAAAGTCATTGTCAGAAGCATTATTGCTGTCGATACTGTTATTTATCGCAAGGAAACGGACATCTTTCTGTGGGAACAGAACTTCCGTATAAAAACCGACTTGCAGATAGTTTCGCCCTAATCGGCTCATATCCTTAACAATAATCGTTGCGACATTTCCTGCTTCTACTTCCTTAATCAACTCCTGAAAACTCGGACGATTGAAATTCACACCCGAAAAACCATCGTCAGTAAAATGGCGGATATTCGTAAAGCCATTTCTTCGGGCGTAATCTTCCAAGTATTGCTTTTGAGACGAGATTTGTCAAGGGTGGATTCACCATAAATTATTGAACGCATCCTGTACTATACATTTGCATAGCACAGGATGCGTCCATAGATTATAAGACTCTTGACCTGTCCTTCCACGCAGCGAGATAGGCGAAGCTGGGCCAAAAACCGTCCCGGCGGAGAAGGTTTTGGGAAAGATGCTCTTTTTCAATACAGTCGGGATTCCAAAGCAGTCCGTACAATGTAATACCATATTCCAGGTCATCTTCTTCACTTTCCAGCATTTGCAGCATGGCCGAAAGTGGCGTTATGCCGCTCCAGACCCGCATGGCCTTTTCGTAAGCAGTATGATGCCCCACCGCCATATCCGGGCGGTAGTACTTCAGAAGCGTCGGCGCTTTCTCTGTCCGGGCAGCGCTCAGCGTGTGCCAGTAAAGAACTGCAATACCCATTTCCTCATCGCAGAGGGGCATACAATTCTCAAAAGTCTCCATCGCCTGTGCATACCGCCCGACATAGTAATATGCCAAACCGATCCGATAGAGGCAGTCCAGTCTTTCCGCTCCCAAGGACATGCTTTTTTCAAAATCAGCGATGGCGGGATTACTTTGCAGTGTCGTCAGATACCGTCCCGCCCGCAGTCGGAGCAAGGGCAGATTTTCTGGCTCCAATTTTAGGCCCTCCGTATAGGCATCAATGGCCTCCCGGTAACGAAGCTGCCGGGAAAAAGCCTTCCCCAAAGCCAGAAATTTTTCTATGGAGTCCGGCAGAGCCTTTGCCTGTGTGACCGCCTCGGAATCGGGAATACCGGCGGGAAGATTGAGAATCTGACTTTCTATTCCGGCATGCAGTTCATCAAACGGGTATTCCATCACAGCCCCCTTGTATACGGACGATAACAGGCGGAGCAGACGATTTCTCCGTTTTGAAGGTGGGCAAAGCTCTCGGCAAATCGTTCTCCGCACACGGAGCAGGTAACGGTCTTGAAGATCCGGGCCTCCTCCGGCACCGGTGCCGGAGCTTCCTTCACGTCGAACATCTCGTGAAAATCCCCATCCATGAGCCACGCCAGCCGCTCCTTCTTGGTCTTGTCCGGTGTTGGGCGCAAGACAAGCCGGAAAGACTTTCCGTCCGAACGCCGATAAAAGGAGAAAGCATTCTTTCCCTGTAGATTGAAAAGCAGATTGCCCTTTCCGACGGTACAGGACAGCAGCACCTGAATGGCATCCACGCCGCAGGCATCGGTCTCGGCAATACACACGATCTCCTCGTCCTCGGATGTCCGGTCGCTCCCGAACAGTTCCCACGCATACAGGGCGGCGCGGAAGCCGACCGCAAGACCGCCGCAGCCGTGGCCATGGAATGCCACGCATTTTTGCCACAGAGATTCCAGTTCCTTTTGCATCGTATGACCTCCTATTTTTCCTGAATGGCAGCCTGTCGGTGTTCAAAATACAGGCTGATGAGATAGAATGACAGCGAGAGCAGCATGATGCACACACCCGGCGAGAGAAGATAGGCATAGGCCTGGCGAAGAAAGGCACCCCGTTTATAGGCAAAGTTGATCATGGTGCCCCAGGTGGGATGATACAGATCCCCAAAGCCCAAAAAGCTCAGGGTAGACTCCATCATAATACAACTGTTGACACCCAAAAGGAACCGGGAGAGCAATACATCATACAGGTTCGGAAGGATGTGCCGGAGAATAATATGTCTCCGGCTGTATCCCTGAATCACGCAGTTTTCAATAAAAGGCTGTGCGTTCAGGTGAATGACCTTGGCACGGACATTCCGGGCTGTCCCTACCCAGCTGAATGCAGCAATCAGCAGAATCAGGTTCCGGCTGGAGCTTCCCAGAAAGGTCGCCAGCACGATCATGGTCACCAGCTTCGGAAGCAGCACGAAAACATTGATAATGCCATTGGATAGGCCGCCCAAAAGGCCTTTCCCGGCAGCCAGCGTACCAATCACACTTCCCAGAAGCAGGGTCAGAGTGCTGCTGGATACGCCCACCAGCAGCGTCTGCCGGGTTCCGCAGACCAGTTCCGTAAAGATGTCATAGCCCAACGCATTGGTGCCAAGTAGATGTTCCGCAGACGGTATAAGCCACGGACCGAACGTTTCCTTCTGACCGTAAGCTGTAAACGCAGTAGGAAACAATGCAGCGGTCAGAAAAAGAATCAAAATCACAATTCCAAGAAAAAGTGGAAGATGCTGCTTTCTCAAACCGGACCACCTCCGAAGCGTACCTTGGGGTCAATAAGGATGCAGATCACATCGGTCACAACAATGGAGATGGTCATGATGGATGTTGTCACAAAGAGAATTCCCTGCATCAGCGGATAATCCAGCGAATACACTGCGTCAGAGAGTAAACTCCCCATGCCGCCGATGGAAAAGATGTTTTCCACCACCAAAGAGCCGCCGATACAGGTACTGACGCTCATGCCCACCATGGTGATGAAGGGTTGGGCGATGTTTTTCAGAATATACCCGAATTTGATCTTGTGATCGGACAACCCCCGTTCCTTCGCGTAAAGCACATACTTCTCCTCCGTCACCTGACTGACGGTATTGCGCATCAGCAGATAGCGGGATGGAGCAGCAGCGATGGTCAGGGTAAGCACGGGAAGAATCAGGTGGCGTATCCGATCCCACAGATATGCGGCCGTTCCAGGGGGAACACCGGCACTGTTCAGGCCGGTATAGGGAAACCACCGCTGCCGAAAGCAGAACAGGATCATCAGCACCAATGCGATCAGAAACGTAGGCATCGTATTGACGATGATCTGAAATGTCGTTGACAGTTTATCTAAGACGCTGCCCTTTTTGTAGCCGCGGTGCAGTCCCCACAAAAGTCCCAGCGCCGTGCTGAGCAGCACGGCGGGCAGCGTGATCTGCAAGGTGTATCCCAGCCGCTGCCCAATGAGGGCAGAAACTGTGGCTTCTTTCTTATAGGAGTAGCCAAGTGTTCCGTCAAAAAGCGAGCGCAGATAGTGCCCAAACTGCGCGAATACCGGCTCGTCCAGATGGAGGGCCTGCCGATAGTAAGCTACCTGCGCAGGGGTCATATCCTCCTCGGAAAAGCCGGTGAGATAGGCGATAGGATTCCCCGGTAAAAGCCGGGGTAGAAAAAAGTTCAGAACAATAACGATCAGGAAGCACACCAGTGCAAGGATCAGATTCTTTCGATACTTTTTCACCGGTGTGCCTCCTGCGTTAAAATGATTATTTCTTGGTGATGCTGAACCAGTTGTTGACGTTGTTCAGCCCGAACACAGCGTCAACGGTCACGTTGTCCAGCGCGGAGGAATAGGCCAGCATCATGTTGTCCCAGTACAGAGCAATCAGCGGCATATGGGACGCGTAGTAGTCCTGCAGCTTTGCCGCGCCCGCGTAGTATTCTTCAATGGTCTTGGCAGACTTCATCTCGCTGAGGATTGTGGAAAACTCCTCGTCAAACACCTGGCAGCCGCCCTGTACGGCGTGGCTGCCGTCCACATAGATGGAACCAAGGCCGTTGCCCATACCCATGCCGGCAGCGGTGTAGCCATAGATGGCCGCTTCCATGGTGATATTGTTCTCAGAGAATTTATTGCTGGTCTTGGCATTGTAGGCATCTTTGTCCACCGTATCCAGATTTACCTGAATACCAAAGGACTCCAACTTGGTCTTGACCATTTCCGCGTAGCCCACATGGGTCTCCTTGGCGGCGTTGACCGTCAGTGTGAAAGCGGCGACCTGACCATCTGCGTTCACATAGAAGCCATCGGCGTTCTTTTCGGCATAACTGGCCGCTTTCATGTATGCATCTGCTTTGGATGCATCAGTAGTCAGCTTTTCGGTTTCCTTATAGCCGACTGTGGTGGCGGGTACAAAGCCCCGATTGGGGATCTCGGCGTAGGCACTGCCGAAATACGTCTTGAAGGCATCATAGTCCAGCGCGTAGGAAACCGCCTGACGCAGATCCTCGTTGGAGAACAAACCCTTTGCGTTGTTGAATGCCAGCACGGCGGGCGCATTTGCTGCGGCCACATTGATCAGCGACACGTTGGCATCACCGGCCAGCACATCCTGATACGTTCCTGCCACACCGGCGGAGTAGGCCCAGACCATGTCGATGTCGCCCTGCTGGAGCGCCAGATACATGGTATCCTCGTTGCCAAAAAGCTGATAGACGATCTTTTCCACATTGGGCTGCTGGGGATACTTTTCGTTCACAACGAATGTGATGGTGCCCGCTTCCTTATTGAAGGACTCCAGCACATAAGGGCCGCAGGTGATCCGAGCTTCCTCGTCGGTGACGGTGTCCTTGCCCTCATAAACATGCTTGGGCATCACACGGAAGGACGTCATGTTGCTCAGTTCACGGACGTTGGGAGACGTCAACGTCAGAGAAATGCTCATCTTATCGTCGGAGATAGTGTAGCCGGTGTACTTGGCTTCTGTGATTTTTCCCTCTTCGTCAGTCTGCGGCTCAAAGTTGGCACTTCCGTTGGCCTGATCGTACTGGAGCGTAAAAAGGATGTCCTCGGCAGTAACGCTCTCGCCGTCGGACCACGTCATGCCGTCCTGAATGGTATATGTCCAGGTAGTGGCATCCTCGGTAGCGTAGGTTGCCAACAGCGGATGGTATTCGCCCTTAGTATCCTGATAGACCAGAGGCAATTCGGATACACCGCTGGCCAGCATATCAAAATTGTATTCGCCAAAGGTTGCCGTTTCAATGGCAGCAGTCGTGCCGACCGTAATACTCTCGATCTTGGCAGACGGTTCATCTGTTGTGTCCGGCTGCTTACCGCAGGCTGCCATGGTAAACACCATCAGCATAGCCAGCAGCAGGGCTATGACTTTTTTCATCATTGGTTTTTCTCCTTCTGTCGTGAGTTTTTATTGTCAAATACATAGATTTGATCGCAAAGTAATTTCACCAGAGCCTCATCATGGCTGATAAGCAGGATACTGCCTCCGCTTTCCCGCATCTGCCGCCGCACCATCCCCAGCACATTGGCCTGTGTGGATACGTCCAGCATTGATGTGGCTTCATCTAAAATCAGCAGTTTCGGCTGGAATAACAGACACCGGGCGATAGCGACTCTCTGTGCCTCGCCGCCGGAGATCTGGTGTGGCAGGTGGGCAAGGATCTGAGGTGCAAGGCCAACCTTGTCCAGCATTTCTTTTGTTAATGATAACTCCTCGCCTTTAGGACTGAAGCGGTGATAGCGTACCAGTTCTATGAAACCGGCCCCGATCTTCTGAGCGGGGTCTAATGTGGCGTAAGGCTGCTGGTAAACCATTTGAATGTGGATACCAAGTCTGCGGTCATACGGCTGGTCTGCTGAAACAAGTATCTGATCATTCAGCGTGATTTCGCCCGCATCCGGTGGACAGATGCCGCAAAGCACTTTGGCAAGCGTGGATTTACCGATTCCGCTCTTCCCGAAAACACCGAAGATCTGGCCGTCTGGAATATCAAAAGAAACATCTCGAAGTACGGGATTTTCGTTGAAAGCTTTATCAACATGTTGAATGGAGATCATTCCGCGCAGCACCACCATTCTCGACTATTGTTTTTTCTCGGTGGCATCTCGGTGCGGCACCGATCCCTTGCCGAAGGACAACGGCGGTAGAACGGGCAAAAGCCTGTTTCTGTTCGCAAGGCTGGCGTCTCCCGCATACCGTTCTCTACCAACGCACCCAGCAGCGCTTTGGTATAGGGATGATGGGGAGCGGTAAGCACCTCAGATGAAATGCCTGTTTCCAACATTCTCCCGCCGCACAGAACAAGGATACGGTCACAGGTCGCTGCAACGGAAATGTCGTGGGTGATGATCAGCTTTGCCGCATCCGGAAAAAGTTCATTCAAAAGAGACATCGTCTGCTGCTTGCTGTCCTGATCTAAGCCGTTGGTAGGCTCGTCCGCGATCAGCAGCTTTGCCTTGGAGCAAAGTGCCAGAGCGATGGTCACCCGCTGTGCCATACCGCCGGACAGTTGGAAGGGATACTGTTCCAGAATGGCTTCGGGCTGTGTAAACCCCACCTGTGCCAGCTTTTCACAGGCAAACGTCTCTCTCTGAGGTGCTGCAATGCCCAGCTTTGCAATGCTGTCAAACATCTGGCGGCGGATGCTTCTGGACGGGTCAAGAAATTCATGCCCGTTCTGCGGGATGTATACGATCTCCCGACCCAGCATGGACCGGAGGTTTTTTCCCTTCGGCAAAGTGTTTCCGCAAAATGCTATTTCACCGGAGACCAGTCTCACATTTCCGGGCAGCACGCCCATAACAGACTGTGCGATCAACGTCTTGCCGGATCCGGTCTCGCCAATGAGGGTCAGACTTTCCCCGCAAGAAATATGGAAAGAAACCCCGTGGACCAGTTCTTTTTCCGTGCGGTCCAATTTTGCGGCGATCACGCCGCTGTCATACTGCAAAATAGGTGTGTCCAAAGGCCCCTCACAAATGGCATTACTTTGCATTCCTGCCCTGTGCAAAGGCACAGCGCTTTCTTCCCCAAGAAATGCTGCGTCTTTGCCTTGGGATCAGGCGGAAATGCGTGTATGAACCGATGAGCATACTATAGCAGATGAGATGCTCTGCCGGAAGCCTCCCCGGGGGATGTTTTTTCATCTTTTATCGCTCAAAGTCGTTCTTTTTCCATACGCTGCGCAGTGGGCTTTTCTGCTGTGCTGCCTGCCGCTGCATAACCATCTGCCGCGCCTGCCGCTCTTCTGCGTCCTCTTTGAGCAGCCAGGATGTTTCCTGCTTGGCGCTAAGCAGCAGACTGAGCGAAGGCTTCTTCTGCAAGGTTTCCTCCAACTGCCTTTCCGCTGCCTTTTCCTGCGCAGGACGGAGGACCTGCCGTGCTTTGTACAGCTCTACCGAGTCAAAATCCGCAGCCTGCGCTTTCAGTTCAGCGTATTCATCCAAAGCCTTATCCAACTCGGCAGAGTATTTTTGCTCCTGCGCCTCCAGCTTTTTCAGGCCAGCCTCCATAATAGCAATATCCTTACGGAACGCCTCTGCGCCTGCATCCTCCGCATACTCGAATCTCTGTAAAAGATGCGACTTTTCGGAGCGCAGTTTCTCCAAATCTTCCGTTAATTCTGCAATGCGGACAGCCAGCGCCTTGTGTCGTTTCACATGGTATACTGGCAATCCCTTTTTCTCGGCAACCAACGCTTTGCGCTCCTTGCTCTTTTCCTTGATCTGCTGCACCAGACCGGTGTAACGCTCCAGCTCCGGCCTCCATATCTCGTTAGCAAAGAGTACTGGGCGTATATTTGAATGCCAGGTGCGTATGCAGGGCAGTGACGCTATGGGCATACTCCGTGGATGGTGTGGTGCTGACCATCACAAATCCGTTTTCCCTCTTGCAATTCAGGGCATACTCCACTATACTGATACTTGTTGATACTAATTGCAATCAGGAGTGGAGGTGCTTTTATGGATGCCGCATTGTTTACCAAGATGCTGTCTGACAAGAACATTCTGGATTTGAGAAGGCTCGGCTATAAATTCCCGCAGGCCGACATCAAAGAGTTCACGGAGCTGCTGAAAAACGGCTTCTATCATTCACTGCCGCTCAAGGATTTCTCCGGGCAGAACATCGTCTATCTGAGCAGCATTGCGCAGGTGCGCCTTTCCGCCGCCAAGGTGCTTTTGATGCCGCAGAACAGCACCCAGCTTTACGGGGTCAAGGCGATGGAGGAGGAGATTGTTTCCACCTTCACCATTGAGCAGGTGGACTTCACCCGCGACAGCGTCCGCAAGATCCTCTCCGGCCTTGCTCCCACAGACGAAAACGAAAACCGTATTTGGGGCATGAAAAAGGGACTGGAGTTCATCAGCGACCCGGCGAATCAAATCACTGAGGAGACCATTCACCAGCTCTATGAAATGGCCATCGGGGCCTATCTACCCGAGGAGGATCGGCTGCTGCCCGGTCATTTCTACCGGCATGACAGCGTGTATGTGATCGGCGCAAAGGTGGAGCATACGGGCTTTCCCTGGCAGGCGCTGCCGGAACGCATGGGCGAATTGGTCACCTTTATCCATGAAGAATACGAGATCAACGATTTGCTGAAAGCGGCGCTGATCCACTTCTACATGGCGTATCTGCATCCGTACTTTGACGGCAACGGCAGAATGGCACGGCTGATGCATTTGTGGTATCTGGTGCAGCAGGGATATTCCTCTGCGCTGTTCGTGCCGCTCTCCGAGTATATCAACAAAAGCCGCAAGGGGTATTATGACGCCTATACGCTGGTGGAGGAGAACGCGAGGATCAGCGGTGTGGTGGACGCAACACCGTTTTTGGCTTATTTTATCGAAAATGTATATCATAAACTGAACGGAGCGCTTCCGACCGCTCAGACAACCGAGGCATTTCAAGAAGCCCTGTCCCATGGACAGGTCACTGAGAAGGAGAAAGCACTGTGGGAGTTTGTTCTGTCCGCTTACGGTGACGCGGAGTTTTCCACCAAGCAGTTGGAAAAGGACTTCGGGAACGCCGCTTACGCGACGATCCGCAGCTTTGTGTTGAAGTTTGAAAAGCTGGGACTTCTCAAGTCGACGCAGTACGGGAATCGCGTGAAGTATGCGGTTCGTGTATGCTGAAAATGGGAGCCGCTGCATCCGATTACATGACCCGCGAGGCGCGCAGACTACTATTTGACTACTACCGTGAAAAACCTCGGAAGCCCTGCCCGATAAGGCTTCCGAGGTTTTTCTCCATAATGGCGGAAATTTGTGCAACACCAACCAAACTCTTGCGCCGCAGGGCTTTCCGGCTTGACGGCCTGATAACTCCGACTCTGTGGTGAAAACCGCGTGGCATCAAGCCTTTCCGGTTTTTTCACACCCCATTTTCAACGGTTTCAAGCATGGATGTCAGAGCCGTCTGAGAGGCGTTCAACGTGATTTGAACCCCTCTTTTCCTGTTTTCTGGCGAAATAATCGGATGCAGCCCCCTGTTGTACGAGGAGTTTCCTCGCAAAAGGGGGCTTTTTTCGTAAAAAAGTTTCACAAAGTTTTGAGCGTCGGCTTGTTGGTTTCGTAGAACCGTCGAACCGGCGCTCTTTTGCGTTTAGGAGGAGCTAAATGAGCCGCACGGCTCAAAAAGCAAGGAGGACGCTGTTATGCGGAACGATTATTTTTGCACAAGGCTGCTATTTGAACACGGTTTTCTCACAACTTCTTATGGTAAGCGGATCCAAGGGCCCGTGGAGCCTTTATGCCATTGTAATAGCATCATACAAATGGACTGATGCATGTACGCGTGTCAGCCCGTCTATGTGTATGGAATGGGGGCGAAACGGTGGTCGGCTGTAATGGACTTACGCGGCGGTGTGAGCACAGCGGCCATTTGGAAAGCGACTGCGACCACCGTAGGCCGAGAGAAGCGACAATTGTAGGTGCTAATGTTCTTCATGGCCGTTCTTTCTTTAGAAGGCGTTTTTATATTTTGGGTAGATGTGTTCTTTTTTTACAATTCTCTGTCATTCCAGAACCTGTCAGCTTTGCAGCAGCCGTATGAATTCCTGGCACAGCAGAGAGGCTCGACCCTCGCCGCGATGCACCAACAGAATCTGGCGGGCAGGGATGGGTTCTGTATCGAGTGTGAAAAAGCCCTCCTGCGCCAGAAGGCTCTGTGCAAACAGAGATGGCAGAATGCCGATGGCCAGCCCCTGCTCCACAAACGGGATAACGGTGGAGGAGGTACGCACAGAGTAGTTGGGCAAAAACGTCATCCCTTGTTCGGCAAACCATGCGTCCAGATTGCCCCGGGCACTGGTGCCGGACTCCACCGCCACGATGGGGAACCGGAATATCTCATCGTAAGACAAATGCCGTCCAGCCAGCGATTTGAATCTGGGGCCGGCTACAAACACGTCACGAAAAGAGGCAAGATTAGTCACGGTCAAGTCCTCCACATCTGTCAGCGGAGAAACTGCCAGCACTACGTCCGCCTGCTCTGCGCGGATGCATCTCCCGGAACTGTCCCAGCTTCGGCAGCAGGAAATGGTACAGCGGCGTCTCCGTAGCGCCGATGATCAGCGTACCTGCTTCAAAGGCGGCCAGCCGCTTTAGTTCGCGTTCGCCGTTGGACAAAGATTTGAAAGCGCTGTCCACATGGGAAAAAAGCGCCGTGCCTTCCACGGTGAGCCGCACGCCGCGGGAAACGCGGGTAAACAACTTGCAGCCAAGAGACTCCTCCAGCCGGTGGATGGAGCGGGTTACGGCGGGCTGGGACAGGCA
>OMCA01000866.1_pt1 | contig 15795 bp, 21 predicted proteins | sample 1673621 | NCBI WGS metagenome assembly OMCA01 (sample SAMEA103958117, study PRJEB25191) | human gut metagenome | biome: human-associated habitat [ENVO:00009003]; feature: intestine environment [ENVO:2100002]; material: feces | place: Germany | collected 2013/2015
GGGAGTACAGCTTCTTTTCCGGCTTCTCCGCCTCCGAGAAATTTGTCTCCGATTTTTCCAAAAATCTGTGCCCCGGATAAGATTCCACCTTGTTTTTTCCACTCTACATCAAATTTTGGCCATGATGGTGGATTTATACCAAATTTTCCCGTAACGCTAAAATGCGGCAATTTAATATCTGGGACCTTTATTTCCGGTAATTTGAATTTTGCATTTTTTACCTTTTCACCGATTTTCCCGATGCCGTTAAAAAATTTTTCCTTCATCCCTTCTATTTTTTCTCCGGCAGATTCTTTCATTGAAGAAAATGCACCGCCTGCTTTGTCCTTTAATGCATCAAATTTCTCACCGCCTGCTGCTTTTAAAGCATCGAATTTATCTGCTGCACCTTTACACATGTTCGTAATCTTTTCACCGATATTTTCTTTGATTTCTCCGACTTTATCTCCGAGCCCTGTGAAAAATCCTTTAATTCCTTCAATAATCGGGCCAAAAGTATCTTTCGCCCACTCCATGATTTTTCCCCAGTTTTTTATGATCAATATGACCGCGGCAATCGCTGCCGCAATCGCCGCTACTATACCAATGACCGGTGCGGCTGCGGCGAGCCCGGCTCCGATCGCCGGAATGACGGTTCCTGTGATCACTGTTCCGATTTGTGCAAGCCCTGCGCCGACTCCGATCGCTTTCAAGGATGCAAGTACCGGCGCTAATTTTGCAACTCCCGCAAGCAGTCCAAGAATACCGAGAATAATCCCCTGAACCGGTTCCGGAAGATCTGCGAATCTTTCAATCAGCCCAGTCAAGCCTTCGATCGCCGGCGTTAGTCCTTCGATAATTTCAGCAACCGATTCTCCGAGCGGTGCAAATGCGTCTTTGATTTTCCGAATGGACGCCTCCATTTTTTGTGAAGATGTTTCTGTGTCTTCTGACATCTTCTGCGCTTTTCCGGTAACATCGTCATAGGCATCGCCAACAGGAAGCAAAGATTCAATAAACTTTGTATTCCCATCCTCCGCCATTGTTCCAAAAGCCGTTGCTGCCATATTCATTTTTTCCTGCTGATTCGTACACCCCTGAATGTCTGCTACAATTGAGTTAATAACATCTTTCTGTGTTGCGCCGCCTTGCTTCCACGCTTCGAACACATTTGCCGTCTCTTCAGAAAACAAATTAATCGCGTCGCTGATCGTTCCGTCTGCCAGACGCGTTGTCACTTCATTGATTGCATCATTCACTTTACTAAGGTTATATGCACCGCCATCTGAACCGTTCTGAAGCAATTGAAAGTATTCACTCGCTGAATATCCCGCCTGAGCAAACTTTCCGGAAAACTCCGTGATATTATCACCCAGCTCATCTGTCTTGTTCAGTCCATTCTGAGCGCCCGCAACAAGATAATCCATTGCTTCCTCCGCCGTCATTTCGAACTGATTCATGAGCTGCGAAACACCGCGCATGGACTCTGACATATCCATGTCGTAAATATCTTCAAGCGTCAGTGCCTGTGATGTAATATTGTCAAGACTTTCTTCATTCAGTCCTTTAATGTTGTCTTTGACCTTAATCACTGCATCGGCTACCGCATCCATGGAGTCTCCAAGTCCTTTTTCATAAACCGACTTTAAAACCCTTCCATTTTTATCTGCTTCCTCTCCGATTTCGCCAAGTCTTGAATTGACCTTTTTAGTCGCATCTTCGATATTTGTAAAGCTCTCTACGGCGCCTTCGCCGACTTCAATGATTTTATCGCCAACACCAGACAGGTTTTCCGCAGCATCAATAAGGTTTCCTGCAGATATTTTTTTTGACATCTCGTCAAATTTATCCCCGGCGCCCTCTGCTGCATCATCCACTTTTTTTAATCCGGTTTCGACATCCCGAAGTCCGCTTTCCATTTCGCTAAGTGCTGTTTTATTGTCCCGGATACTGTTTTCCAGCTTTGCTGCATAACCTTCTGTCTCATTCATAGAAACTTTTAACCGCGATACTTTTTCTGCCTGCCTGTTAAAAGCCTCTTCCGCTTTTCCGGCCTCTTTTGTGAGTTTTCCATTTTCATCCGACGTTTTTTTATAGTTTTCCGCCAGTTCCTTCAGCTTTTCAACTTCTTTATCGTATTGTTTCTGAAGAACGTCCGATTTCTTTTTTTGAGCCTCATACTGCTTTTCAAGCAGCTTCGTCTTTTCTGTTAATGCTTCCTGTGATTGTGCATTGTCCTTGAATTTTTCAGTGAGAACCTTCATCTCGGAACCATATTCTTTGATGCTGTTATTGATCGATTTGATCTGATTATTAAATTCCTTTTCTCCGGCAATACTTATCCTCGGCCCGATATCATATCCCATGTTCTCACCTCACATCCGTTGGTATAAAGCCTTCTTCATCGCCCCTGCTCCGGCATATATCAACATAACCTTCCCTTGCCATATGCAGATTTATCATATCCCGGAGCTGTCCGATCGGCATACAGTTATATTCACCGATGCTGTATCCGATGGTTTTTCCCCATAAATCAAGCCAGGCAAGCGTATCTACACCAGCCCGGCTTCTGCGTTTTTTTCTACGTATTCAACTTCAATCTCCTGTTTTTTTCCGCCGCTTATACACTCCTGTATTTTCTCAGCAATTTCTTCCATATCTCCGATTCCGAGAGCGATTTCTATCGCTTCCTTCGGGATTGGCGTCCATTTACCGTCAATCACAGGATCGTCGTCCTTTACCGGAACATCTTTTTCAAAATAATTCTTATATGCGCATCCTTGGCTGATTAACAGTTCAATGGTTTCCGAAATCATATCAATACTTCCGGCTTCCGCACCATCTTTGAACATTTTTTCAAACGCATTTTCGGTGCTTCCATATTTTTCGGCCATCTTTTTTTGTGCCATCAGAGAAAAGGACATCGGATAATTTTTTCCGGCAATCTTTATTCTTGAAATTTTCCCCATATTTTACACCACCGTTGTCGAATTTTCCGAAAGAACAGCCATGATATAGGCCTTCGCCTCTTCTTCTGTTGTCATCCACGTTTTTGGCGAAAATTGCCATGGATGTTTGTAGTTTTCATCCACCCGGTCGGAACGATAAATATCTGCAGATATTTCCTGTGTCTGCCAGTCAATCTCTTTATCTCGTGTTGTTGCCGCCAGCCCCGGAGTTGAAAACTTCACTTTTGCAAGAACGATTGGTTTATACATAGTCACATTATCAATCTGATGCTCTTCAATAATTCCAAATCCCAGATATGGCGGATTCGCATCATCATCGTAAATGACTTCCTCCACTGCTTTCCCGTCAATCTGTCTTTCTGCCATTTTGAGCCCCAAGATTTTTATCGCCAGATCTGCCGGAAGATCTGCAGTTGTCAGATTCAATGTTCCTTTTGTAAAAATTTTCGGCGCGCTTTCCTGCACCCGATTATCCGCTGTTAAATCATTACTTTCCTGTGTCTCGATCTCGGCCGAATATTCTACAGCATGATCTGCAGTCATCGGATTTGAATATGCTACAACGCCATTGCCTTTATTTTCATATTCCGCAATGATCGGAATTGCCAGCCCCTTTTTTGCCATTTTTATCCCTCCATGATTTTTTTCATTTCATCAATGACAACATCCTTCATTTTTTCTTCTGTTGTCTTTTTATTTTTAGTTACTGCTTTTCGTATGACCGGATTCTTCTTCCGGAAGCTCGTCCCGCTTTCCACCGACCGCATCAGCATCTGATTCGGAACGCCCTTTGGATATTTTTTCGTTTTAACACTTCCATATCCATCCCAGCCTATTTTCGTTGATATGTAGCCTTTTTTAAATTCCTGTATCGGTGATGTTCCCATGGAATCGATCAAATCCTCTTTCTGTTTCCGGCTCACGCCTTTCAGCGGATGCTCGCTCGTTCCCATTTCCGGAAGTCCATTTTCGCCTTCCTGGATTGGAAGTGTTTTAAGCGCATCTTTAATGGCATCCGCCATAACGCCTCCTCCGGCATATACCGCTTTTTTGATGACCGCTTCTTCTTCCTCTTCAAGTTTTGACAGTGCATTCAGATATCCTTCAAATTCTTTGCTTAACCTTAATTCTGCCATCAGCTCACGCTCCATACCCATTCAAAATGAATATATCCCGTCTCATCCTCATACTGCACAGAATTCAGATAATATGGTATCTTCGCAGCATCCAATGCATTTTCTATTTTACTTGCATTCGGGTCTTCATCTTCTTTTGTGAAATAATCTACGGTTCCTTGAATGACTTTAATCTGTTTTTTATTATCCCCATCCAGCGTGTTTCCCTCAGAGTCTTCCGCCCATACAATGTATTTATCCGAACTTCCGGAAGACTCATAATGTCCAACATCAACGCCAACTTCCAACAGTGCATCTCTCACACAGAAAATTTTATCAAACAATGCCATAATCCTTTTCCAGCCTTTCAAGCGTTATTTTTGTTATGTCCAGTCCGTCATCGTTTTTCATGTGTTGGACAAAAGAACATCGGTACTGTGTGCCATCCTCTAAAATACAAATGTCGTCCGCGCAGATATTCCTGTCCTTCCATACATGGACCAGAGCTGCGATCTTATTTCCCGCCCGCATCGCCGCATAGTGTCTTGTGATTCCAACCGTTTCAAATCCGAAATAAGCCCTTGTTTTTAATTTCAGTTTCCATACCGGCTTCATTCCTTTTTCCGATACGTCCTCGACACTATATATTCTTAAAATTCCATCGTCAAATGTCATTTTTCACCTGCGCTTTCTGATGTATGAGAAAATTGTTCATTTCCCATCTCAGATACCTTGGCATTTTTGTATCGCCCGATGCCCTTTTTCTGAACATGTACGCCGCATATTGAATCTGTATCAAGCTGTATTCATCGCTTCCGTCATTTATAATTCCTTCCCGCTCTATCAGCTTTACTGCAGATCGGAGGAGGAATTCCAGATATTCATCGTTGACATTTGTCATCATCTGTAAATCTGCTTTCAACAAACTGAGTTTTATATCATTTGTCACTCTTTATTCCTCCTCTCTGCATGATCAGGTCTCTGATGCGGTTTCTCCTGCAAATAACGGCACTGTCGTCACCGGCGCTTTTCCGATTCCATAAATCGCAAAGGCCTCCCGGATGGAGAGATCGCCGTCATACCGCGCGGTTCCTTTGAATACTGTCTGATCTTCAATAAATCGAACATGTTCCGACTGTGCGATCGTTGTTCCTGCACGCTCTGCAAGAATATAATTTTTGAAATATCCGAAGACAATCGTGTCATCCGGGATAAATTTCAATTCAACGATATCCCCTCCGAGAATTGGCATCGTTGCTTTTGCACCTCCGGCGACGATAGCCGCTGCCGAATTGACGCCAATAGATTCAGAAATGAGTTTTGTGTGCGTCTTTTTATTCATGACCCATGTGATCTCGTTTGCATCATAGTCATTGTCGATCGCCCCGGATTTTAATACAATATCCTGGAATAATTTTGATCCGGATGCAGCTGCTCCTGTGATCACATGCGATGTTGATAAATCCTTCCATTCCCTTCCTGTTGCCGGATATGCTTCCGGCGCTGTTTTTTTCAACAATGACGTCACAATACCCATCGGCATTTTTACATCCTTCCCATACACAATCGCTTTATCTAAGGCCTTTCCAATTGCCTTTCCAATCGCCGTAATGAATTCAGACGCCAGATTTACATCGCTGTCTTCAAGAATTGCATTACATACGGCGAAATATCCGGATACCTTGAATCCGTCCATTTCCATGTTGTAAAATGTCAGGTCGAGTTCTTTTAAAGATGCGCACATCTCATCCCAGTAAGCTTCGGGAATTTCCCCCATAATATTCTGTCTGCTTATCCCCTGTACATTTCTTACAGTGACATATTTTACTAATTTTGACGTTTCTTCAGCCGCCTGACGAATCATCGGCATCCACACCGTTGGAATTGTTAATCCTACGTTAGTCAACGCTCTTTTTTCCTTGATGCAGGTTCGCATATTCGTTATAAAGCCCTTAACATCTTCTCTTTCAAACATTGCTGCTCTTTCCTGCGGATCAAGCCCAAAAAATTTTCCTCTTGTTTCCATTGCATTTCCTCTCTTTCTTTCGTTTTCCGGCACTGGAGCCGGTGTTTTTTTCTCTTCCGATTCAATTTCTTCTTCGATACTTTCAATCTCTTCTTCCAGATTTCTTTTATCAGATTCATGATTTTCCTTTTCGGTCTGAAAATTTTCCGCCTGCTGTTCAACAGCCGCACGATCCTCATCCGACGTTTCTTCCGTCATTTCTCCGATAGCCGTTTCAATCTCCGCTTCCCGCTTTTCAAAATCAGCATCTTTTTCTCTTAACTTTTCCAGATCTTTTTTCTTTGCATCTAATTTACTTCTTAAAATCAATACCTTTAATGCCATTGTTTATTCCCCTTTCAATTTTTTCATCGCATTCTGTTTCCACATTTCAAGCTTTCGCTTTTTTATATCTTCAAGTTCTCGTTTTCTTGCCGATACGCTCGTTTCTTCATAGGCCGGAAATGTAACCACAGATACCTCATAAAGCCTCACCTGTTTAATCGTCCAATGAACTACTCCATCATGTTCGGAAAATTCTTCTGACACAATTTCAAATCCGAAGGAGCATTGATCAACATCTCCCCGCTTCACTCTTTCATACAGATTTAGCGCATCCTGATCTGCCGGATTGATTTCTACTTCACCCCATAATCCGATATCATCTACTTTTAATGTTAATGTTCCGGATTTTGTCCGCCCAATAACAAGCCGCGTTTTATGATCAATCAGACACCGTATATCTCCAGTTAATTCCTCATCAAAAGCGTGAGGATCGATACTTTCTGTTGCCCCCGGCCACAATTCGTAATTGGAATTAAACACCGCAAAATATCCGGAAATATACTTTTTCCCATTTTCCCCATCCCGTGTTTGAAACGGCTGTGTACTGCTGCGCACCTGACGTTCTGCTCTATCCATTATTTTCACCCCCTCCAAGTTTTTTCTGCTCGCCAATCATTCCAGCCGGAATATAGTTCTCGAGAATGACCAGTTCATCCAGTCCTTCCATCGGGCTTAATGATAACCAGTCGCGAACTTCGTTCCCCGTCATCATGCCTCGCGTGTACATATTCGCTCCGACCTCTGACAGCGTCTTCAGGTCATATGCATACAGCGAACGTACATTGAATCTGAAATACCAATCCGGGCTTAATAACAATTTTTTCGTCAGTTCCTGCTCAATCACATTGCACAACGGCCGGATCCGCGTATTGATAAAGTTGTTCCATTCATCAATCTTGAATTCTCCCGTCCCTACAACAAATGCCGGAACGTCCAATATTGAAGCTATTGTTTTCTTGTCAAGAGTCACTGCGTCAGACAACGCCAGGTCTGTTAGTGACAAAGGCTTTACAACCTGTACATCAAACGTTTCCGCAGGAATCACCCACGGTTCTCCGGCATCTGTATTTGCTATGTAATCATTTAATATTTCTTTTCGTCCTTCCGGGCTGGAAAGCTCATCCGACATACTGTCAACTTTTACAATGACAGATGGTTTCCACTTACTCTCCATAAATCCTTTTTTCGTTGCCGATGCCTGTTTCAGATTATTTGCAACATCTTTTAATACCGCCCGATACCCGCACCCTTTCCACGGATTTATAACAAAATGCAGTACTTCTTCCGGATCGTACATTTTTCCCTGTATCAACGCCTTGTATCCCCATCCATCCGGTACAAACGAAAACATTCCCGGCGGAACGATATTAAGATTTTTTAAATACCCATTCATTGTTTCCGGGACAACAATCGCATTTCCGTCTCCTTCCAGCATCAATTCTCTGATAAGTGCAGACACGAACGTCTTTCTTGTTACGTATTTATTCGGATGTATATCAATCATCTTTGATAGTTCATTTTTTACTCTCTTATCGCCGTTTTTTCCATTTTCCATCAAATGAATCGTCATCGACGATATCAAGTTGCATATTTTATTTACAGCCGATATAATTTCCGGATTATCTGAAAGCCTTGTATATCCCTGACAACACAGTACATCAAATGCATCTGACGAACACAGCCATGATGTTTTTTTCGGATCCGCTCTTACCTGTTTAATTTTCTTTTTCTTTTTTGCCACCGTTAAACCATCCCTTTGCTTCATTTTGTTTTTCGCTGTCTTTGAGCATTTGACAGCATCCAAAAACGGAGGCGTCAAAAAGGTCTATCCTTTTTACACCTCCGTCACCATCTAATTTTTCATACTGAATCATATCGTCTGTTTTCTCTATTGCCCGCACATTCTGCACGCAATACTCATACGCCGCACTATGCAGATAATAAAATTTTTTGTTTTTCACCTTAAACTCTATTCTCCGGAACCCTTCAGACTTCACATAAAAATACTGCGGCTGGTCAATGATTTTAAATTTAGCCAATTTCATTTTTGTAAAAAATTCCCTTCCGAATTTTTTATCAAATCCGACCAACTTTATTTTAAAACCCATCGCCCGCATCGATACGAACCATTTTACAATATCATCGTACAATACTGTTTTTGTATTTGACATTGTAAGCCATCCTTCGTCTTTCCACCAAAAAAGCGGTATGCCATCCTCTTCAGCTTTCAGATGTGCAGCAACAACCGGAAAGAACGCATGAACAATACAGATGTCCACGCCTTTATAATTTCCGTATAGGGCTGCTGCCGTTAAATCATGCATCTTTGATAAGTCGGCGCCGCCATACCATTTAATCGGCAATTTAGCAAGTTCTTCAAGCGTCCAGTTATATTCTTTGTCAGAGTTTACAAACTCATCAATATCGAAATATGCCCGAAGTTCATTCGTAAATACATTTAACGTTTTATTGATGTACTCCGACCGAAGCTGCGGTTCATTCATCGCCTGCGCCGCATCATCCATCAATTCTTCCAATGTTACTGTGATGCCGATTGACGGTGTACACATCTGAAGCACTTCCGGATTATCAATGCTTGTCTTATTTCCTTCAGCATCGATAATGTCTCCATCTTCATCTTGATCCGCTTTGCATATAAAAGCAAAATACGAATCATAGGCTTTATCAGATATAGTTCCATTCAACACCTCATGCAAGGTTTTGATTCTATTTGCCAAAAAACCGTCAGGGATATCCCCGGCGGTCGATATTCCAATCAGCAATTTATTCCGGTATGCTTTCATGGCATTTTTCATTAATGTATATTTTTTTGCTCCTGCCCGTTTCCACGAATGAAGCTCATCCAAGATTAAACAGTTGCAATTCAGCGAGTCAAGTTTGTCCTCTTGGTTTGCTATTGCATATATCTCCGCCGTTCCATCTCCAAAGTCAATGCTTATACTATGTTCCTGGTTGTTATCCCGGATTCTTAATTTCTTTACGTCTTTTCTTAGTAACTGCACATTGTCATTGAGAAAGCCAAAAGACTCCATCGTCTGTTTGACAGAATTTGCAACAATATAAGTCTTTGCTCCGGATGTCCTGTCCAGAACACTCTTCGCTTCTGCCAGCGCCGCTGAGAAAGATGTTTTTCCTTGTTTTCTCGGAAGAAAAATAAGCGCTTCATTAAACCTTCGTATATTGGTTCCTTTTTTATAAAATCCGAATAAATTCACGACGCAAAATTTTTGCCATGGCGTCAGGAGCATCGGTTTTCCCTTAAATGACGCGCCATCCTTGTCCTCTCCCTGTACGTGATGTATTGTTCCTTCGATCCAGTCGATGACAAAATCAAAATCTTCCTGTCTAAAATCCAGATCCTTCCGTTTGAGATCATCTAAAAACCGTTTGCACGCCAGAAACCGGTCTATATTTGCCAGTACCCGTTTTTTTACAATGTCGTCTGCATATTTGTACGCCGTTTTGAAATGTACTGAATTTATATTTCTTAAATTCATTTACCTTTCTGCTTTTTGAGGAAAGCAGCCACTACAGATTCTTCTTCCTTTGGTTTTTCTATCTCGGCGTTATATGTTTTTGCATTCAGCATCAACCGGTCGGAGTAAGTCCCGATATCTTTTCTCAAATTTTCCAGGCTCACGAGAATCGGGCTTTTTTTGCCTGCGCTTTTTTCAGTTTCTACTGTCGTTTCAAACTCGCTCCGTTCAAATTCTCTGCTCAGATAATTATACTGATAAATCATATCTGCATAAATTTCAATGACCTGTTTATATTGGACTTTATAGGTCCCAAGGTCTTTCATGTATCTGACCGTCCGGTCAATAATCGTTTGTCTCTTCGGACATTTTCTTTCTTCCATCCGGACCCACCTCCTTCCCCGGAAATTTATTTTTGATAGACCCGCGCTATTGGAAACAGTTAACCCTCGCCAGTAGAGGAAAAACTTTTTCATTTTTTCAGACACGGGGGGACCATTTAACATCTCCATAGATATAATTATTATTTTCATCCGCCCATTCATGACGGCCACTCATCTGGCACACAAAATGTTTTAATTTCATAACTTCACCATCAACAATACATGTAAACCATCCCTGTTCTTTTGGATAACCTTCCATCCATTCCATCATTTTTTTCGCCTCCAATCAACACACGGCCTAACTCTCTTTTGAAGCATCTTTCCAACCTTCGTCAGTTCTCCGGTTTTTCTGTTTTCAATCTTATTGTGACTTGCAAGCGAAACACTGATCAGATTCCAATCGCACCACGCCCATTGTGGATACTCTGCTGCCGGATATATATGATGTACAACTGCTGCCTCTTCTGTTTTTCCAAACATCTTTGCCAACTGGCATTTATATCCATCCAGTCTCAATATATGTTCTCTTTTCTTTTTCCACCGTTTTCCGTAATAATCAAACATTGTTTCACCTGCCTGATTGACGCTGCCGGATTCGAACCGGCGACATTCGGCTTATGAGGCCGCTGCTCTGACCGCTGAACTAAGCGTCAATAGAAAAGGAGCCTGTTTCCAAGCTCCCTGACATTCTTATTCTCTTGTAACCGATTCAATAAATTCCTTCATCATTTTTGTAAGCTGTGTGCCCATGGACACACCTGATTTCTTGCAGGCCATACGGAATTCCTCAGCCGTTCTCTTATCCACCTTATACGTTTTTGAAATCATCCCAGCCTTTTCATCCCATTTGTCCTGCGGTCTTTTTTTCTTTACTTCATCATTTTCCATCACTATCCCTCGCTTTCACGATGAGATAATAAACCAGCTTTGCAATGCCAATTGCAATGAAAAATATTCCCAACTTCCACAGCATACTTTACACAGATGAGCGATTATGTTATATTTATTTTAGAGAAGGGCTTTCGCCCCTCTCCGCTAATTTAATAGCTTGTCAAGAATCAATAATATGATTCCGATGATTAAGTCCACTATCGCCTGTCGCAACCAGTCGTTATTGGGCTTTTTCTTTTGTTTTTTGCTCATCTGTATCTCACCTCCTCATATTTATATTATATACTATACGTGTACGTATGTCAAGCTTTTTAAAAAATTATTTAATTTTGCATATAAAAACGCCCCGTATTTCTACAGGACGTTTCTAGCAAAATATATGTTTAGAGAATTCGTTGACTTATTTCCGCTGATTATTGCCAAGTTTTCTACTCTCGGAACAGGTTCAGCGGTAAACCTATGGCGCCCTCATGGAACAACCAGAATCGAACTGGTGACACGGGAAAGCTGTTCCCTTGCTCTACCAACTGAGCTATGTTCCGGATGACGGTCTTCAGGCTTTTCAGTGCCTCGGCGCTACCGTCTGAGCCGAATCCTCCGCCAAGCTGTGACACCCGGCGGAAATGCTACAAATATTTTTAAGGAGGTATGCCTTTTCTCAAAATTTGATACTATCATAATATCACGAAAGCAGGTGCGATTTGTCCCCAATTTTTATTAAATCCAATTTATGATAAAATAATCTCCTGTATCCGTAGAAATCCGTCTTTCCAACACTGATCTTTCCTAATTTTTCATCATATTCAATAAACGGATAGGATAGGTCATTTGTCACGCTTTTTAGTATGTATGGATATATTTCTGCCGATGTCGCTATAGCTGCCTGTTCTATCATTTCACAGTCTTTTTGATAGGTCACATTCCTTATCGCTGTCTGTTCAAGTTTATCCTGTTTACTGCTTCCCCTCGGCATTCCATCACTGCTTACTCCGGATATTCCCCGATCAATCTTTGACTTCTTTTCGTTATACTGTAAACAGAAAGCTTTTAATTCTTCATATCGATGTCTTGATATTCCGTAATCATCCCATGTCATTTCTCTCAGTCGTTTCAAATTTGTTCCTCCGTTTCGTATCTTCGTAAAACTTATCACTCCCTCTTACAAAACCGCCGCATGATACCATTACGCCAGCGGTAGCGGCTGTGTTCTATCTGACAGGCGGATATATCTGTTGCACTTCGGCCTAAGCTGCAGCCATGCTTTGATTTATATTCATCACTGCATGAATCGCATTCGGTTGCCGGCCGGGAATCTTTTATTGTTATGTTAAGCATCTGAGTCACCTTCTTCATCAATCATGTTTTCTTCGATATATCTCTTAAATTCTTCATCCAAACCGAACAAAATAATAAACTCTGTTAATGCAGGCGCTATAGAAAACAGTGCTTCTTTCCGAGATGTTCCTAAATGCAGCGTAATTGCGTTCCCATCAAATTCAAATAACACGCCCTCGGAAACCTTTTTTTCAGTACCATCATCATAATTTACCGTAAACTCTACATTGTCACATAATTTATCAATCCGCTCAATCATTTTTATCCCTCACTCTTCCAGTTCATAACAATCTTTACAATAGCCGCAATAACTTTCATTGTCTTATCATTGTCCCGATGATTCTTCTCGTAATACTGATTCTGAAACTTCCCAGAACTTTGTCCCAGCTCATAGCATTCGGCCATAAAGCCAAAGCTCCAAAAATCTTCTTTATCCGGAAAGTCACCATTCTCTGTTAGTTCATATTCTGTTCTGTCGATAATTGTACATTTCACTTCTTCTTCGGCTTCAAATCGCCGGATATAACGCAACCGTAAATTATCGAGATATGCCAATCTATCTTCGTCTGTATAGTCCTCTGCTGTCATTTCCGTGAATTTCCAAAAGCTGTATTTAACCCGTTCATTAAAATCTTTTGGAATATTAAGTGTATCTATCGGTTCAACATGTGGTAATCTTATAATCATTTTCTTTCTCCTCCATACGGCTCCGGTAGTGGCATCCAAGCAACAGGGTGGGCGCCTTCCCATTCCGGATACATTTCCAATATCCACCCATCATCAACATTGTATGATGCCATCATAAGCGCATCTTCCAGCGTAATATTATTTGTCGGTTTTCCGCTTACCTGAATTAAAACCAGCGCCTCTTCATCTTCCGGCAATCTCTCCATTACCGGGATCCATCGATACTTCGCAAGTTCTTTACATTTCTCTGCATACAGCTCATCCAGCTCTCTGATCTGCTCAGGATCCAGTCCAGTATCCTCATAATCCATCAGCTCCCACAAGGCTCCGTACAGCTTTTCTGGAATTTCTTTCGTGGTCGCCTGTCCCGCATAGAGATCGCACCACCGCATACCCTTCAGGCTCCAGTTCCCCTGTTCATCTTTTTCTGTTAATCGTCCCATCAATCTCCCACCTCAATTCTTTTCATCTGCCGCTCCAGCTTATCATGAACAATCCGGTCAACTTCTTCCTGTCCAAGCAGGTACCGGAGCTGTTCCATCATAATCAAGACATCTGCAACTTCTTCACGGATAGATTCAATATAAGGCTCGGCCCGCTTATCTATTGCCGGATATCTTTTGCACTTAGAGATACACTTTGTTAATTCAGCCATTTCTTCCACAGCAATCATGGTTTGATTGTTTAACCCGTAGTGGTCGGCTATGTATTTGATTTTCTCTGTATCAGTCATAATCTACCTCCAACAATTCCAGATTATCAAAAATATTTCCCAAGACTTCTGTATCATTTGAATATACATTGTCAAAATCTACAGTTAAGCCATCTCCGTCAAGGGTGAATCGGGCAGAATCTTCATCGAATCCAACCTTGAAGTATCCATCTCCGTCATCAAATGTTGTTCCATCTTCAATTATGCAGATATCGTTTTCCCAAATCTTCTGACCATTTCTGTCAGACAGCCCAGTGTGCTGGCAGATGGTATTCGGCTGCACCTCATGCATGACGATTATTTTTCCAAGCTCTCCTGCCATCTTTACCCTGTTACACAGCGGATGAATATAATACCTTCCATCAGATTTTATCAAATTTCCCTCTACCCATTTCTCATTAAATTCGTGTATGGGACTAAGCTTTTTTGTTGTCTTTGCCTTAAATAATATTTCTCTCATAATCTTCACACTCTCTTCAATCTTCGCTCACAATTCTGTCACAGTTCCCGGTTATCATGTAACCATACAAGTGATAGAGCTTTTTATATAAATTCTATTTTCTCCTCTCAAAGTCGAAGTTTTTGCTTCGGCTTTTTTGTTATCCAAAAGCCACCTGTCCTCCAACTCCTGTGTAAATCATTGGTGCTGGTTTTCGTTCTCCAATTTTTAGATATCTACAGTTTGCATCGACAAGCATCTTTGCCATGATCGGAACTACACTGTTTCCAATTCGCTTGACCTGTTCGCTTATTGGGTATCTTTTCCAGTTGTAGTCCCTGTCGATGATATAATCCTTCGGGAATCCCTGTGCCAACTTCAATTCCTCTGGTTTGAGCATCCGCAGGAAGATATCCAATACGGCGTATTGATTCCCAAGAATCGTTATTAGGGCAAATCTATCTTTGGTGACAACTGTATGTAATGGTTCAGTAACCTTCTGCCCTGTGCCGCATCCGTAATACTCCATAATAAATTCAGATACCCATGTTGCTTTTTGTGCGGTCTCTTCATCCACTCCTGCTGCCTGTATCCGCTTCCAGTCCACAGCATAAATAGAGACATACCCGAAGTGCCCCGGTGAAGTTGTTATGGTATGCAAGGGTTCGTCCATGCCCTGTCCGGTACCGGATTTATAAAACTTTGTAAGAAAGGCACTTACTAAGCCGTATCGGTTGCTTGTATCTATCGTCTGAATCGGTTCGCCGACCAATTGACCTCTTACGCCGTTTCTGGTTGTTTCAGAATGATACTGAATCAGCAAAGGCGAAACAACCCCATGATGCCCTCCGGTTGTAATAGTGAGCACTGGTTCTTTGATGCTGCTTCCCGGCGCTCCCGTGTTGTTTCTGAGCATGTATGGAACTGTTACCGGGGTAATTACACCAAAGCCATGTTTCCCTGTAATCGTAGGCATTGGCTCATGAATACTCTGACCACGGAAATTGCCACCACCGTGGTTTACCTGCACCATAAATGGTTCTGGATTATTAAACACAAACTTTTCCAATCCTCTGGCAATTCGTTTCATGGTGTTGTCTGCCAGTGGTTTCTTGCGTCCAAAAATTGAATTTCCCAAATCTGAAAAATCCAGGACATTCGATACCGGCACCCATTTCTTTTTTTCATCACAGCCAGTCTTGTTATGTGTTGGCTCCGGCCAGACAATCGGTTTTCCATCCAGACAGAATATTGCGTACCACCGCTTTCTTGTTGTCGGTGCGCCGTAATCTGCTGCCACCAGTTCCCTGCTATCGAACTCATATCCTAAATTTTTCATCTTGCTGATAAATCTTTGATATTCTTCACCTTCCCGCTCTTTGATTGGTTTTCCTTTATCATCCAGAGGTCCCCACTGCTGTATTTCCTCTACATTTTC
>OMCA01000890.1_pt1 | contig 15585 bp, 21 predicted proteins | sample 1673621 | NCBI WGS metagenome assembly OMCA01 (sample SAMEA103958117, study PRJEB25191) | human gut metagenome | biome: human-associated habitat [ENVO:00009003]; feature: intestine environment [ENVO:2100002]; material: feces | place: Germany | collected 2013/2015
TGTTCGCCTATCTTCCTCTTTTCTATTTTCCAATTTTAGCATTGCTTTTTTGACCTCTTCTTCTTTCCCTTTCTGTTTAACCTTTAATAACCACTTTTCCGCTTCTTCATAATTTTTATCAATCCCGTCACTATTCATGAGGTGTTCGGCAAGGCAAATAGCCGCATCTGCATGACCTTGTTCCGCTGCTTTTTTATACCAATGCAATGCTTTTTCTTTATTTTTAGGCAACGACGAACCAAAATCAGTTCCGATTTCGTATGCAAATGCTACCCAATATTGAGATTCTGCGTGTCCTTGTTCCGCTGCCTTTTTGTACCATTTGAATGCCTCGTCGTCATCCTTTCGAATTCCTATTCCTTTGGAATAATGCCATCCTAAACAGTATTGAGCTCTCGCATGATTTTGATTTGCGGCTTTTTTGTACCATGATACAGACCGAGGTGCATTTTGCTCCACTTCTTCCCCATCATAATATACGTCTCCAAGTAGACATTGGGCTTCGGGATCTCCTTTAGATGCTTTGATATAAAGTTCTTTTAACTTAGGAGTATTAAGTTCTTCAGGGATGCTGTTTTTCTTAGGAACAGATTTTGCTTTCTTTACTCTGTTTTGAACAATTTTTTCCGCAGTATTATTTTCTGCAGGTTGGATAATTGATTTTCCTACGAATATGCCAACACCTCCCCCAATAAGTAAGCATGCACCGCCAACAATAAGATAGTTTTTAATAAGGTTTAGGGTACTCACGTTTCTGTCAGACATAGTAGGCTGGTGAAGTTATTATTTCGAGGCTCCGCCACAAATCTTGCAGTTCACACCGCTGGGCGTATCGCTGGCTCGCCCTTTGCAAGCCCGGTAGTACCGGCAGTTTTTGTTATGGGTCTTGCCCGTTGAGCTGATCCAGTACGCTTTTTCTTCCGCTGTTGGCTTGGCTGCCGGTTTCCGGTGGTAATGATATTCCCCCGTTTTGCGGTTGTAGTGACCGCCGTTGGCGTCCAAGCCGCCAGGGTGCGCCTCCGAGAATGAAGTGAGGGAAATAACAGCTAAAATGAGAGAGAATAGTTTCATGCAAATTCATAATACCATGAAATAAAGAGAGTTGTAAATAATTTGCTTAACTCTTTCAAAAGCATTATGAAAGGATTATTTCCAACATTTATTTACATGTTTCACCTGTAGTTTATCGTTGTTTGTTAGAGGGGGCCGTGGAGGAAGGTATTACATTAATAAGAACGGGAATAAGACGTATATCAAAAGAAAATAAAAGCCCCCTGGCCCGGAGGCCAAGGGGCGAAGCATTCTAACGAAAGAGACTGCATGATAGCCTCTTTTCTCAGAATAAGCAACTCCTAAATCATTTTTTCAGTATCATCATGTAAAAATGTGTACTGGAATTGTTATTAAAGGAGGGGGGGCTTTGTTCAATAAAAAGGAGTTGTCCCGATAGAGGCAACTCCTGAATGGAGTCGGGGTCTGTTAATCTTCCCAAGTTCCACCTGCAGCTTCAATAGCATCCCGTACCTGAGCTATAAGGTAGTAGGGGGCATTGTTATTATCGTGGCCAGGGATAGTCACCGTCTGTCCATGAGGATGATCGTATACACGATGGGAACCCCGTCCTTGCCCTTGCTGCAGAATGAACCCAGCATCTCGTAACCGTCTGATTAAATCTCGTATTCGCATAAGTGATGTTGAAGATACGAGAAGAGAGGAGAGTTTCAATGAACGCTGTCTGAATGGAAAAATCAGCCTTTTTAATAGTCTAGATTGCTCGGAAGAGATGATTACCCTTTATTTATTCAAATTATTTTACCAGGAAGGATAATAAGACCGTTATCCACTATTTTTTTAGGAAGAAGCTTTCTATATGGAAAGCTTCCCATAGGAGTATCATGAAATACTTCATTTTCTATTTTGAAGTAATTAGGAGATATATAAGAATTTACTATTTTTATTTCTGGTTTTTCAATATTTTCTAACTGTAATTGCTTGTACCATTCTTGAACGTAGTTAACATTATGTGGAAACCTGACTCCAAGGACAATTCCAGATAGATATTGCAATATTTCTGAAAAAAATATATTCCCTTCATCATCTGTTGATGATGCATGTTTTATTAAACATAATAGGCGCATTTCTTTTTCAAAAAACCAAGATTTATCCTTTGTTATCATTAAATCTTCTATGACTTTTGGATTAAAAAAAGGGAATACATCAGGAAAAACAACTCTATTTTTCTTATATAAAACATTATATAAGCAATTATGTAAAAAATCTTCATGCAATTTTTCTATTCTCCAATGATTGTAATTTGGCTCGTTGTGCGGTGTTACAGGTAATGAGAAAACCAGACACACTCCTTTATGCTTATCTGCGTAATGTCCCCACATCGCAGCAGATGATACGGATCTTGAAAAACAAATTACTTGATGAGAGGAATGTTTAGTATAATCATTATATGTTTTTTTGGCTGGCAAAAATTCAAAAATATCATTTGTTCTATAAGGATTTGTTCCTTTTATTCGCCATTCTCTGAGTATTTTTTTCGCAATTTCCCAAGGCTGATAAATATAAAGATCAACAACTTTGGGATTCATAAATTGCAATAAAGTTTCTTCATGTTCTCTAGAAGGAGCTTCCCCATCTTCCACCCATTTATCTACATCCTTCTCTGAAAGACAAAAATTATGGGCTATCCACTTTTTATCTCTATTTGAGAATTTTAACCATTCTTTTATTTTTTCAGAATATGCAGAATTAACCATGACTGTTTTTGAAAAAAATTAAATAATAAAAACCATTCTTTTTAGCCGATATTTTATTGATGAATACAAGTACAATATCAATATACTTTATATGTTATTGTTCAATTTTTTTGAATCAAGCTTTCTCCCACCTGTCTAGGGTTTCCACATAGATGCCGGAGATTTTGCCGCCGTCCATCGGTTCGATGTCTCCGAAGTTGGGGTTGATGGGATGGAGGGTGTATTCCATTTTACCGGTTTCCGGGTTTTTCTTACGGACCAGTTTTTTGAGCGTCACCCCGCGTTCATCATGGTATTGAACAATGGTTCCAGGTTTGGGGATGGGGGGGATGGTGTATTTTTTCATGATGACCACGGAGCCGTCCGGGATGGAGGGTTCCATAGAGTGACCGTTGACGCGCAGCAGGTATTCCCCTTTTTCCAGTTCACGGTATAGCCGGATGTCCTGCGGAATGGTGTCTCCATCCGCCAGGTTGCCGGCGGCAATGTTGCCGATGATTCGTCCCTGAGCCTCCAAGGGAGGGGCTGTGAATGTTTCTACCGGGGTAAACTTCTTGCGGGCAGCCTCTTTTTCTTTGGCGGCATTTTGAATGGCGGTATTGACGAATTCCAGGAAGGTTTCTTTGTGGGCTTTAGCAGCCTCACAGATGATGTCCCATTCTTCATCTGTGAAGTCTATGACGATGCGGGGAGAGGATTCGGCTTCTCCGTTCATTAGTTTTTGGAGCTGAAGAACTGCATAAGCAGGGAATGCCCCTCCGGGAGCAAGCCAGTTGTCTATGGTTCTTTTAGGCGTGTTGAGTTTCCCTGAAAGCCAAAAGCGATCCTTACCTATAGTTTTGAGCCATTTTTTTACGTCTTCTTTAGTCGGCGTCATACGTTGATTTTACGCACATTTCATGAAAAGTCAACCTATTGATTAGAAAATATCACGCATAAAACATGAAATGCGTGTTGACGTGTTCATGATTTTTACGTAAAAAGATTTCATCAACTACGAGAGATCATGAAAACAGAAATCGACTTAGACAAATTGCCGGACGGCTGCAAGAGCCATCTGCTGGCCGAAGCGGAAGAAGGGTTGAAGCCTTCGGAGGCTATTATTCGCATCATTGAACGAGAATCATTCCGCAGGGGATTCCGTGTTCACTTGACCACGCCCCGCGATCTTCCCCGCCCGAAGAACCCCAAGAAGCCTGCAGCCTAATGGAAGAAGACCTGATCGAAGAATTTATCCGGCTCGGCTGGCACGAGCTTTAACCCGCCCCCTGAACAACAATGGAAAAAATGACGAACGAACAATACTGGTTGCGCCGCGACCGCACCGAGAAAATGGAATCCCTTTACGGCCGCCCGATAGGCTTTCCGGAAGACGAACTCAACCCCCGGCCCGGTATCGTACAGAACCTTGTCTTTTCCGCTCTGCTGGTTGGGATCTCCACGATTGTTTATTTTATTTACATTAACATTAAGTAATTATGAACCAAGACCATAGGTTGCCTGAACAAGTGGTCAGAGACATTTCAAAAGGATTAGCTGATGTCCTGTCTCAATCATGGCCTAAAAACGCCGATGCCACATTTGCCGGTTCACCTCAAATCAACATCAATATCACTGCTCCCCCGTTGCCGTCCCGGCTGATAAGGCTCTCCAAGTTTGCACAATGCGGACTATTTGCCAAAGGTTCTGAACCGAGCCGGGCCATGTTGGAAAGCGCCGACGGTAAAAAACTGCTCCCGATTGTCAAGTGTGGCGGAGTGCTTTACGTGGACCTGAATCGGGTTACAACCGCCATTATTGAACAACTCTCTGATACAACTACCGGAAAGCGCTACCGCAAAACCGGCTCGTTCAATGCAAATCTCTAACTACCTGAAAAAAGATGGCCGGGGCCAGCAGGAACTGACACCCGACCTGAATACAATCAAACAAGACAATAATATGAGCCTATTACAAAACATCAAGCGCGGAGTGCAGCAGCGTCCGCAGCGTGTCATCATCTACGGGCCGGAAGGCGTGGGAAAATCCACGCTGGCGGCCGGGCTGCCCGCTCCTGTTCTGCTGGACACGGAACAGGGATCTTCCCACATCGACGTTGCCCGGCTGGACTGCCGGAGCTACGGAGACGTGATCAATGCGATAGAAGAATTGACGCAGGGCGGGCACGAATTCCGGACGGTCATCATTGATTCCATAGACTGGTGCGAGCGTTTGTTTGTGAACGCCTTCATCAGGGAACACAATAAGCGGGCCAACGCCTCCCTGAAATCCATTGAAGATTTTGGATACGGCAAGGGGTACAAGATGATCGAACCTGTAGCCATGGACCTCTTGACACGCCTCAACGCATTAATGGGGGCGGGTATGAATGTGGTGCTGGTGGGACACTCCCGCCGCGTCAAATTTGAAATGCCGGAAACAGCCGGCGCCTACGACAAACACGAACTGAACCTCTCCAAATTTGTCGCGCCGCTGGTCAAGGAATGGGCTGACGCCATGCTCTTCTGCAACTTCGTCGTAACGGTCCAGGACGGCAAGGGACATGGAGGAAACCAACGCATGGTCTACACCTCTCCTTCCGCCCCGTGGGAAGCCAAAAACCGGCACGGGATGCCCGCGGTGATGGCGATGGACGCCGGGGAAATCTCACGCCTGCTGTTTGGAGCGGGCTGCGGATCTGCCAATGCCCCGGCGAATGATGCCCCTGCGGCAAACAATGGACAGGCGCCGCCTCCGGCCGCATCCGCGGGAGATCGTCAGGCGGATGCCCTAGCCGCGGTGATTGACCACGCAAAAGACGCCCTCGCCTTCATGATCAGCCGCGGAATCATTACTGCCGGACAAGGGCTGGAAGAAGTCCCGGCGGAATATGCCGCCCGGATTTTGAAAACTCCCGCCCGGTTCAATAACTCCGTAAAAGAATTCATGGAAGGAGGGGCGTGCCGATGAAACCCGTCACCTGCATCAACGTCGCCCGCGAAACCGGGCATGCCGTCCTCTCCCTGGACGGAGCGGAATACGCCGTCAGCCTGGACGACCTGCAAAAAATCCTCGCTGACATTGCCGGGCCCCGTCCGGCCCCGGCCACGGAACTATTGAGGCCGTCCCTGCTCCCCAAGCTGGCGCAATGCCCCTGCTACGTCTCCTCCCCCGACGCGGGAGAAGCGGCCCAGCGGGGAACCCGGATGGACGCCGCCTTCCGGGCCCTGCTCATGGGCGTGGACGAATTCAGGGCGTGTGAACACCTGAAAGCCGATGAAAAAGAATCCATCCTCTGGGCGGTGAAAACGGTTCGGACGCTCTGCTCCGGGGAAGAAGTCATTGCCGACAAAAACCGCTGCGCCTTCCCGCAATGGCACCCCCGCGTGACAGGCGGGGAAGCGGACTGCCTCTGTCCCGCGCTCGGCAAACTCTTCGACCTCAAAAGCGGCCAAATCCGCAACTACTGGGAACAGCAGGCCTCTTACGCGAAATCCTTCATGGAACGGGAATTCCTGGATGAAATCACCTGCCACCTCCTCTACTGCGACCAGCAGCAAATCGTCACCCGGAAATTCACCTACCGGGAAGCCATCTCCATCGTCAACGGAGTGGTGGACGCCGTGGACCGCGGCGGCGGGCCGCGCCTCTGCGACTACTGCGGCTGGTGCGCCTCGCAGGACACCTGCCCGCTGCGGAACCGGGCGGCGCAGGAAATGCTGACCCTGGCGGAAGCCGGAACGCTGGAAGCGAGCTTCGCCGAAATCGCGGAAAACCCGTCCAGGCTGGCGGAATTCGTCACCAAGGCGGCTGTGCTGGAAAGTTACGTCAAAAAGGGAAAAGAAAAAATCCTCGACTACCTCAACAACGGCACGGAAGTCCCCGGATTCAGGCGCGTCTCCCGGAAAGGCACGGACACCGTCGCTCCGGAAGACGTCGCCAAATACGCCACCTGGATTGGCGTCCCGAAACTCCTGAAATCCTATGGCCCGCTCAAGGCGGACATCTTCCGCGCCTTGTTCGCGGAAGCATTGCCGGAACAACAATTCCCGGAAGAACTGGTCAGGACGGGGGCCGGCTCCTCCTACGTTAAAAAAATCTCCGTCTCCAAAACCGCAACCACCAAATAACCATTATGTTCAGTTACATATCAGAAGGCGAGCCCAGCGAATACGGATTTCTCCCCGCGGGCGTCTACGAAGGAAAAATCGTCAAAATGGAAGAAGGAATCTCCCAAGGCGCCAAAACGCGGGGATGCCCGCAGCTGGCCGTCCACATCAGAGCCTTCGGCCCTGAAGGGGCGGCGACGGTCCGTTACTACCTGACCGCCTCGAAAGACCTGGCCTGGAAAATCGACCTGTTCGTCAAAAACGTCACCGGGAACGTCTACCAACCCGGCCAGCAGGTCATCATCAACCCGGCGGAATACCTCGGCAAACCCTGCTACGTCCGGCTCAGCGTCAGACAGGGAGACAAGCCCAGGGCGGACGGGACTTATCCCGAATTCAGCAACTGCGAAGACGTGCTGGGGCCGGACGAAGCCCGGGCCATCATGGCGGCTCAGGACAGGGCAGCGGCAGGGCGCGGCGGAGCGTCCCTGCCTCCGCGCCCGGCGGACCTGCCGGCCAACAACCACATGAGCGCCACGGCGGGACCGCCGGCGGAAGAAGACGAAATCCCCTTCTAATCAACAGCCATGAACAACTGTGTACTGGGTCTTGATCTGTCGCTAACCGCTACAGGGTGGGCTCTGGTGTGGGATGGTTCCCCTAAATGGGGCGTCATCAAATCCAGGAACAGGAGCGTTAAACGTCTCTCTGAAATCCGCAATGCGGTGCTGGACATCATCAACCAAACACAGCCTTCCCTTGCTGTTATTGAGGGGTATTCCTATGGATCTTCCCAGGGCATGGCCGGGCTGGCGGAATTGGGCGGCGTTATTCGCCTCCTGCTCCTGGACATGGGAATACCTTTCATCGTTGTTGCACCTGCCACCAATAAGAAATTTGCAACGGGGAAGGGCAATGCGGAAAAGGATTTGATGCTCAAACGCGTTTTTCAGCATTGGGCGGCGGATATGAGCAATAATAACGAGGCGGACGCTTTTGCCCTGGCCCAGTTTGGCCGCTGCTACCTCAACCAGGAGGGCTTTTGTGATTATCAAACAAAAACCGTTGAAACCTACAAAAGAAAGGAACTCGGAAAATGAGCCCGGAAGAAAGAGAGAAAAAACGGCTCTGGATGGAGGAATACAACCGCAGAAGAAAAGCCTCTGTCACCAAAACCGCACAGGCCGATCTGGATGACCTCAACGCCATTTGCGGCACCTGCTTCCGGATCGGACAGCAAATAACGGCTATGGGCGTTAGAGGCACCGTTTCCGGTGCTCTGAAAGGCGGGTATCTCCTGGTTAAGCACAAGAAGAGAACTTACCACATTAACCCACATGACGCCTACCCCGTGATCAACCTGTCCGGCACCGTCACTTTTGACGACTGGACCATGGGTCCGAACGGAAAACTTAAAATCAAGAAAGGATAAATTAAAATGAACAATGTCTATTGCGATAAACCCGGCCATGGCGCTTACCCGCTCCGGGCTTGTGAAAAAGACGGGAAAATTTTTGTGGACATGGATTCTTGCACGGAATGCGGTCCGCAGAAAATGGAAGAAGAAGAGGTATATCAGTCCTTTTTGGATAGACTGCGTATCCTTTCCAATCAGCTGGACAGCCTGAAATGGGATCTGGACGGATTAAAGGATGATAGCGAGTCATTAAAGGATGACGTGGATGAACTGATTAAAGACTATGAAAAAGAAAACGCCTAAATGCCCTCTTTGCGGCACACCTTTGAAAGCCATACGAGGATATGATGTCCATGGGATAACAACCGATTGGGTTGCTGGTTGCTACAACTGCTTCTTCCAGAGTTCCCATTTTTGGAAAACCAAGAAGGCATGTATTGAAGATATGGATAGGCTTGTTTCTTTGTTTCCTCCCATCATGAGGGTTTGGCCGGGGGACAAGTTGCAAGTAGAGGATGGAAGCATTTGTGAAGTGATAAACGTTAATAAAAATCTAGCAATGATGGACGTGAGGAGAGGTGAAGGAAGACCAGTATTCACGATTGCAGATACTCATGTCCTTAGATGGCCCTGGGAGATTGAGCGGAAAGGAGGACAATGAATGAGCTACATCTTTTCGCGGGCGCTGGTGGAGGCATACTTGGCAGCGAACTGCTCGGAATGCGAACCGTCTGCGCCGTCGAGCTCGAACCCTATCCCTCAAGCGTACTGCTCGCCCGACAAAATGACGGCTTACTCTCGCCTTTCCCGGTTTGGGATGACGTACGCACCTTTGACGGACGACCGTGGCGCGGCCTTGTTGACGTGGTATCGGGAGGCTTCCCGTGCCAGGACATTTCAGCCGCAGGAAAAGGCGCCGGCATTGACGGCTCCCGCTCCGGCCTCTGGCGGGAAATGCACCGAATTATCAATGAGGTACGACCGGAATTCGCATTCCTGGAAAACTCACCTTTGCTTGTGGGACGAGGACTTGCCAGAGTCCTCGGTGATCTTGCCGAAATCGGGTACGATGCGGAATGGCTTGTGCTGGGAGCGGACGATGTGGGAGCCCCGCACGTCAGAAAGCGCATCTGGATACTTGCACATGATCCCCACGCCAACGGCTTGCAACGCCCCCAACAAGGGGAGCCATTCACGGGGACCCAAGAGCCTGATGGATGTAGCGACAACAGGCTGGATGCCGGGGATGATGTGGCCAACAGCGACAACGAAAGGTCTCGACGGAGGGTCGAATTCCCGGCATGCCGCCCGGAGCCGTGGAATGTGGCCAACGCACCGTGCGGGGAAGTCCAGCGGGGAAAACCCGGAGTCATGGCTGGCCCGATATGCAGCCGGAAAAGTCTCAACTCCGCCGCTGGGGCTGGCCGTGAAATTCCCAAGCCCCCTTGCCTCGAATTACAAGAGACGTGGCCCGAAAAGCAGTCAGCAGGGATTACCCGAATTTGTCCGGATGTTTCCGACTCCAACGAGCAGTTGCGGCGGCAAGGAAAGCAACCGGAAAACAGGGAAGAAATTGATAACTGTGGTTTCACAGTTTCCAACGCCCCGCACCAAGGGGATGTGCGGGGGGACGGGGAGTTATCGGAAAATGAAAGACCTGGAAGCCAAGGGAATTATCACGCCGGACGAGCGGAAACAAATGACTGCGGGGAGTGGTGGTCAGCTGAACCCGACGTGGGTCGAGTGGCTCATGGGGTGGCCGCTAGAGTGGACCGACTTAAAGCCATTGGCAACGGGCAAGTTCCTGCAGTGGCGGCAACTGCATTCCGGGTTTTACTCGAACGATTCACGAACTACAACCCCCAACTGACACTTTTTTGATATGGAATACATGAACATCCCAACAGCCTTGTTTTCCAGCCCTGAATTCATCGGAGCTGAACCAATCCAGCGCGCTACATGGATTGCCCTGCTGGCGTGGTGCTGCACCCAAGAGAACGGCGGCATCATTGAGGGCTGCCGCTCCTGGGGCATGCGCCGCTGGATGCAGACCTGCGGGGTGATGGACAAGGAAGTCATGAACGGCGGGGAACTTTACCACTTCGACGGAGACAACCTTGTTGTTTTTGGCTACCCCGGAGGCGTACAAGAGCTTCTTGAGCGAAAGCGAGTTATTGCCCGCGAAAATGGCAAGCTCGGAGGGCGCCCCAAGAAAACCCATGTTGAAACCGACATGGAAACCGAAGAAAAACCTACGTTGGTTTCTGAATTAACCGACGTAGGAACCGAAATAGGAACCAATGTAGGGGCCAACATCCAAAACCGGAAGAAAGAAAGAAAGGAAGAAAGGAATATAGGGGGAGAAACTACTACAGTGGACAGTACACCGGGGGAAGAAGCGCCCGCTGCTCCTGTGCTGCCTGCCCGGTCGCTCCCGGTTCGGGAAAGACTGAACGACGTCCGGGGGATGCGCTGCGCCGACAATCACGCGGATCTGGGGGCTTCTCCCGGCGCCTCCAGGTTCATGGCTGCCACCCTTGCAATCAACCCGTCCTGGTCCCGGACTTTGCCAACTGCCATTGAGCAGGCAGCCGCGCTTGAAGCTTACCGTTCCGCACAGGGCCGGGTGACGCCGAGGGATATGGAGATGCTCAAGGCCTACTACTCCAGCGGCTTGACGCATGACCGGAACAATAAGGCTTTTTGGCGGCCGGACAGCCGCAAGAAGTTTTGGGAGTGTTTCGGGGATGTGCTCACTCACGCGGACCGCTGGGCCAAAGAGACGCGATGGAAGCCGACATCCGCTCGGAAGAAGCCAAAACCCGAAGAACCACGGCAGCCGGAAGGGCCCGTTGTGGATGTCGTGGACGCCGCAGCAGAAATTGCATCTCTAAGGGAGGAAATGGGAATAGGAGGTGACGAATGAAGCAGGAATATAAGAATCTATTGAGGAACATTATACACCGGAAGGTGAGTCCGTCGCAGCTGCTTATTCTGATGGAAATCCGAGACCATCCGGGCAGGATGTCGCGGGAGATTGCCACCCGTTGCCATTTGGATCCCAGCAATGTGTCTCACCGGCTGGATTATCTGGTGCAGGCCGGCGACGTGATCAGAACCGGCACACGGCCTTGCGTGTTTTATATCAGCAGGCAGGGGCGTGATTTTTTAGAGAGCCTTGAGTACTCAAAGCCAACAGGTTGATTATCCCGGGCAAGAAGTATTGATTCTCACCAAATTGACGCGCTGAAAATCAGGAGGGTAAAATATTGGTATGGGCAGAAAGGAAAGCACAAGCAAGGTCACAGAGAAGAAGAAGGAGTTTGCGCGGCTCCTGGTGGAGGTTAAAATGTCCAAAGCCGACGCTTATCGCAAAGCGTACAAACGCAAGGATATGAGTAATGACGCAGCCAGCAAGGCAGCATCCCGTTTGTCCAAAGATGGCGAAGTTTTGCGAATGATTGACGAATTGAATAAGCAACTGGATAAGTCTGCTGTGCTGACCAGGCAGCAGCGCATGGAATGGTTGTCCCGCGTAGTGACAACTCCCATCGGCAATGTTGATAGCGCATCCGATCTCTGTCAGGAGGTTTCCATGGACGAAACCGGAGCGAAATTTAAGATGCCCTCAAAAATCGCCGCTATTGCCGAGCTTAACAAGATGGATGGCGCATACACTCCGCAGAAGATGGAAGTGGATGCAGGAGAGAATTTTATAACCCTGCTGTCCTCCCTGCCTTTTGAGCCTCCCGTGAAGCAGGGATAAAAACGTTGATTCTCGCCAACTTGCATTTCCCGTGTTTTGTGGCTCATGATTGAGCCATGTTAAATTTTCTGGGAATGACGCGCCATTTGTCCACGACGGCAGGCTATGCCAAGCGCATAGGCTGGCTTTTGTTCGAGGATGTGACGCAATCTCCGTTCCCGGTAACAGGAGTTTCTTTCACCGGTGTGGTGAAGACGGAACAGGGAGACTTGCCCGTTGTTATTGAACACGGCGAGCAAGAACATTGTTTGGAGCTTACTTTTCCTGCCCTGCCTGTTGGCCGCTGGCCGTATGCCATTCATGCACAGGATGAGTCCGGAGAGGATTTGAGGCTGTTTTCCGGTTATATTGGGGCCGTGGATTCTGTGGCTCCTGTTGAGTCGTCCACGGTGTACGATATTCCTGCAATGGGTGTTACGATACCTGTTGAGGCAAGTAAGACGATCAAGGCACAGTGGCTTTCCAACACGGCCTCCATTATCGCGGCCCAACAGGCGCAACAGAATGCCAACACATCCTCCACCAATGCGGAAACGGCGAGCCAGGCAGCCAAGACGGCAACGGACGCGGCAGCCACCGCTGCAGGACGGGCCGAAGAGGCGGAAGGCTATGCAGGGGCTGCCTGGGCCTCCAAAAGGGCTGCCGCCGATTCTGCGTCCGCCGCCGGCACGTCCGCAACTAACGCAGCCCGTGACGCCAAGAGCGCCAATGACGCTAAAACGGATGTGGAGTCGCTGGCCGCCACCTGGCCGGAAACGGTCAGCAACGGGGAGAAGAAGATTGTTGAGGCCGGGAATAAGGCTGTTAATGCTATTCAGGACAAGCAAGCCAATTCTGTTCTTGCCGTGGGACGTGCCTCACAGACCGCGCAGCAGAATATAGCCGGCGCACGAACGGATGCCGTTGCCGCCGTGCAAACGGCGCAGGAGAACGCGGTGGGGAAGATTGATCCCATTGTCCTGCGTGCCGAAACTGCCAAGGAAAACATTGACCAGGCGGAGAGGCGCATCAATACGGCGGAGTCTAATGCCGCAACCTCTGCCACCAATGCGGCCAACTCCGCCACGGTGGCCCAGCAGGCCCTTGAGGCCATACCTCAAGTAGATGATGCAGGCAACATGACTCTGGCCGGAGGTCTGACGGCGGCGGGGGCTATTAACGCCAACGGCGGCGTCAACATCCCGCTGGCCGTGGGGGCACCGACCGATACGTCAGCGGTCAACTGTCTTTATGCTATGGGTCTGGCAGGAGCCGTGCAGGCGTTGATTCAGCCTATATACCTTAATTCCAGTTCGATCACAGTCGCGGGTTCCATTTCTAAAGCTTCCAACGGTACTCTTGCCGGGTTGACGCAGCGTTTTTCGGTGGGCGCGGCTTCTGCCGGGTCCAATGCGTACGGGTCAGCGGTTATTCCCCTGATAGGGCCTAACGGTCAATTTAATTACAGTTCCGTGTGCGGATTTTCCCTTGCGGTCAGCGCGACAGCCTTCGCTAAATTTACTTTTGGCATAGGCCGCGGCTCAAAAACCAACAGAACCGGGTTGACGATGGATTCTTATTCTATGATTCCGGGGAACGAGCTGGCCGTCAACCATGGGGAAATCATCGATGTTACCATCAATACTCCTTACGATACTGTCCGCAAGGGGTATGAAATCAGAGTAAGGGAAATTTTTTATGTAAAGTCCGTTGGACACTGGCAGGTGAAGACGACAACCGTATTTCTTCCGGTAGGCCATAATGAGCTGATGCCAAACGGGCTGAACAGGCTTATTTACATGCAGAGCGGGCCGCCGAGTACAGCAGTGCGGGAGGAAAAGGCGGCTCTTTATATGGAGCTGGGAGGCGGCAGTACCAATACCCTGTTCAAGATAGCTTCTCTCCGCGGCTTCATCGCTTTCGAGGCAGGAACAGGCGTAAGCACCCTGATTATCGACGCGCGCAATGAGAAAACATATGCCCTTTCAGCCGACGCGGGCACAGGCACCAGGCACCTTTATGCCAATGGATTGACCAATCCAACCTATCACGCATTGGAAGCAATGGCCGTCAATGCCATTGAATCCGAGGAAACAGCGGCTTTTGAAGATATTAACGTACCCATTGAAGAATCATGAATATTTCGGAGATACAAATACTGTTCCCTCGGCCCGGCAACTGGCAGGAATTCACGTTGACGGCCATTTATCAGGACGCGGACGGTTACACCCGGACAGACCGCTACACAGCGGACGAGATACCAGCGGAACAGGCCCCGGCCATGGCCGCCGTCGTTGCCGCTCTGGTGGAACTGGGCGAGGACTGGCAAGCCGTCCAGGTATGGGCAAGGCTGGGAAAAGATGTCCTGACCCTTGCGGAGGATGGTGCCTATACAATGATTGATGCGGTGTCTTTGACCGTTGAGGCCGTCCATGCGGAGACCAAAGGCCGCAGGATATTTACGGTTTATGACTACCCGGAGTTCATCATTACCGACCCTGGAGCCGTGGCATTTTTTAAATACTTCACAAAGCAAAACCATGAGTAAATTAAGTGACGAGCAAAAGCAGGCCGCCCTTGAGGCGGGGAAGCAGGGCATGAAAGATGCCTACGAAAAAAGCAAAACTAAAACCGGCCTGAAGTGGTGGGAACGCCTTTTGTGGGTAGTCCTGGCAGGTGCTGCCTATGCGGCTTCCGCTCTGCTGGGTGGCTGCGGCCATTCCGTTGACGTGACGCCGGGCCGCACCGAGGTATGCAAAGACGGCTCCTGCCTCGTCATTGAGCAGGGGCATATTTCCTATTCCCAGGCCCAGCCTGTTACGGACGTTCCGCCCGTTGTGCAAACTCTCAAGAAATAAGATCATGTGCAAACCCCTTAAAGAATATTTGGCCGTTGTGCGGGAATATAAGGATACGATTGTGATGTTTATCGGCATCGCGGCGTGCGTGTTCGTGTATTGCGATTTCCGCGCCCTTGCCGCTACACAGGCGGAGACGGCCGCCAAAACAGCGGAAATCCTGCGGACCATGGACGGGAGGCTTTCCGCCCTGGAACATCAGAGAGGAGGCCGTAGCGGTGAATAAGCTGCTGAATCCTTCCGTTCTTTTGCCGCTGATGGGGTGCGTGATGGCCGGCGTTTTTGCCGCGTTAGGTGAAACGGAGGCAAGCATTGTCGCGTTCTGCTTCCCCATTGCTAGCCTTGTGTTCCTCCGATGTGCGGAACGCTGCCCAACTGTAAAGTTTTTCTTACAAGTTCCCTTTAGTTAATAATCAATAGTTTCCGCATGCCTACCCTGTACATACTCATTGTGGACGAACCCGGAAAGGAGCAGTGGATGAAAATTTTTCTTACCGAAAGAGACGCCGCTTTTTTCCTGGCTCAATTCAATGAGTGGCATTTGCATGCCAAGTGTCATTGCTACACCGTGGAAGGCAAGCGGCTTGCGCAACTTATCGACAATCTGAACGAATGAATACTACAGAAAGAAAGATGGCTGCGGCCATCCTCCGGTTTGAAGATAGCCGCGTTACCGGGCCGGATTCCCTGCGCGTTTCCCGCCTTCCTG
>OMCA01000908.1_pt1 | contig 15309 bp, 9 predicted proteins | sample 1673621 | NCBI WGS metagenome assembly OMCA01 (sample SAMEA103958117, study PRJEB25191) | human gut metagenome | biome: human-associated habitat [ENVO:00009003]; feature: intestine environment [ENVO:2100002]; material: feces | place: Germany | collected 2013/2015
GACTGGTGGCGAGGTATATGGTGGCTTCTGCCAGGGGGATACGTCCTTCGGGCCATCCCACTTTCATCAGCGTGTCGAAGCAGGCGTTGGCAAGCAGCAGCGCGTTGGGGTTGGCCAGTCCGATGTCTTCGGAGGCAGAGATGACGAGGCGGCGGGCTATGAAGGCAGGGTCTTCACCGCCTTCGACCATGCGCGCCAGCCAGTAGATGGCACCGTCCGGGTCGCTGCCGCGAATGGATTTGATGAAGGCGGAGATGATGTCGTAGTGCATCTCGCCGTCCTTATCGTAGGCAAGAGGGTTCTGTTGCAGGCGTTCGGTCACCATGTCGTCGGTGATGAGGACAGGGTCTGCGGCTTCGGAGTCTACCACCAGCTCGAGGATGTTGAGTAGCTTGCGGGCGTCTCCTCCGCTGAAGCGGAGCATGGCAGTGGTCTCTTTCAGTTCTATCTTCCGTTCCTTCAGCACGGTGTCTGTGGTGATGGCGCGTTGCAGCAGTTCCAGCAGGTCGTCCTTCTCCAGTGACTTCAAGGTATAGAGCTGGCAGCGGGACAGCAGCGGGCGGATGACCTCGAACGAAGGGTTCTCCGTGGTGGCGCCTATCAGCGTCACGGTGCCTTGCTCCACGGCTCCCAGCAGTGAGTCTTGCTGCGATTTGCTGAAGCGGTGTATCTCGTCAATGAAGAGGATGGGACTGGCTTGCGAGAAGAAACGGTTGCTCTTGGCGCGCTCTATCACGTCGCGCACGTCCTTCACACCGCTGGTCACAGCACTGAGCGTATAGAAAGGAGTTTCCAGCTTGTTGGCGATAATCTGCGCCAAGGTTGTCTTTCCCACTCCCGGAGGGCCCCATAAGATAAACGAAGAGATACGTCCTGCATCAATCATCTTACGCAGCACTGCACCCGGTCCCACTAAATGTTTCTGACCGATATATTCATCTAATGTTCTTGGTCTAAGCCGTTCTGCTAATGGTTGCATAGTATGTAACTCTTAAAAAATCATTAATATCATGAAGCGTATACCGCCCTTCTTCACTCCCGGTATATCCGTATAGGTCAGTCGGCGTACATATTCTATGTGGAGCAGCTTGAAGATATTGTAGATACCTACACTGGCTTCCACATAGGGAGTCTTGCCCATGACGTGGCTGGTGGGTACACCGTCGCGCATGGGGAAGAGGAACAAGTCGGGATTGTTGCTCTTGTATGGGTTGTTCTTGTCCGTCAGCGTGCCCCACAGACCACGGATGCGGAACATCTCGCGCCACTTCAGCTTCTTGATGAGCGGGATGCGGTTGAAGAGTTTTCCGTTCATGTCGTAGCTTAGGTTGAGGGAGGCGTAACGGTCGTTCAGGAACTCCATGTTGTTGATGAGGTTGAAGGACTCGTTGTTCTGCGTGATGTACGAGAGGTTTGCCATCGGTAGGTTCAGCAGGGGGAAGGGAACGGTGTTCCATTGCGCACCGGCACGTGCCGTTACGTCCAGCTTGCCCCACGAGCCGAGCCAGAAGCGCTTCCGGATGCTGGCTTCCGTCAGGTTGAAGTTGTACTCTCCACCCAGCACACCCTTGAATCCGGCGGTGTGGGAGAGGGTGAAGGTGGGCGCATCCAACGATACGGGCACGCGGCGCTGTTTGGTGTTGACGAAGGTTTCGCCGGGAGCGTAACGCAGGGTCACACCCAGCTCGGTAGTGGTGATGTCGTGCACCAGCGTATTCTTTTCATCCCACTGTCCGGGTGTTTCTCCGTTGTTCTTCCAGTATTGCAGTTGCCCCGCAGGCTGGTCGTTGCGGTGGCGTGCCATGGCCTGGATGGAGAAGCCGGTATTGGTCTCCAGCTCGTAGGTCAGCGTGGCGTCGCGCATGTAGGACATCTGGTCTACCGTGGTCCATTTCCAGCCGACAAATAAGTTGTCCTTGTCCGTGGCGAGGTACTTGTCCATGGGAGACATCACGTCGTAGGTGTACTTGAAGGCGATGTAGTGCTTCGGGAACTCCCACAATACGTATTCGCGTTTGTTGAAGGAGTAGGCCACCTGCCCGGAGTAGAACCATTTCTTGTCCTTGGTTCCGTAGGCGCCGTAACCGCTCAGGCTCCAATGCGGGTCGAGGTTACCGGTTGTCATACCGCTCAGACGGAAACGGGTGCCGTTGACGTAGTTGCTGGTTATCATTGTATTGATAGGACCGAAGTCGAACTTACTGGGATGCTTCTTGCTGCCCGTTTCCACGAAGTTCTCAATCAAGGCTTTCGCTCCGAAGATGACGTACTTGAAGCCGGGAATCTGTTCGATGCGGTTCATGAATACGTCCATCGTGCTCTCCTTCTTGGTGAGAGGCACTTGGCGCACTTTCGCCCAATACTCGTCGCTCTTGGCAAGCATGTTCGCCTCCTTGATGACATTTCCTTTCAGGCGGAAGAGGCGGGGTTCTATCTCTGTGAACTGATAGTCGCTGTACTTGGTGGTCCGCTGTACTTCCAGGCCTTGGATGCCTTTCACAAAGTGCAGTTCCACGGTCATGTCGTCATCGGTCAGCACCCAGTTTCCGTCGGGCAGTTGTTCGAACTGCTGCACGATGTCGAGGTTTTCCACGAAGTTGACACCCGTCTTCTTGGGCAGGTTCATGGTACATTTCTTCACGGCATAGGTGGAGTCCTTCACCACGTAGAGGTGCCCCGTGAAACCGAAGTCCTGTGGGTTCTGGGGAACGAAGGTGAGGTGCACGCACTCCTGCCTATCCACCATGAGCGTGTCCATCAAGTAGTATTTGTAGAAGCTGATGGCTCCGCGGCCGATGGGGCTGACGAAGCGGCGTTGCAGCAGCCGGATGTCGTCGTCATAGATGTTGATGTCGGAAAATACGTCCGTAAGGATGGTCCCCAGCATGTCTCCGGTGTTGAAGAACTCTTCGATACCGGTGGAGTTCATACCTTCGATGATGGTCTTTTCGCTTTTGGGGCTTTTACGGAAAATGGTCTTGCTGGCCGTCTCCTTGATGGAGATGGGTAGAATCATTTTGTTGGTCTTGGGTGATACCTCCACCTGGTCTTTGAAGAAGGAGAATTTCTTGTAGATGCCTTTTTCCATTTTGTCAGGGGTGACGTCGTTGAGCGACATCTTCATCTTTTCGTACTTCTGGTACTGGTAGTAGTCGTTCTCTTCCAGTTTCAGCGCCTTCTTGTTCTCGATGACCTTCTTCATGAACTCCACGGCGGGGTTGTTCTTGCGGGAATATTTCTCCTTTTGGGGCTTCACCACGACCTCGGAGAGCATGATGTCATCCGATTGCAGTTTGACGTTCAGCACCCGGGTGCCGGGTTTCAGTTTTACTTTCTTGGTGATATAGCCTACGGCGGAGAACGTCAGCTCATCCCAGCCTTTGCGGGTTTCCACCTGGTATTCACCGTTTGCGTTGGAGATGCCGCCTACACCTTTCCCTTCATACTGTACGGTGATGTACATCAGCGGTTCGTTCGTGAGGGAGTCTGTGATGACACCCTTTATCTGGGCGGATGCGCTGATGGAGACGAACAGTGACAGCAGGAAAAGGGCGTAAATTGTATATCTTTGCTTCATAAGTTACAGATAATTCGGGCGCAAAGTTAACAAATTAAGGTTAATCAAGAAGCAAATATAGACTAAAGAAACGGGAGATATGGTTAAATGAACGTGAAAGTCGTATGTCTTGTTTACCGGATACAGATAAAAAACGTACAGAAGCCTTATAGAAAAGTTGCCGGATATAAAGGATAAAGTTGCACAACGTATGGATAAAGTTCTATCCCAAGCCTTGGGATAGAAAGACCCAAGCTTGGGATAAGCGTCCGTAGGTTTGGGATAGACGTTTGCAAGCTTGGGATAGAGTTTATGGAGGATTATGAATTGTTGCCGTTCAGTAGTGTCTGTACGATGCGTTCCGCCGTTCGTCCGTCCCAGCGGTCGGGCAGGGTGGTGTGCTTCCATTCTCCGTGCAGCAGCTTGTCGAGCGAGGCGGAGAGAGCGAAGGAATTTTCGCCTACCAGCTCGTTGGTACCGATGCGCCAGGTTTCGGGATGCTCGGCATAGGTATTGAGGGTGATGCAGGGGACGTCGAGGAAGGTAGCTTCTTCGGCGATGTTTCCCGAGTCGGTGACGATGCCCCGTGCCTGGTTGATGAGGAATCCGAAGTGCAGGTAACTCTGCGGAGGCAGGATGTGCAGGTTGGGAGCATTCACTTCCAGCGACTTCACCGCCTTTTGCACGTAGGGGTGTAGCGGGGCGACGATAGGCATGCCGCCGGCCTTTTCGATAACGGTCTGGAGCAGGGAGTGCAGTACGGCCTTCTTCTCCAGCAGGTCACGGCGGTTGAGGGTGAGCAGCAGGTAGTTCCCTTTCCGCAGGCCGAGGCTGGAGAACCACATGGGCTGCACCAGGCGGTGGCGGTTGAAACGGATGGTGTCAATTAGTATGTTGCCCACGTAGTGGATATATTCGGGTATCATGCCCTCCTGATTGAGGTTGCGGTTGGCCACCATGCCGGCGGTGAAGAGATAGTCGGAAATGGCGTCCACGATGGTGCGGTTCACCTCGCGGGGCATGTTCATGTCGAAAGAGCGTGTGCCGGCTATGACGTGCGCCACCTTCAGTCCGCGCTTCTTGGCGACGATGGAGCAGCTCATAGTGGCGGTCATGTCATCTACCACCAGTACGACTTGTGCCGGATGCCCGTCCAACTCCCGCTCGAAGGCGAGCATGATGGAGGCTGCCACCTGCGAGTGGTTGTGTCCGGTGACACCGAGGTAGGCATCCGGTTTCCTCATGGAAAGGTCGGAGAAGAGCGAGGCATCCAGGCTGGTGTCATCCTGCGGACCGGTGTAGACGATGCGGTAGGAGATGTTCTTTCCTGCCTCTCTGGCGGCGTCGATGGCGCGGCAGATGGGGGCTATTTTCATGAAGTTGGGGCGTGCGCCCGATACGATTGTTATTCTCATTGTCGTAGTTGGTGAAAAATGATACGACAAAAATACGTTTTCTTAGGGAAATTATTTGTTACTTTGCCTATTATTTTCAGAGTGTCTGTTGAAAATACACACTTATTCAATGTTTAATTTATAATTTTTAATTCTCAAAGTGATAATGCCAACATTTGTTCAGATACTCGATTTCATTGGCACATTTGCCTTTGCCATCAGTGGCATACGCCTGGCCTCGGCCAAGCGGTTCGACTGGTTTGGAGCGTATGTGGTGGGTTTTGTGACGGCCATTGGCGGCGGTACGATACGCGACCCCGGGCTGGATGACGGATCCCATTTACTTGATTTGTACCGGACTGGCCTTGTTGTGGGTCATCCTCTTCGGTAAACATCTCATCCATCTGCACAATACGTTCTTCATATTCGACAGTATTGGCCTGGCACTGTTCACGGTGGTCGGCGTGGGCAAGAGCATCGCGCTGGGCTATCCCTTTTGGGTGGCCATCATTATGGGCAGCATCACCGGGGCTGCGGGAGGTGTGATACGTGACGTATTCATCAACGAAATTCCGCTGATATTCCGGAAGGAGATTTATGCGATGGCTTGTGTGGTAGGAGGGACCTTCTACTGGATGTGCCATCTTCTGGGGATGGAGTCTTTCGTGTGTCAGATTGTGGGCGGTGTGACGGTGTTCGTTACTCGCATACTGGCGGTGAAGTATAGGATTTGCCTGCCTATCCTTTCGGGCAATGAGGAGGAGCGGGAAATGTAGTCCATTGTCTGCTGTCTGAGAATCTCAGGGATTTTCCGGTGAAATTCCGGGCAATGTGCAAAAGAACTCCAGGTGTTAAAAATAAGATTCCCCGGCATTTGCAACCGAAATGTCGGGGAATCTTTCATATTCCTCGTTCCCCTGATAAGGGGGAAGGAGGATGGGATTGCTAAAGGGATAAAACAAGGTTAGAACAATGCATCCTTCGTGTTGAAAAGTTTGCGTTCGTTCAGTTTCACTACCTTGCCGAATTTTTCCAGTCGCTTCAGGTCAATGTTCTTTGGGTTGCCCATGATGGAAATGCAGTAAGGTTTGTCTTTGATGTTCTCTTCGTAGAATTTCACGATGTCGTCAAAGGTCAGTGCATCTACTTTCGGCAGGTTTTCCTTTGCTGGGTCGTCTGTGTAGCCTCTGTAGCCCAAGTCTACCAGTTCCATGGCTTTGTTGCGGAAGCTGGGGTGACTGGTCAGCATGGCTTGGCGGAGGTAGCTCTTGATGTTGTCGATACGTTCCGGATTTTTCGGCATGTCGTTGACGAGACCCATCAGTACGTCCAATGCATCGTTTGCCTTGTCGTTCTGGGTACCGATGTAGCCGCGCAGATAGCTTGCTTTTCCGGCTATGCCTTGCGTGCCGACGAATGCATAGGCTGTATAGGCCATGGAGCGTTTTTCGCGGATTTCGTTCAGAACGATGCCGGTGAAGTCAAGACCGAAGTATTGGTTGAATGCGCTACGCAGCACGTCGTCCTTTTTGTCAGCCTTCTGCATCGGGATGTAGAGGTGGATTTGGGCTTGTTCTGCATCGTTGTTAGGCAGGAAGTAGACGGTGTTTTCGGTCACCGGCATCATGTCCTTTGCCTGTGGGGAGTTGGACGGGCGTTCGTTGGCCACCAATGGGAGGTTCTTGCTCAGGATATCGTATACTTGGTCGAAGGGGAGTGTTCCGGTGAAGAACACCTTTGCCTCGTAGTTGGAGGCGCGGTTGATGTCGCCCGTCAGTTCTGAAATCTGTAATTCGTAAATCTCCTTGTCGGTCAGTTCCTTGATGTAGTCTGATTTCTCTCCGTAGAGCATGTACTGCCGCAGTGCTTCGTTCAGGATGCTGACGTTGTCTTTGCGCTGCTGGCGCATACCCATTGCCGAACCTTTCAGACGTGCCAGTTGCTTTTCGTCCAGTTTTGGCATCAAAATTTGGCGTGAAAGTAGCTGGCAGGCTTGCGGCAGGGTGGCTTCGTAGCCCTCCATGATGATGTAGAGGTTGTCATCATCGGCTGTCACGTGGCAGGTTGCGTTCAGCTTGCTGAGTTCTTCTTTCAACTCTTGCGGTTCGTAGGCCCCCATGATGCCTGCGTTGTTCATCAACTGGGCGGCATAGCCAAGTTTTGGGAATTCGCGTTCACCGGCTCCGTATTGTACAACCAACTGGAATACGTTATTCTCCTTGTTGGGTGTGTAGTACATCTTTGAACGGTCGTTCAGTTGCTTGATTTGCACTTCGCCGTAGTCTGCGAATTTCTCCTCCATCTGTCCGATGGGCAGGTTTTTGAATTGTGTTGCATAGAGCGATTCTTTTCCTATCGGAGGTTCTACGGGTTTGTAACCCGGCTTCTCAATCTTGGCGTTCTTGTCAGGCTTTCCTTTTTCGATATATAGGGCCAGGTAATTGTCTGACAGATATTTCTTGGCTACTCGCTTGATGTCGTCAGTGGTGATGGCCATAATCTTGTCCTTGTAATTGAGTATGTCGCCCAAGTCCTGCTCGTTATAGAAGGCGTTCATCAGTATCATGGCCTTGTCCTCGTTCGACTCCATTTCCAGGTCGAACTGGCGGCATTTCTCGGCTTTGATGGCATCAATTTTCCAGTCCTCGAATTCTCCGTTGGCGATTTGCTGGATGGCTTTCAAGGCTTTCTTTTCGGCGCTCTTGGTAGACTCGAAACGGCGCTGGTTTTCGTCGTAGAGTGGAATGGCCGCTACGATGGCGCGTCCTTGTTCGCGGAAAGTACGGGTGTAGGCTCCGGCGCTGGTCAGTTCACCGTCCAGTACCAGCTTGTCCATAGTTCCGGTCTGACTGTTGTTGTTCAGCAGTGCCAGGGCGATGTCCAGAGCGTCTTCGTCGGGATGTCCGGCAGGTACTCCATTGAATACCATTGCCACTTGCGGGTAGAATCCTACTTTAGCCGAATACTGTTTGCGGCCCTTTATTTCGAGGTTCTGGTAGACCTTGCGCTCGGGTGCGGGCTTAGCAGCCAGACGTCCAAAGGCGGCATTGATGCGTCCGCTGATTTGTTGGGCTTTGATGTTTCCTACGAGTACCAGTACCATGTTTTCGGGGACATACCATTGTTCGTAAAATTCAATCAGCTTGCTCAGGCGGGGATTCTTCAGATGTTCGGGCAGGCCGATGATGGAACGGGAGTAAGGATGTCCCTCAAAAGCTTTCTCCATCACGAACTGGTTCTGTGCACGTCCCTGGTCATCTTGTGAACGGTTATATTCTTCGTACACGTTTTCCAGCTCCGACTGGAAGGAACGGAATACGGGATGCAGGAAACGTTGTGAGGAGATTTCCAGCCATTTGTTTATCTGATAGGCAGGGAAGGAGCTGTGATAGAAGGTCCAGTCATAGTAGGTGCCTGCATTCACCCCTTTGGCACCCATGCTTTCCATCAGGTTGGAGTATTCGTTGGGAAGTCCCAATTTTCCAGCTTTGACGGTCAGCTCATTGATTTCCTTGCTGATGGCTTCTTTTTTTGCCGGGTCGGCTTCTTCGGCCATCTGGTCGTACTTGGCGATGATTTCCTTGTAGATCGGTTCTTCTTCCGTCCAGTTCAGCGCGCCTATCTTGTCTGTTCCTTTAAACATGACGTGCTCCAGGTAGTGTGCAAGTCCCGTGTACTCTTCGGGGTCGTTGATGGAACCGGCACGTACGCCTACCAGTCCGAACACGTCCGATTTGGATTCATCTTCCCATATATATACGGAAAGACCGTTCTTCAGCTTGAACGCCTTCAGTCCTTGTCCGAAGGAGGGCAGGGAAATGATGAGGGCAGCCAGCAGAAGAAGTGACTTAAATTGAAATGATTTCATAAAATAAAGTGTTTTTATGTAATAAAAGTGTTTTCCTATATGTAGGCAAAGCTATAAAAAAATCACGTAACATTTACGAAATCTTCGGAAAAATGATGGTTTTCAGTATATAATATCACCCGTAAACTATCAGAGAGGGGGTGTAAACTGTCAAATGATAGTTTTCACCCCTAATAAAAACCGTATTCCGTCCCCCGGGGCTTCAAATCTTCCTTATACTTGCAATCGTAAAACCTAAACCATTATTAACTATTTAAAAATTGAGCAAAGTATGAATACTTACAGTTTTAGAAAAGATTTGCTTGCAGTGCAAGAAGAACTGCTTCGCTTTGCATACAAGTTGACAGCCGACCGGGAAGAAGCGAATGATTTGTTGCAAGAGACATCTCTCAAGGCTTTGGATAACGAAGACAAATTTGAACCCGACACCAATTTCAGAGGTTGGATGTATACCATTATGCGCAACATCTTTATCAATAATTACCGGAAAATAGTTCGCGAACAGACTTTTGTGGACCAGACGGACAATCAGTATCACCTCAGCATGCCCCAGGACTCTGGTTTTGCCAGTACCGAGGGTGCCTACGACCTGAAAGAAATGCATCGCATCGTCAATGCCCTTCCACGCGACTATAAAGTCCCTTTCTCCATGCATGTGTCCGGTTTCAAGTACCGCGAGATTGCCGAACGCCTCGGCCTTCCGCTCGGAACGGTGAAAAGCCGCATCTTCTTTACGCGCCAGAAGTTGCAGGATGAATTGAAAGATTTCATCTGATAATAATTTGATAGTAGCAATATGATATATAACATATTGCTTCTGATGAATTTTTAAGGGTTATTCTTGACTATATGTCAGAATAATCCTTTATATTTGTATATGTTAAGTTAACCGAAGGAAAATCTCTTATTATTGACTATGATGAAAAAGGAAATTAAATTCAGTCTTGTTTACCGGGACATGTGGCAGTCGTCCGGTAAGTATCAACCCCGGGTAGACCAGTTGGTACGTATTGCTCCGTTGATAGTTGAAATGGGTTGTTTTGCACGCGTTGAAACAAACGGAGGAGCTTTTGAGCAGGTAAACCTTCTGTATGGTGAAAATCCCAACAAGGCTGTACGCGCCTTTACCGCACCTTTTAGGGAAGCAGGCATACAGACGCATATGCTCGACCGCGGGCTAAATGCACTGCGCATGTATCCCGTTCCGGCAGATGTGCGCCGGCTGATGTACAAGGTGAAGCATGCCCAGGGTGTGGACATTACCCGTATCTTCTGCGGATTGAACGAGACGCGGAATATAATTCCTTCTATCAAATATGCTCTGGAAGCGGGCATGATACCGCAGGCTACGCTCTGCATCACGTATTCTCCCGTCCATACGGTGGAATACTATGCCAGTATTGCCGACCGGTTGATTGAAGCCGGGGCACCTGAAATCTGCTTGAAGGATATGGCGGGCATCGGACGTCCGGGTATGCTGGGACAGCTTGTCAGAACCATTAAGGAGAAGCACCCCGATGTGCTGATACAATACCACGGGCATAGCGGTCCCGGACTTTCCATGGCTTCCATTCTCGAAGTCTGTGAGAACGGTGCCGACATCATCGATGTGGCGATGGAACCCATGTCGTGGGGCAAGGTTCATCCGGACATCATCTCCGTGCAGGCCATGCTGAAAGACCTGGGTTTCCAAGTGCCCGACATAAACATGAAAGCCTACATGAAAGCCCGTGCCATGACGCAGGAGTTCATTGACGAGTTCTTGGGTTATTTCATGGACCCCACCAATAAACATATGTCCTCACTCTTGCTGAAGTGCGGTTTGCCGGGTGGCATGATGGGCTCCATGATGGCCGACTTGAAGGGAGTGCATTCCGGCATCAACATGATACTGCGCGGTAAGAACGAGCCGGAACTCAGTCTGGACGACCTGCTCGTCATGCTGTTCGACGAAGTGGAATATGTATGGCCCAAGCTGGGTTATCCTCCTTTGGTGACTCCTTTCAGCCAGTATGTGAAGAATGTGGCTTTGATGAACCTCATGCAGCAGGTAAAGGGAGAGGAGCGTTGGACGATGATAGACAACCATACGTGGGACATGATTCTGGGCAAGAGTGGACGCCTCCCCGGTACTTTAGCGCCCGAGATAGTGGAACTGGCTAAGTCCAAAGGCTTTGAGTTCGTGGATACGGACCCGCAGCTGAACTACCCGGATGCTCTGGATACATACCGGAAAGAGATGGACGAAAACGGTTGGGAATATGGCGATGATGACGAGGAACTCTTCGAGCTTGCCATGCACGACCGGCAGTATCGCGACTATAAATCCGGCGTTGCCAAGAAACGTTTTGAGGATGACCTGCAGCGTGCCAAGGATGCGGCGATGGCCAAAAACGGATACTCGGAAGAAGAAATCAAGAAGCTGAAGCGTGCCAAGGCAGACCCGATAATCGCGCCTTCCAAGGGGCAAGTGCTTTGGGAGGTTTCCGTCGAAGGTCCTTCTTCTGCTCCTTTCATCGGACGCAAGTACCAGCATGATGAGGTGTTCTGCTACATCTCTACGCCGTGGGGCGAATACGAGAAGATATGGACCGGATTTACCGGACGTGTGGTGGAAGTCTGTGCCAAGCAAGGGGATGTGGTCAATAAAGGGGATGTGATTGCTTATATCCAGCGAAGTGATATTTTTGCATAAAGTGGAGGATGACTGTTTTTCAGTCATCCTTTATCATCCAGCCATTTCTTGATGGTTTCCTTCAGCACTTCTTGAGTGAAGGGTTTGGTAAGGAAGTCGTTGCAACCTGCTTCCAGGGCAGCTTGCTTGTCGTGCTCGTAGGCATAGGCCGTAAGGGCGATGATGGGGATGTCCGGTACCAGTTCACGGATGATGCGAGTGGCGTCGATTCCGCCAAGGTTGGGCATTTTCATGTCCATCAAGATGAGGTCGGGGTGGACTTCCTCGAACATCGTTACGGCTTCCATGCCGTCTTTGGCATGTTTCAGCCGATAGAGTCGGCCTAAAATGGCGTTAATTAGGATGAAGTTGCTTTCTGTATCTTCGGCAATCAGGATGGTCTTGGAAGGAGGGGTAGGGAGTGCTCCGACCTCTTCATTCTTCGGGGAATCTCCGGGGGCTGCATTTTTGCCCCTCTGCTCTGTGGAGTGTGTCTCTGCTGTCGTTTCCTGGTTGTCCTCTTCTTTCTTTTCCGCCTCTGTTTTGCTGGTGGATTCCAGCGGGAGAACAAAAGTAAATGTGGTGCCTTTACCCACCTCTGAAGTGACGGATATGTTGCCACCCAGACGTTCGATGATGGTTTTGCAGATAGAAAGTCCCAATCCGGTGCCCTGGGCAAAGTTGTTCACCTTGACGAAACGTTCGAATACCCGGTCCACCTTGTCCGGTGCAATGCCCATACCCGTATCGGTGACGTGGAATGCTACATACTTGCCTTCCTGGCGATACCCGTAACTGATGTGCCCGGTGGTGGTGAACTTGAAGGCATTGCCTATCAGATTGGAAATGACCTGGAAAATCCGGTTCTTGTCTCCGTCAATCACGATATTCTCGTCAGAGGGTTCGTATATCAGTTCCACTCCTTCGGGACAGCGGAAAATATGTGCGTCGTGTATCTCCTTGCAGAGTGGATGGAGGCGTACGGGCGTGATGGTGAACTCCACGATGCCCGATTCTATTTTTGATAAGTCGAGGATTTCGTTAATGAGCTGGAGCAGGCGTTCGTTGTTCGATTCCACTATTTCGTAATAGCCTAGCCGTTCTTCCTCGTCGGTACTTTCGGCAATAATTCGTGAGAAGCCTACAATGGCATTGAGCGGTGTGCGTATCTCGTGGCTCATGTTGGCGAGAAAGGCAGATTTGAGCCGGTCGGAGGTCTCGGCTTTCTCCTTGGCTACGAGCAGTTCCCGTTTCATCTGTTCCATTTCCGTGATGTCCCATTCGATGTTCAGCAGGATGGGGGAGAAGTCGTTGCTTTCAATCTTCATCTTCCGTTTGTCCAGATAGATGGGATTTCCGTTTCCGTCGCGTTCTTCCGCAATCCAGTGCATCTCTTTGCCGGTTCTGGCTATTTCGATGTCTTGCGCCCTCTTTTCCTGGGCAGTATCCAGGGGATAAAAGTCAAAGTCATCCTTTTCCAATGCCTCTTGTATGGGGATTTCGCGGTTATATGATTCGCGGTTGCGGTAGAGGTATTTGAAGTTGTTGTTGATGTCCTTCACAACAATGCCTGCCGGGAGGTTTTCGATGATTTTGTCCAAAATCTGGTTGAACTGTTTGATTTGCTGCTCATGCCGGATGCGTGTCGATACGTCTCTTCCGAATGTCCAGATGGTTCCTTCCCCTTTGTCGCTTGTCACCCAATAAGCGTTTCCTTCAATGGCGAGTACTTCCGGACGCTTGGGCAGCGGATGGTAGACGATGTATCCGTGGTTCGTCTCTCCACGTTTGACACGGTTGGCAAACTCTTTCCAGGATGTTTCATCCCTGCCGTATGAGGGCAGGTCGTATATCTTCATCCGGGTGATGTCTTGGCCATTACCGATGCCATGCCGTTCCTTGAAGCAACGGTTGCAGAATATCAGCGTGCCGTCTTCGTGTGCCGAATAAATGTCCTCGGTGGAGTTGTTGATGGCATGTGTCAGCAGATTGATGTCGTTGCGCCGTTTCTGTATGTCGGTAATGTTCTGTATGTATCCTTCTATAGTGACATTCCCGTCTTTCTGCCGTTCGCGGGCAAACGCTTTGAGGCGGATATAGAAAATGTTTCCTTTGAGGAAGATGCGGTAGTCCACGCTGTTTTCCATCTTGCCTTTCAGATTCTCTTTCATCCAGCCGGTAAAGCTTTTCCGGTCTTCAGGAAGGATGAGTTCCAGATAATTGTCCATATTGATGTGCTGCACCTCTTCCGAACACATGATACCCGTATGGCCTGCATAACAGAATATGCGGGTCTGGGTATCGTATTGCCAGTTTCCGATGAGGGCGGCCTTTTGTATTTCGTTGAGCTCGTGGTTTTTCTTTTCGAGTTCCAGTTTGCGCTGGCTGCGTTCTGTGATGTCGCGGTACTGGCAGAGGACCATGCCGTCGTACGGGTACATGATGCATTTAAAGTAATAGGTAGTGTGACCCAGTGTCATTTCGTAATTATGGACTGAACGTACCTTTTGCGTCAGTACCTTCTTGAACTCCGGATATACTTGGTAGTAAGTGGACGGCGGTATCAGTTGGAACAGATTCTTGCCCAGCAGCTTTTCTTCCTTCATGAACCAAAGGTTTACATTGTGCACTGCGATGTCCATGCAAATGCCGTCCCGGTTCAGAAGGAGCATGGTATCTGACGTCAGCTTCAATAGTCTCTCGGCGTTTTCAGCTTGTTTCAAAATGTTTTTCATTCTTACAGTATTAGTTTCATGCCCTTCTGGCCTTCTCCCATGCGCCGCTTGCATTGCCTTTGCGCTTGTGCAGGTAGTTGAATCCTCGTATGACGTTGACGTTCATGAAGAGGAAATAGTAGGGGATGAAAAGTATCTTGTTTTTTATATGCTTCATTGAAAGGTAGTACCCCCAACTTCCCATGAGGTAGAAAAGAGCTTGTAACAGCCAGATGATGGCATACAGTAATGGCGTGCTTGTCGTAAAGATGAGAATTGTGTTGAGGGGAAGCAATAGGAACAATAGGATAGGAGTGATGGACCATCGCAAGACACGATGGGATACGTATTGGAAATTGAGCAGACCGTAGCGGAAAGGATTCAGCAGCGGGCGCAAACGCCAGATGGACTGTAAGCCTCCGGCGGCGATGCGTACTTTGCGCTTTTCTTCTTCCTGCATATCGGCGGAGCCGCTTTCGGTGGCATAAGCCGCGGCACAGTAGGCAATGGTGTAGCCACGCATGGCGATGCGGAGGGAGAGGATGAAATCATCGAGTAGTGTGTCCGTCCGCATGTCTTCGAACAATTCCCGGCGTACGGCAAACAGCTCTCCGGCAGCGCCTACGGCTGAGTAGAGCCGTGAGTCGAGTGCTTTCAGGGTGGATTCATATTTCCAGTAAATGCCTTCTCCTCCTGATGCGGCATTGTCTTTGCTTTGCATGGCAATGCGTTTTTCGCCTGCCACGCAGCCCACTTTGGGGTTGACAAAAGCATGGACGATTTCGCGCAATGCTTCCCGGTTCAGGTGGGTATTGGCATCGGTGAATACGACGAGTGGTGTTTTCACGAACTTCATTCCACGGTTGAGGGCGGCGGTTTTTCCTTGTCGCTCGGGTTGGTGGAGGACGGTGGCACGGGGCCAGTGGGAAAGCCGTTCGTTGGTGTGGTCGTTGCTGCCGTCCGTGACCCAGAATATTTGCAGTTTGTCTGCGGGGTAATCCAGCGCCAGGCAGTTCTGCATCTTTTCGTCCACCACGTCTTCCTCATTGTAAGCTGCGATGAAGAGTGTGACTTCGGGCAGTTCCTCGTCAGCAGGCATGGGG
>OMCA01000932.1_pt1 | contig 15045 bp, 14 predicted proteins | sample 1673621 | NCBI WGS metagenome assembly OMCA01 (sample SAMEA103958117, study PRJEB25191) | human gut metagenome | biome: human-associated habitat [ENVO:00009003]; feature: intestine environment [ENVO:2100002]; material: feces | place: Germany | collected 2013/2015
TTTATGACAATAAGTGACTTTCTTGTACTGGTAACTATTGTACTTACTTTAGTAACAATTGCTGTATCAAATAATAAAAAAATATGGCTGTATAAATTCTACAAGAGAGATTATTATCTTCTTTTTTTGGGGTTTGTGTATAGAACGAATTCGAAAGCTGACTCCCCAACGGAGCAATTCGCTTCATTACGGTAGTGATATCGGAGCAGAAATGGTGGCAACTTATCACAGTGTGATTGGAACAGTGAAGATTCATGGCTGTTCTATTTGGAACTTCATCAGAACTTTTTTCAAAAATATTTTTGACTGGTACAGGGATTATGTTAACATGCTTCCTGACAAAATTACTTTGGCTACAGGTCAATGTTAAATTCAAACTAATTTATTAACAAAACTCTATTTAGAGCATAGTCATGTGTCCTTTCAAAGGGGGGATGCCCTAAATTGAGCGCTTATCTCCAAATACAAGAAGTGCTTAAAAGATACTGACATTCCATTTGATACGTCTAGAGAGAGCAAAGAATAAAATTATTGAGTAATTATGGCAAAGAAGAAAGTAATGTTAATCTTCGGAACCCGCCCAGAGGCTATCAAGATGTGCCCACTGGTCAAAGAGTTCCAGAAGCACTCAGAAGAGTTTGAAACCATTGTATGCGTCACTGGTCAGCATCGCGAAATGCTTGATCAGGTGCTTCATCTTTTCGATGTCCGTCCCGATTTTGACCTCAACATCATGCGGCAAGGACAAGACCTCACTGATGTAACTGCACGCGTCCTCACCGGTCTTCGTGACATCTTTAAGGAATGTCGACCTGATGTTGTCCTCGTCCATGGCGACACTACCACTTCTACCGCAGGAGCTCTTGCCGCCTTCTACGCACAAATCCCTGTAGGTCATGTAGAGGCGGGTCTCCGTACCCACAATATCTACAGCCCTTGGCCTGAAGAGATGAACCGCCAGATTACTGGACGCATCGCCACTTACAACTTCTCGCCAACCCCACTCAGTGAGAAGAACCTCCTTGAAGAGAAAGCTCATGGCAACATCTATGTTACCGGCAATACCGTCATCGATGCTCTCTACATGGTCGTTGATAGGCTCAAGACCGATGCCGCCCTTGCTGAAGAACAGAACAAGGTGCTTTCAGCCGCAGGTTATGACGTAACTCGTCTCAACAATGGCAAGAAGCTTGTCCTTATCACAGGCCACCGTCGCGAGAACTTTGGCGACGGCTTTATCCGAATGGTTACTGCTATGAAGGACCTCTCTGAGAAGTATCCAAAGGTAGATTTCGTTTATCCAATGCACCTTAATCCCAACGTGCGCAAACCAATTCACGAAGTCTTTGGTGAAGACCTCACCCGTCCTAACTTCTTCTTCATCGAGCCTCTTCAGTACCTCGAGTTTGTCCACCTCATGTCGAAGACCACTATCGTTCTTACTGATTCAGGTGGTATTCAGGAAGAAGCTCCCGGCCTTGGCAAGCCTGTCCTTGTGATGCGCGACACCACTGAGCGTCCTGAAGCTCTCGCCTCGGGTACTGTTCATCTTGTGGGCACCGATTACAACAAGATTATGACTGAAGTCAGCAATCTCCTTGATGATGCCATAGCCTACGAGCAGATGTCCAAGGCCGTTAACCCTTATGGAGACGGACAGGCTTGCCGTCGAATTGCCGATGTGCTTGCGGAGAAAGAAACGGATAGATATGAGGTGAAATAACCGAACTTATTAAGAAAACATTACATTTAAATTGAGAGTAACAAGTAAAATTCTATATAACAATGATCAACGTTGGAATTATCGGATGCGGCTTCGTAGGAGGAGCCCTGAAGGATTGGTTGGAGCATAATAATCCAGAGTGTAAACTGTTCATCAGCGACCCTGCTAAAGGTTACAACGATGACATGAAAGAAATTGATATCGCGTTCCTGCAGATTCATGTTCGCACAGAGGACGATGGTACACAGGATCTCACTCTCATGAAAGAGCTTATCTCTAAGCTGCCAGATGTACCTATATTCGTGCGCACCACTATTCTCCCTGGCACCAGTGAGTTGCTCTCGAAGGAAACTGGTCATCGTGTACACTACATGCCCGAATTTCTTACTGAACGCACTCATATAGAGGATTTTAAAAAACAAACAATGGTGTTTACCGGAGCTGTTGAACTCCTCACCAAAATCTTTGTTGGCAAGAAGTTCACCGTCATGAGTCCACTTGAGGCAGAGCTTACCAAATATATGCACAATGTCTTTGGTGCATACAAAGTTACTTACTTCAATGCATGCCGTGAGTACTGTGAGAAGATGGGAGCCGATTGGCGTACTGTCCATACGGGCTGCCTCCTTTCAGGCTACATCAACGATACTCACACTTACGTTCCTGGGCCAGACGGTAAGTTCGGCTATGGTGGCAAGTGTTTCCCTAAGGATGTTAATGCCTTCACCCAAATGACGCAGGGTACTTCACTTGGTGTCCTCCTAGCACCTCTCCATAAACTTAATGTTCATTTCCGTGGCGAAGAAGAAATTATCTAATTAACCAATAAGCAGGTGAATGGCGCGATGCTGCGGATCGAATTCGTTGCCTTCTATAAAAGGGTTAAATATATAATATGTTGATAATGAACGGATTAGTAAGGTGGGGGGGTAAGAGGCATAGCCCATCCATAAGTTGTATTCGCTTGGTGGCGATGTTACTAATCATCTCATGCCATATTTGTCAATACTATGGTAATGAGCTTGCTTGGTGGTTAAACGTTGGTGTTCAAATATTTTTCGTGTTAAGCGGATTCTTATACGGCAATAAGCGTATAGACGAACCCATTGAATGGATAAGAAAGCAATTTGTCAAAATATTACCGACTTATTATCTATTTATTTTCATTACAGTAATACTATACTTGATATTTAGTCCCGAAACTTTGTCTATAAAAGAAATTGCGGGTTCGATATTCTGTGTAGGAACTTTAAAAGGCATAGGACATCTTTGGTTTGTGGGCAATATATTAATCTGCTATCTTTTGACTCCATATCTTGATTGGATATTTAGACGCAATGCCGAAAGAAAGTTCTTGTCAAATCTCAAAAAGCTTATTTTCTTAGCAGTAGTGTTTACTTTTACAGGTATCTATCTACAATCCTATTTTCGCCCGGGGCACATTTTGTGCTATATAGTCGGATATGTCCTTTCAGTAACATACCGGGATTATGGAGATAAAGTTATCTACAACACAATGATTTTGTTTGGTGTTGTTGCATTTGTATTGAAATCAGTATATGCCTATTTGAAATATTTCAAGAATGTGGAGATGATTGGTATATGGTCACATTTCCATGACTATTCTCATATGGTTGGGGGGGTGTTCATAATGACATTGTTGTTGGTGCTATTATACAAAGTACCACAACTGAAGATTGCAAGTTTCTCTGATAAATACAGCTACGAAATTTATATTGTTCATCAGTTGTTCATTTTGAGTCCTCTAACATTAATGGCTTTAACAAATTATCCTGTAGTTAATATCGTTGTAACATTATTAAGCATAGGTATATCAGGTGTAGTTCTGAAAATAATGACAAGAAGTTTACTGAAAACAATCAAAATTGCATAACAAAAAAATACACTTATGTGCAAGTTTACAATTTGTATTCCGTCGTATAATCGAGCACATACAATTCAAAAGCCTTTAGAAAGTTTGGTAGAGCAAACATTCAAGGATTTTGAGGTGGTCGTAGTAGATGATGGTTCTAGTGACAATACAGAAGAGGTTGTTCACCCGTACGAATCTCTTCTGAACCTTCGTTATATCAAGAAAATAAACGGAGGTAAGCATACTGCCCTAAATAGGGGTATTGCGTGTGCCAAAGGAGAACTGTTTGTTATTCTTGATTCTGATGATCAGTTTGTTACTACCTGCTTGGAAAAGATGGCTAAACTATGGGACGGATGCAAGGACAGGGATTCGTTTTGTGGAGTTATGGGCAAGAGTATGACTAACGGCAAAATGATAGGGCGGCCATTTCCTGAAGGTCTGCACTCTTTGTCTTATGTAGAATACCACTATGGTGACTATGCGGGATGGTTTCTTGATTGTTGTGAGTGTCTGAGAACTGATATCCTTAAGAGGTATTCGTGGCCTGAAAATCTTGAAACCAAATTTGTTCCGGAGAATTATGTAATGGATCAAATAGGCTTAAAGTATAAACTTCTTCTTACTAATGAAATTTTTATGGATAAGGTTTATGAGAATGATGGTATTACAAACAATGTCGATAATTATGTAAAAAAGAACATCTGCGGATATTTGTATAATGCAATCTCAAAAATTGAAATAATATTGCAAAAGGCTAAGAAAACAGAACTTAAACCCACAGCAGGAAAATATATGTGGTGCTATTATTGGCAGTTGGTAAAAATGGATGCTGAGCAAAAGGGACCAAGAATAAAGCATATTAGTCTACTTGGTTATGCGATGTGGTTTCGCTATAACCTTGTGCAAATAGTTAAAAGTATATTAGGAAAATAGAGAGATGGAGGAAATCTATTCAAAAGGTAATGTAATCAAATCATTCTTTTGGAAACTACTCGAGAGATTTAGTGTCCAAGGATTGAGTCTGTGTATAACTCTTGTCTTGGCAAGAATACTTAGTCCATCAGACTATGGTACCGTTGCGATTATTACCGTATTTGTCAACCTTGCAAACGTAATTATTGACGGAGGTCTTAATACTGCACTTATTCAGAAAAAAGATACAGATAGCCTTGACTATTCAACTATCTTTTTTTCAAGCATTCTTCTGTCTATAGTATTGTATGCATTATTATACGTAACATCACCTTGGATAGCAGAATTTTACGACATTCCCGAGCTTGTTGATATGATTCGAATATTGGGTGTTATTTTGGTATTCGAAGCTGTCAATTCAATACAAAGAGCCTATGTCTCCAAAATGATGTTATTTAGGAAGCTCTTTTATAGCAGTTTTTTTGCTCTTTTGGTATCCGGCTCATTGGGTATCTATATGGCCTTAAACGACTATGGTGTATGGGCATTGATCAGTCAACAAATGACTTGTGTGCTGGTTACAATAATAATCATGTGGTTTACCATAAAATGGAGACCAATACTTGCATTCTCATTTGAAAGATTTAAAAAATTATTTGACTACGGATGGAAAATCTTCGGATTGAATTTTATCACAACCCTTTACTTGAACATTCGTAGCCTGATTATCGGAAAATTCTATTCTCCAGCTGATTTGGCTTTCTTTGAAAGAGGGCATACATTGTCTAGCATGGTGGTACAGAACATAAATACGTCCTTGCAGACAATATTATTTCCTGTTTTGTCTAACTCACAAAATGATAAGGTAAGGATTAAATCTCTCGTCCGAAGATCAACAGGAATGACCTGTTTGCTCATATTTCCTGCATTGATAGGCTTAATATCTATAGCCAAGCCTTTGGTCTTGCTTATTTTGACAGAGAAATGGCTTCCTGCGGTAGCCTATATTCAGATTTATTCAATTGCATATATGCTGTTTCCTGTTCAGGTTGCTAATATGGAAGCAATCAAGGCAATGGGATACAGCGGAATATCACTTAAACTTGAGATAATAAAGAAAGTTATTGAGACGACAATACTCATTATCTCGGTATTTATGGGAGTTATCGCCATAGTTTGGGGAGTTGTCTTCTTCAATTTCGTGTGTTTGTTCATTAATCTATACCCAAGTAAGAAATATCTCGATTATGGTGTCTTTGAGCAGGTGAAAGATATAATACCTACTTTCCTATGTGCCATCATGATGGGTTTTTCAATTTATTGGATTCAGTATCTACCTATTCATTTGCTCCTCATTCTCATGTTACAAATGATAATGGGAGTTTTGGTATTTGGTCTATTCTGCTATCTATCTAAAAATGAAAGTTTTTTATATGTCAAGTCATTAATAACTGAAAAACTGAAAAGAAAATGAAAATAGGAATCGTAACAACTTGGTTTGAAAGAGGTGCTGCATACGTGTCTCGTCAATTTATGGATATTCTCAAGAGTACCGATGAAGTTTTTATATATGCACGTGGTGGGGAGGCTTATGCACAAGGCAATCCTGTATGGGATTTGCCCAATGTTCATTGGGGTACTCGCAAACCCAAAACAATGTATCTTTATCCTGGAGGAACATATATTGACAAGAAAGACTTTGAATCGTGGATCAAGAAGAATAGTGTTGAGCTTATTCTCTTCAACGAACAGCAGTGGTTCACACCTGTAGTATGGGCAAAACAGATGGGGGTTAAGGTAGTTTCTTATGTGGATTATTACACCGAAGAAACGATTCCTTTATTTGATATTTTTGATGGTGTGATATGTAACACTCAGAGACATGCCTTTGCATTTAGAAACCATAAGTCAGTTCAGTATATTAAGTGGGGAACAAATACACAATTATATAAACCCTCTGATGTGAAGAACGACAAGATTGTTTTCTTCCATTCTGCGGGAATGGCACCAATCAGAAAAGGTACAGACTTGTTGATTGAAGCATTCTATCAGGCAGCAAACAGAAAAGATGCTAAGCTGCTTTTGCATACCCAGGTGTCTCTTGAAAAACAGCTTCCAGATCTTAACTATATGATTAAAGGAGGAGGGTTCGATGGAGGTCGTAGAGGGTACTATTTCTGCTCCTGGACTCTATCACAAAGCCGATGTTTATGTATATCCATCTCGTTTGGATGGTATTGGTCTTACTCTTATGGAAGCAATTTCAGCAGGTCTTGTCTGTATCACTTCTGATAATGCTCCAATGAATGAGTTTATCGAGAAAGATTTTGGCTTGGTTACTCCTATTGACTACTACTATTCAAGAAAAGATGGTTATTATTGGCCAATGTGTGTATGTAATGTTAGCTACTTGTCAACTCAGATTTCAGATATCATTGCAAATAAATATGAACTTGATACGATGAAGCGAAAAGCCCGCGAATATGCAGAGTCTGAGCTTGATTTCGAAAAGAATTTCAAGCAGTTGCATAGTTTGTTATCCTCTGTCAAATTTGATGACGACTACGAGAAAACAGCACAAGCTATCTTGCATAAGGACAAGGTGGGAATGAGAAAATATCTATTTGTCATTGAAACTCTTGTAACAATCAAAAAAATGTTTAGATAAATATGGATACACCAAAGGTAACAGCTATTATCACGACCCATAACCGTAAATCGTTAGTAGGAAGAGCTATAGAAAGTGTATTGAATCAATCTTATGAGAATATAGAATGTATTGTTGTTGATGATGCTTCTTCAGATGGAACAGAAGAAGTTTGTAGAAAATATCCAATTAAATATATTTATATACCACAGGCAGAAAGTAAAGGTGGTAATTATGCACGTAATGTGGGGATTAAGAAAGCTCAGGGGAAATATGTTGCTTTTTTAGATGATGATGATTATTGGTTAAAAGAAAAAATATCAAAGCAGGTAACTCTTATCGAAGAGAAAAAGTGCGAATTGGTCTATTCAGGAGCGTGTCCTGAGATAGTGAAGGAAGGAGGCATTGAAGTAAGGTTTGATAAATATTCACCTGATTTTTATAAACAAGGTGATATGAGTCGAAAGATACTTTATGGAATATGTTGTTTAAATATAACTATTCTTGCCAATAGGCAAGCCTTATTGGATGTTGGCTTATTTGATGAAAATGTTCGTTTCTGGCAAGAATATGAGTTAACTATTCGTTTGGCTCAACGAATGCCATTTTATTTTATACCAGAGGTTTTAGCAGTTTTTCGTGTTGACATAAATGATAAAGGACGGTTGACTAATAAATATTTTGAATGGATTAAATCAGTGAATTATATTTATGATAAACATGCTGGCTTATATAAAAGGCTTAATTTTATAGAAAGACAGAGAGTAAGGCTTGCTTTCGTTTCAGATGGAATGAATAGAGCCAGAGCTTCAAAACTTATGAGTGGATATTATAAATATAAGTTGCAGCTGAATACTTTGTTTATTCCTGTTCGTATTTATGCTCGCATTGTTCGGCTGTTAGAAACTTGATATGGAATGATATATATAATTGTTTTTCTATTTACCACATTCTTTACTTATGTAGCACAGAGAACGGTTACTCAGAAAGTTTTCTTTTATTTTTTTTCTGCATTAGCTGTTTTATTTCCAGCTATGTTGGCAGGTTTTAGAGATTCTGGTATTGGAACCGATACTCTTATCTACGTAGATCATGTTTGGGCTAAAATATTGTTGGTGCCAGCTTGGGATGATTTTATGTATAGTTATAGCAATAAAGATTTTCAAGATATAGAATTCCTTTATTTATTATTAAATTGGCTGGTTTCTCAAGTAAGTACGGATGTACATTCGATTTATTTTGCTGCTAATTTAGTTGTGATATACTTTGTTTATAGGGCCGCTTATGATAATAGAAAAAAGTGTGATATGTGGTTGGTTATGCTTTTGTTCTTACTTCTTTATTATAATGCTAGTTTGAATCTTGTTCGACAATCTATTGCTTTATCGATGAGTATTTATGCCTATAAATATATAGAACGAGAGAAATGGGTGAAAGTAGCAATATGGAGTTATTTTGTATTGTTGGCGCATAATACAGGTGTGTTTTTTACTTTCTTGTGGCTTATATATCTGATTTTTAGATTGAAAAGTCGAATACTGAAGAGGCTTTTGTTGCTTTCTTTTGCTATTATAGTTCCTGTGTCTTTGTCTATGCTTGATTATATATTGTTTCTAAGTGTCAATTTAGGAATATTGCCAGAGAAATTTTTAATGTATATGGGAGGTTTGGAAGAATCAGCTCTTACAAAGTCGGCATTTATAATTTATATATTGTTTGGAATATTTCTTTTTGGAGTCTGGCGTTTTTTTAGAAGAGTAAGCTGTCAATTAGATAGTAAACAGTCTATGTATGCATATTTTAAATTCATAGGTGTCCTTTTGTTTATTGGGTCACTCGTGTCTCGTTGGGCTTTTAGAGTATCTTATTATATAAATTATCCTGCTGATTGTTTGTTCTTGCCACGTGCAGCAAAACTTGTGAAGAGAAGAAGTTTTGTGATGTATAAACTTTCAGTATGTACTATATTGCTACTCGCTTTCGTGCTGTGGATTTGGTCAATTGTTATTAAAAATGACAATGCAACGATTCCATATAAGTCGCAAATTTTGGGTATATAATAAACAACCTTTTAATAGTTGTATCTATTTTTGTCATGTAATGCTTTTTATTCTATTATTTTTCAAAATAACTTCTTCTGGAGTTAAATATTAATCTTCCATTTTATCATTATGAAAATCATATCAATTGCCATTCCCACCTATAATATGGAGCAGTGGTTGAACAGATGTCTGGATTCAGTTATAGTACCTGAAATTCTTGACAAGATTGAAATTATAGTGGTCAATGACGGGAGCCGTGACCGTTCTTCTGAAATCGCCCATTCGTATGCGGACAAATATCCGAATTCGGTGGTTGTGATTGATAAGGAGAATGGAAATTATGGTTCATGTGTAAACAAGGCATTGGAAGTTGCCACGGGAAAATATTTCCGCATTTTAGATGCGGATGACTGGTTTGACAGCAGTGGATTTGTAGATTATGTAAATCGTTTGGAGTCACTAACAGTTGATGTCGTTGTTACTCATTATGCAAAGGAATTTGTGGGTAAGAGGGAAAATTCTATATATAAGACTTCAACTAAGCATTTTGATCAGATAATATCTATACATTCTTTACAGGCAAATAGCATTGATTTTTATGAGGACTTAGTAATGCATACATTGTCTTATCGGACGGAACTTTTGAAATCATGTAATTTGCGGCTGTCCGAAGGAATTTCTTATACAGATACTGAATATGTTTATTATCCTTTATTGAAGGCTCAAAATATAGTTTTCCTCGATATTCTGCTCTATAGATATTTTATTGGTCGTGAAGGGCAGACAGTATCTATATCTTCGCGAATAAATCATGCAAATGATATGTATATGATTTTGGATAGAATCTTATCAAAGCCATGCCCGATTTTTGAAAGCCTGTCAACAAGAAAAATTCAGTTGCATTTATTATGCACATTTATAGCTTCCTATTATTGGTCTATACTGGTGATTCAGAAATTGAATAGAGAAAATAATCTGTTCTTGGAAAAATTCGATGAAAGATTAAAGAAATGGGATGAAGAAGTATATAATGAGGTGGCTAAAGTGAAGTGTTTGGGAATTGCTTATATCAAATATTGGCGTTCAACAAGAAAGCAAATAATTCCTACAACAATATATTGTTGGCTTCGTCAGTTATCTGGTAAATATTGATATTTATACGTATGCAGATTGAATTTGCAAATTCAGTTGTTTGTTCGATATTCTTATGCTAAAAATTATTTGAACAGTATGTTCGAAGCTTTGTGTAGATAAGTGGTGATGATGATTTTATATTGGAATCAAATTAAATAATAATGATAGTTGTTAATTCACGGTTTTTGACTCAACCAATAACGGGAGTGCAACGCTTTTCTATTGAATTGTCTTTACAGTTGAAAAAGAAATTGGGCAGTCAAGTATTATTTGTGTCGCCTTCTAATATTTTGCATCATGATTTGGCTGAAATTTTAGAAGTTAAAGTGATAGGACGAAGGACTGGTCATGCTTGGGAACAATTTGATTTGCCTCTTTTTTTGAATCAAATGGGGAAGCCTTTATTGTTATGTATGGGAAATACGGCTCCTGTAGTGTATAGAAATAAAGTGTCTATTCTTCATGATGTAACATTCTTGCGTTATCCACAAACCTTTTCTAAGAAGTTTTTGATGTTTTATAGGTTAGTAATACCATGGGTATTACTAACTTCCAGACATGTGTTTACTGTCAGCAATTTTTCATTAGAGGAGATTGTTTCTTCCTACAAAATTGATAGGAATAAAATATCGGTGGTATATAATGCTGTTGACCAAAAATTTGCATGTGTTGAAGATAAAGGTTTGAGTGCAGATAAATACCTGTTTACGGTTTCAAGTATTAAAGTGAATAAGAATTTTGGAGTTGCTGTCAACGCTTTTAAGATAATACAGAAACGGATTCCTGATTTAAAATTGTATATTATGGGAGATATGAATGCTGATAGTTTCCGAAATATGGGGAATTTGATAGAGGAATGCAGTAAAAACCCTAATATTAAGTTGCTAGGACGTGTGTCAGACAATGATTTGATACGCTATTATAGTAATGCCGTTGCTTTCATTTTCCCGTCATTATACGAAGGATTTGGAATCCCTGTTTTAGAAGCTCAGGCTTGTGGATGTCCTGTCATTTCTTCCAATTCTAGTTCTTTGCCTGAAATACTTGGTGATAGTGCATTGATGTGTGACCCTAATAATACTAATGAATTTGCTAATGCGGTATTAAAGCTGGTAAATCACAAGTCTTTAAAAGAGATCCTTATTGATAAAGGATATGAGAATATAAAACGTTTCTCGTGGGAAAAGAGTGCAGAGAAATTGTTGGGCTATTTATAATTTAGAAGATTTATTTCTATTCTTGTAATTGTGGAATAGTATGTATTTTTATTCGAAAATTAGTCTTGGGGGCTTCCCTAAATTGAGTACATACTTGCTTTCTGTTACCTTAATTTTGTACTTACATAAATACTTTAAAGGTTAATTTATGCGTGTCTTACATATTTCAAAATACTACTTCCCTTATTTGGGGGGAGTAGAGAGTATCTGTAAATATCTTGTAGAAAGAATGCCACAACATATTACAAGCGTGGTATGTTTTAACAGCCAGCGGAAAAATGCTGTAGATGAGGTAAATGGGCATCGCGTATATCGGGTTGGAACCTTGCTGAATATTGCTCGTCAGGCATTGTCATTGTCATATAGGAATGGTTTACAATGGGCTATATTGGCAGAAAAACCGGATGTGATACAATTTCATTGGGCGAATCCGTTTCCTGCCATACTCTTGCGACTGGTAATGCCGAAGGATGTTAAGTTGGTATTGCATTGGCACATGGATATTATACGTCAGTGGTATCTGTATTGGGCTGTACGACCTTGGGAAAAATGGCTTATTAAAAGAGCGGATCATATTGTTGTGACAAGTCCACAATATAGGGACGGTTCTAAACCTTTGAAGAAAGTAAAAGAGAAAGTTCGTATAGTACCAAATTCGATTGATGAGAGCGTGTTTGAACTTCAAGCGGAAGATGAAAAGCGTATTCAAGAGCTTAGGGCATTATATGATGGAAAGCCTATTGTTTTTTTTATGGGCAGGCATACTAAATATAAAGGGTTAAGGCATCTGATAGAGGCTGAGCAATATATGAGGTCTGATTGTGTTATAGTGATAGGAGGTAAAGGTCCTTTGACAGAAAGTTTGAAAGCATTGGCGAAGAAACGTAATTCAACGCGCATTCATTTTATTGGCAGATTGTCGGATGACGATTTGCGCTGTTATTTGTATGCGGCCAGTATTTTTGCATTCCCTTCTGTGACAAAGAATGAGGCTTTTGGCGTTGCATTGGCAGAAGCCATGTATTGTTATACGCCGGCTGTTACTTTTACCATTAAGGGAAGTGGAGTTAATTGGGTTAATCTTGATGGAGTTACAGGTATAGAAGTACCGCAAGTAGGAAATCAGGATAAGGCTTATGCGGAAGCTTTGGATACACTGGTTGTAGATACAAATTTGCAGAAGGAGTATTCGATAGCAGCCCACAAACGTGTTGCAGATAATTTTTTAATAAAACACATGGTAGAAGCTATGGAAAAGGTATATCGGGAACTATGAGGCTTGAAATAATGGTTAAACGATGGGGGGTGTTGGGGTTATTTACGACCTTTGTGATATATACAGATGCCCAAATCAACTATGGTACTACTGGCTTGATGAACATGCCCACTGCCGACATGCAGCGTGACAAAACCTTTATGGCAGGTGGTAACTGGCTGAATCATCACGCTACCGTTCCCCGTTGGTGGTATGATACATGGAATTACTACATAAACGTAACTATTTTCCCTTGGTTGGAAGCCGGGTACTTATGTATGGGGCATAAGGCAGTACCCACGGACTATGGTAATCGTTCGGGCTATTGGGTTCCTTCTACGTATGGTAAATTTATTAATCAGGACCGTTCCTTTCATTTTCGGCTTAGAGTGTGGAAAGAAGGCTGGTGGAAAGAATGGACCCCCCAGATAGTTCTCGGGGCGAATGATGTGATAGGTGATTCATGGAATGGAGGATCGCTGTCCAAACCTTCAGAATTAAATTATGGTAATGGTTTTCTTAACCGCTATTATCTGGCCATAACCAAACATTTTTATTTTGAGAATGTGGGTACATTAGGTGCACACCTGTCATGGATATACAGCAACCGTTTTGATAACAAGTTGAATAATCCGGCTATGGGTGCGAACTTCCGGTTTCATTTGAAGGACAGTGATTCTTGGGTGCATAAAGCCATTAATGGTGTTAATTTAATGGCAGAAGTGGTTCCCGGTTATACGGATGTGAAGGAGGATTTGACTTTTGACCCTGACGGGGCGAAGTATCAGGTAAATCTTGGTATGGAGTACAGCTTCTGGAAAGACTACATCAACGCCGTAGTAGAACTGAACCGTTGCAAGTACTTTTCCGGTGGCTTAGTCTTCAAAATCCATTTAAAATAATAAAAAGCGCTCATTCATAGGAATTTCCAGATAGAATTCGTTTCTTTGCGGTCAGAAACCATAAAATCATCTTTATTATGTCATCCCGCTTTGTAAACCCTTTTACGGATCTCGGCTTCAAGATAATCTTCGGCCAGCCTGCCAGCAAGGATCTGCTGATAATCCTGCTTAACGAACTGCTGTCCGGTGAGCATCACATTGAAGACCTGACGTTTCTGGACAAGGAGGACCGTTCGGAGAATATTCACGACAAGGGCATCATCTATGACCTTTACTGCCGTACCTCTACGGGCGAGTACATCATAGTGGAGATGCAGAATCGTTGGCATAGCCATTTCCTGGACCGTACGCTTTATTATGTATGCCGTGCGGTGAGCCGCCAGATGGAGAATCCATCCTCCAAGGAGGTGTGTGTTCCCGACACTCCGTTGGAGGAGGATTGCGGTATGCTCAGGGAGGAGGAGGCTTCTTACGGTCTCCGTTACAGGCTTCCTGCCGTGTACGGCATTTTCCTGATGAATTTCAAGGAGGATGGTCTGGAAAGCAAGTTCCGTACCGACACGGTGGTTTCCGACCGGGACAGCGGTCGTGTGGTGAACCGGAATTTCCGTCAGATTTATCTCCAGTTTCCTTATTTTACGAAGGATCTGGACGAATGTTCTACTTTATCCGATAAACTAATGTATGCACTGAAGAATATGAACAACTGGAACAGAATGCCCGATGCGCTGAAAGAACAGGTTTTCAGCCATCTTGACCGCCTTGCCGCCAAGGCTCACCTGTCTGAGGGTGACCGTATCGCTTATGATAAGGCGGTGGACCGTTATAACGTGAGCCGTATTGTGGAAAATGATATCCGTGAACAGGCTGTCGCGGAAGGAAAAGCAATAGGAAAAGCAATAGGAAAAGCGATAGGAAAAGCGGAAGGAGAGGCGGAAGGACGTTTGAAGGAGCGTTTGGAAATCGCCCGTAAACTGAAAGAGAACGGTTTTTCCATAGCGGATATTGTCCGGGTTGCCGGACTTTCAGCGGAAGAAATTGATAAGCTGTAACGGTGTGCACGATTGATTGTACTGCTAGGTGATTTGCTTCTGTTTTGTAGAAAGATGAATAGGTGGGTGGGGTAAATTAAGAATGATGTCAATGTCGGTTCTCTATAGGGCTATCGTATACGATTAGTCTGGTAGTCTGTAGATTGAGTAAATTCATTATTGTAAAACCTTTCTACAAAGAAAAACAAATCATACGTAAGGGCATTCTCCATGCAGTTTCCCCCAAAGAAGAAACTGCATGGTGATTGCCACTTTCTTTATTATTTCTCCAAGTACCCGAATACC
>OMCA01000952.1_pt1 | contig 14871 bp, 34 predicted proteins | sample 1673621 | NCBI WGS metagenome assembly OMCA01 (sample SAMEA103958117, study PRJEB25191) | human gut metagenome | biome: human-associated habitat [ENVO:00009003]; feature: intestine environment [ENVO:2100002]; material: feces | place: Germany | collected 2013/2015
TTCAGCCGGCGCCCCGGTTTCGCGCGACGGGGGGGATCGGGTCGCCGGCGGCGTCGAAGAAAATTTTTTGCGTCAGAGATTTTGCGACACCGTGCCCGTCAAACTGATCGTGGCAGTCCTTGCAGACGAACTCGAGGTTGGAGTAGGACAGGCTGATGTCCGGGTCGGTGATGTTGTCCGGTGTCAGCGCCCGCTTGTGGTGGACGATGTAGCCCGGTTTGTCCCGGCACTCTTCGCAGAGCCCGCCGTCAATCGTCCGGCGGAACTTGATATACCCGGCGCGGCATTTCTTCCAGCGCGCGGATGCGTAAAAGCGCGCGGCCCACGGCTGCATCCTGCTCCCTCCAATTCTTCACGCTATCACTGTAGCACATTTTTTTGGCTCTGTTGGCTCAATTTTTGCGATAGCCAAGCTCCCGCGCCGCTTCGTATACAAAACGGCTGTACATGCGCTTGGCTGTTGACTGGCTGACATGCACCCGGCGCGCGGCGGATTCCAGGCTTTCCCTCGGCCAGATCCATGCGTGCAGGCGCACGATCTCCAGCACATCGGCTCCGTCCCGCCATGTCTGTGCGGTATTGATCGCGGCTTGCACGGCAGCATAGTCCTCGTACTCCCGCGAAGATAAAACGCGCACAGCGATATCCTCGACGGCGCGCCCGGAGGAATGTCCGCCCGGCTGTGCAGAATATCCCGGCGTGATCTTCTGGCGGCTCATGTCCCGAACCTGTCTGTCCAGTTTCGGGAATTCGCCGATGGTGCGGCAGACGTTCCAGTACCACCAGTATCTCGTCTTTGACACTTTCCCACTTCCTTCCTGCTTCGTGCTAAAACCTTACGCATATACAAGGCTTAATTTAAGCGGCTCCCGTTCCGCTTGTGCTCTGATCTTGGATCGACTACATACTTATAATATTGATACCCGTACTTTGTCGTCCGTGCCTCGACGAGGATATAGCCGCGCGGAGCGACGGGTGGATGCTTGGGACTGTACTCGCGCACGGCCTCGGTCGCAGGTTCCGGCTCGGGGCGGATACAATTTCGCGTCGCCTTGTACCGGTGGCCGCCGAATTCTTTTCTCCAGTGCGCATGCAGGTAACTGGCAAGTGCTGTGTAGTCCTGGCCGTGGTCGATCTTGTTTCCCTGCTCATCTATATAATAGTTGTGCTTTCGCAGGTGCCGAACCTCGATCACGCTGCCGAGCCCCCAAAGCCCGCCGATGGCTTCTTCCGGGATTCCCTCTGTTACCAGGTGCAAATGAAAGCGATTGGTTGTTTTTCCTCTTCCGTAGAAAGCAACGATTTTGGCCTCCGGATAGTGATACTGCATGCGGCGCACAAGGTTGTCGCGCACTCTGCGCATTTCCTCTGCGGTATGTACCTCGTTTTCTGTATCCAATGTCAGGGTGGAGTACAGGCTTGTGGGCGAGAAATTGGCGTTCATCAGCGCAACGAGCCGATCCAGCGATTGCTTGCTGTTGAATTCATCGCGCTCCGCCTGCGTCTGGAAGCGCGGCTTTCGCGGCTTGCTGGTCTTTTTGTCCGCGCCATCGGACACGGTATAAACGATCTGCGTACATACCGCCCCTGTAAACAGTCGGCGCTTGTGCCTCTTTGCCATCATCCACACCTCTTTCTCCCGGGCGGACAGAGCCGTCCGCCCCTACAGGTCCATCTGCCCGCTCAAAGCGTGGCCGGAAATTCCGGCCATGCGTTCAACGATCAGTTTCCTCGCGTATTTTCATTTCTGTGTATTCTGTTGGCGTTATCGGTGGAAAGCCGAATGCCGCCCTGATTTCGTTCGGGGTGTTCTTGCGGAATACATCTTCTTCCTGCATGATGGCTTTCCACGCAGCTGCGTCCAGCGCCTCAAGCGTTACCTCCGCTTGATGTTTCAGGCTGCGCAACTTGAAAAAAACCAGCACGCCCAGCGCGATCCACTCCAACGCAGCAGCAAGCTCCAAAATCTCAATGATCATTTTCTTCTCCTTCCACTCCTTCCATAGTCGCTTGGCAGTATTGGCAGCGGCGCGGCAGGCTCTTCCTCACGCCGCCCTTTTTCCAGACTTCGACGTGCGGCTTCTGCGGCCTGCCGCAGGCCGGGCAGCGGTAGACGTGGAAGATATCATCCCAGCGCCACCAATTCCCGGTGTGGTGCAACTGCTTCGCCGCGTTTTTAAGCAGCACGGCATAGCAGTCCGGTACATCCTCCGGGAACCAGCCTGCGATGGGGCCGCCGCTCAACCGGCACTTGTCGCAGTCGTCCGCCCTGCACGCCTCTATCGCCTGCATGATCTCCGTAAAACTCATATCTTTTTTGCCGAGCAGCAGCGCTTCCCGGCGTTTTTCTTTTCTGCTCATCCCTGCGCCGCCTCCATTTCCTTGCGCTCCTGCATAAACCCGTGCAAGAACAGTTCCAGCAGCGCGGCGGCGCGGTTGCACAGATTTGTAAAATCCTTCTTGCTGATCTGCAGCTTGCCGGTCGTAATAACTTCAGTCTCCGGGCGGCCAATAATCTGAATCGTCGGATTTGGCACCAGTTTCTTTTGGCCGTCCTCCACTATGAAAAGCGGCGGCGTGGACTGCTCCATGACGATGCGCGGCGGGTATGCCTCGCCCCGGAAACTGGTATCCCAATTCAGCTTTTCGTAGTACGCGACAAAATTGTCGAGGTCGTGCGCAAAAGTTCCCATGATTTCTGCCATTTTAATGCTCCTTTCACACTTCCACGCACTCATCGGCGCGGATATTGATGCGTTTGCCGCCGGACTGGATCACATAGCCGTACCGCTTCGTGCTTGTTGGCGGGCTGTATCTTTCCGCCGGGTAGATCTGCCCGACGACCGGGCTCAGCTCCGGGTAGATTTCTACCGGCTTTGTGATGCGGATGTTTACCCGGCTGTGCGGCAGGCGGAGCTCGCCGTTTTCGGCGCGCATGCGCTCTCCGCATTGTATGTGTCCTTCGGCCCGCACTGCTTTGATGTTTGCGTTCCTGCATTTCGGTGAGCAGCACGGCTTGTATGTTCTGTACTGCCGCAGATAGCTCGGCGTCCGGTAAAATTCCTTCCCGCACTGCGGGCAGATCAGCTTGACTAATTCCTGTTTCATGCGTTCACATCCCTTTCGTCTGGGGGCCGGTATTCCGGCCCCCGTAGGCAGGACGGGCTTTCACCGTCTGCGCACCGGCGCGCCGCGCTCGCTTGTCAAACGCTGCGCATTTCCGGGCGAGCCGCCCTTGACTGCCATCAGGCGGCTTATAAAAAGGAGGCAAGCGATGCCGTCAGGCGATGCCGACCCGACGGTGGGGTAACGTTGACTGGTTCCGTTCGCGCGCACGTCCCACACGCGCTTTTTTATCCCCGGCGCACGGGCTTGAGGGTTTTACCGTGCGCCGGGTGCAAAGCCGAGGAAAGTTCCCCCCGCAGCCGTCTCAAGGCAAAGCGGCTGCGGCATATGTCCAAAAAATAAGGTTCCCCGGCTGATTGCCTATTCCTTGGTGCTGATATCCTTGTGCAGCAGGCCGTGCTCGCTCTTTTTGAACGGCAGCGCCTTGCGCCGCGCCTGCTCCTCCGGATTCCAGCCGCACCGTTCACAGAAATCCGGTGCGAGTTTTGCGTACTGGCAGGCGTTTCCGCCTTTCGGCAGGCCGCACACTGCGTGCGGGCTGCTCTCGTTTTTTTCTTCCGGCATGTTTAAATCTCCTGTATGTCGATTCCAAATTTCGACCGCATGAATTTTTTATTGCGCAGGTACTCCTTCGTCCGCGTCGCCGCGGACTTGACGTCCTCGATGACGAGCTTGTTTCCGAAGCGGTACGAGAAATCTGCCGTGTAGCGCACCGCGCGGATGCGCTCGCCAGTCTCGGTGATGTACGATTCCTGCAGGGTGAACTGTGGCTGGAGGCGCAGGTCGGAGATAATTCCAGCCTGAAGCATCACCATCAGCTCGTCATACCGTCGCGCCTCCTTCTGGCTGTCGAAGCGCAGCTCTCCGCGCTCGGCGGGCGTGCTGTGATACTTCGAGGCCTTCTTTGGCGCCGCAGCAGCCCCCGGCATCTGCTGCCGTGCATAAAGCTCCCGCATCCGCGGCGGCATGTCCGCCATTGATTCAAACCGCAGCCCGCTCATTCGGTCGCGCCTCCCGTATTTGTCTTATATTTTCCGTAGCTGCAAAAATCGAATGGATATGCCGATGGAAAAACACCTTTTTGCCGTGGATGCCCGCAGTTTCCATATTCCGTCCGATGCTTGCAGTCCTTGCACCTCACCACCTCCGCAACGTCGGCGGCGGGCATATCCGAGATGGATTGCAAGTTTTTTGCGCTGCACCCGTCCTGCATTAGTTTCATAAGCGCCGCCTCGCGGCTGATGTAATCAGTCATCATTTACCCTCCTGTTCCACGCTTTTACAACGTCCTCTATCGCCGTTTCTTCTTCGTCATAGGTTATGGTGGACATAGAACATAAGCATTGATTGCATTGTATTGATGCTTCATACCCTTTTCTTGCTCTGTACGGTTCAAGAAGTGCTTCTCCCCCGCAAAATGGACATGGTTTCAGTTTAGTCATCCTTCTTGCCCTCCTCTACACGCGGCTTAAGCCATTCTTTGATTTGCATCGCGCAGGAGCAGCAAAGCTCAATATCAGGTGATTCCTCATGGAACGCGCTTCGTACGTTTACATACGTCGCAGAGCTTGTGGGGTTTATCTCCGCCCCGCAGCGGTCACATACTCGTTTCGTTCCATCCTTCTTGCCCTCCTCATCCTTGAGAATCACCATCGCGGAGTTGTCTTTCCTTTCATTACACACCTCGGCAGCACCAGCACTATTTTCCGTGATGTACTTCTCGAAGTTTTCCATTCTTTTGGCGCACCAGTCTGGATTCTGCGCCATAATCATTGTGGTGTATGTGGCAGCGTCTATTAGGCTCATCCTTTATTCTTCCCTCCGTTCTCCGTAGCTGCAATACCCGTCAGGCTCCGGGTCTGAAAGCCCTCTCCGATCTGCGCAGTACGGGTCATTTTCTTCATTCCGACTGAAATTCTCGCAATCTTGGCAACGCACTACCGATACAGCTTCGACAGCAGCTCGCCTTTTGCCGCCGCAATGGCGACCGGGTTGTGTTTATGTTGGCCCATCGTCCCGCACCTCCACGCCAGCCTCGTCCAGCAGGTCAGAAAGATCGGTGTCCACGCTGCTACCAATAAACTCGCCATTTTCGTCGTAGTGGTTGTACTCCGTGGTCGGCCGGGATTCTATCCCTGCAAACTCTTTTAAAAGTCTCAGATATTCGTCGTTATCGATGAGCTGAGCCTGATAGAGTTGTCTCAACTGCGCTTTGGCTACGTACTTAGCCATCCTTCTTGCCCTCCATTTCCCGCGAAGCCCTCTCGGCTTCTTCGCGGGTTAAAAATATGCTCTTCCCGATTGCATTTTTATCGAAAGCCGGGCCGCCTGCCGTCTCGTAGATGACCTCGCGCACCGTGTGCTCATACACCCTCACCCCGTCAGTCTCGTACACCTTGCACGGCAATATAATGACGCGCCCGTCCTTGTCGGCCTTGGCAAGCTCGCGGAGGCGGTCAAGCCCGCCGCACAGCTCGGCAATGTCCTCGTAGGCTTTCAGCCGTCCGTACAGATCGCGGGCCATCTTGCGGAAAATATCCTTGCCAAAGCCGTTGCTCGTTGGGCCGTTGATCAGCACGTTGAGCGTGCTGTCCCGGCACTGCTTCCAGTCGATTTCCTTTCCGCCGATCACGGCGTGCAGAAATCGGTCGGTGTCCGGGTCTACGTTGATATTAGGACTTGTCAATCGTTCCATAGTTCTTCCTCCACATACCGCCAGCTCTGCGGCGGGCGGGTGACCGGCTTGGGTTTTACCTTGAGCGCTACCTCTGCCTCATTTGGCACAGCGTAAAATTCCCGCAGTTCGCGCGGGGTGTCGTAAATCTTGAGATTGGAGATGTGCCAGCCGAAGCCGGTGGCAGCTCCGAGATACTGGTGCAGCTCCGCAGGCTCTAGGCAGGTTGGCCGCGCAGCATCCGACGGGATCCTTCCCGCGCCGTTAATGTTGATGATCTCATCGCACAGAAATTCCCCGATGACTTTGCCGTTTCCGCATTCGTAGATGTAGCACTTAAACGGTGTGTTCATCTTCGGGCGCGTCTTGCGCACCTCAATGGTCTTCCGCCCGTTGATGATCTTCTCACACCACTCCGGGCGAATGCTAATCAAAACAGCTTTACTCATGCTTGTCTCCTCCCTCCGGCGCTTCCGGCAATCCTAATTTCATAAAACACCCCCAAAATGTTTTTGCATTTTTTCCGCTTCTGTGCCCGAACAGTGGCTTCTCTCCGATTGCTTCCCACACTTTTTTAGCCTCAATCTGCACCTCCGACCACTTGAAGATCAAAACCCCATCCGGTTTCAAAACACGCATACACTCACGAAAACCATCATGCAGCATCTGCGGCCAGTTATCGCTTAGCACACCGTATTTCTTCCGCATCCATGAGTTTTCACCTGCACGCTCCAAATGTGGAGGGTCGAAGATCACAAGCGTGAATGTGTCATCTGCGAACGGAATATCCGTGAAGTCACATTGTATATCAGGGGCTATCACACATTGCCGTTCAGAATCATTCTTCGTGCTTTTCCAGATTCCAGTGTATGATTCGCGCCTGCTATCGCAATACACTGCGGCCGGATGTGTTTTGTTGAACCAGATCGTGCGGGAACCGCACGTAACATCAAGGATTTTCTTTTCCATTGTGTTCCTCCGGCGCTTTCGGCAGCGTCATCCAGTGAGTAATCAAGTTCTGCGGTGCCTCCCAGTTATTGCACGTCCATCCGTCGCTTGGAAAGTATCTGGCCATATCTACAATCGAGCCGCCCGCGTCCCGAAAAGCAACGAGATATTTGCTGAGACGGTCTATTGGCAGCCTGTCCTCCACGCTGATCCACTGCGGCACCTTCTCCCGCAGCGCCGCGTTCTCGGCGGTCAGGCGCTCGATCAAGTCAGCTGCACCAACCATCATGTCGCCCATACAATCCTCGCTGTCAAACAATGGGCATTTCGCACAAGTTTGTGCGTCTGTTCTGCGGGAGCATACCCGCAGCGCCTGCACGATTTCCTGCCCCGTCATGTTGTGCCCTCCATCGCCTTCCCCCACGCGGCCAGCTGGGCGCGGATCGCCGCGCATAGCTTTCCTGCCTTGTCCTCGTCCTTGATGTGGGAAATGGCCTGTGTCAGCTGGTTAAAGGCTGCCTGCCACTGGTAGAAATACAGCTGCGCGGCCGTCACGTCCTTGTCGGACATGGCAAGCTTTCTGCGCAGATCCTCGACCTCTCTGCTCAGGCGCTCCTTTTCCGCGTCCGAAGAGGCGGTTTCCGCCATTGCCTTTGCCGCTGCCAGCTGCTGCTTCAGTCCCTCCGCCACCTTGCGGACGCGCTCGATCTCCTGCTCGGTCTTTGTGGTCTGCTTCCGCCATTCGTCGGTTTTCTTGCGCAGCTCCGTTTCCGCCTGCGCCCGGACCTTGGCCTCTGCGTCCCGGATCGCCTGCTCGTCGCGCTGGACAGCGACCTCAACGGGCCGGTTCTTGAGCGCCTCAAGCTCGTCCGCCATGCGGCAGGCCTCGTCCTTCGCGGCGTTCAGCTCATCCTCCATGCCGCGCAGCTTCTCATAGGCCGCCTCGGCCTCTTTTTTCGCGTTCTCGGCGCGGAGGGAATCGCTGTTTGCCTGCCGCAGGGCGCTTTCGCGCTCCTGCCGGGCGGCGTCCCGCTCCTTGATCGCTTTTTCCAGTTCCCGGGCGGAAAGATTCTCCGCATCGACTGCTTCGGCAAATTCCTCGCGCTCGTCTTCCGGCACGGCCAGAAGCCGCAAAGCATTGGAAATACTCAAATTTTGCAACGTTGACGAATTTGGTTCAGCTCCAAAAATGCCGATCTGGGCCGCGCCGTACTCCTCGAAAATGCGCATCAGGCGCGATGCCTTGGTCTGTGAGAACTCCGTGTTTTTCTTGATCCAGTCTGCCCATCCTCCGTGCGGCACCATTTCCTTTGCCGCCGCCAGTCTCCGTCCGATCTCTATGGCGTAATACACCGTCATAGCCTTCGCCTGCCGGGTCAGCTCCCGAATTTCTCCTCCGAGCCGCTCCGGCGTTACTGTCAAATTGCTCATGCTACTGCCTCCGTTTTCTGTTTCTTTCCGGCGATCTTCATCCGCCGGATGTGTTCGAGCCATCTTTCTACAAATTTCTGCACTTCCTTTGTCGGCGCACAGTTCCGCAGACCGTGATTCTGAAGCTCTTTCACTGTTTTCAGTTCCACCTGCAGCGTGTACCACGGCTTGTCCGGCGCGTCCGCGCGGCGGATGAAGAAAATGCAGCTTTCTCCGCGCGCCACGGTCGCGCCGTAGGTTCCGACGCAGTGGTGAAGGGCACTGCCCTCGTCGGCCAGCTCTTCCTCTGTGCGGACAGGCCGGATGCAGATCCCAGCGTCCTCCCAGGCCCACGCCTCCAGAGGCGCGACGACCTTCTCAAATGCCGGGCGGCGCTTTTCGATCTTGGCCTGCTTCCTGCGCTTTTCTTCCTCATTCCGCGCGATCCGCTCCGCCTCCACGAGCCGGTCGTGCTCGCGCTTGAGGCTTTTCGGGAGCTGGACGTGCTCATCCCGCAGGTCAAGCCCGGCGCGGCGGGCCATACTCCAGTAGTCTAGCAGCGTTGTGATGTCGGACTTTTGCCGTTCCAGATACCGCAGGCAGCGCATGACGGTCAGCCGGCCGCGCCAGAGCTGCATGCTTTTTCCGCCCACGGCGTCCGGCAGCAGTGCCTTTTCGCTGCACAGCTTGTTCAGCTCGTAGATCTGCAGTTTTTTCAGCAGGTTCCAGTCCTCCGGCAGCTTTACCGGCTCAAACGCCCGCACCATCTTGTATTTCGCAAGATCGTCCTGCGTCCATTTCTCCCGGACGCAGAACGCAAATTCCTGCTTGTCGAGGCCCAGCATCCGGGCCGGGCGCTTCTGTTTCCAGTCGATCCATTCCAGTTTCGCGCTGTGCCCGCCGCAGTAGTCCCAGCTCTTCGTATCCCGCGTGATCGCCTTTGCGACCATGCCCCCGCAGCCCTGCACGATCAGATTCTCGATGTTCCGGTGCTTCTGCCAGAGGCGCAGATACGCGACGGGCCGCGCCTCGTCCCCGGCCGCTTTCAGGTACTGCGGCAGAGCGGCGTTCTCAATGGTCGTGCCGGAGAGATCTTCCGGCTTGCGGAACCAGTTTTCATCCAGCGTCTTGCCCCATCTATCGTCGCAGCGCTTCACCTGCCGCCAGCGGTCAAAATAACGGATCGTGTTCATGAATTTCTGATTGCCTGTCAGCCGGACGGCCTTTTTCTGCTCAAATACATACGCCTCATACGGCCACATCCGGTATTCCTTCTTCGCGTCCTTGCCAATGTTCCGCTCTGCGCGCCAGCCCAGCAGGACGAATTTCTCTCCCAGCTGCCACGGTTCGCAGAAATAGACGTTGTCGTCGATCCCGGCCCTCGACAGCTGCCCGATGTGCTTTGCCCGAAGCTCCGCGCCGCACTGCGGACAGCGGAATTTGTCTTCCGGGCCGATCTGCATGATGCCTTCCACGAAGCCGAACGGCGCCCAGCCTTTGCCGCAGTCTGCGCCTTTGACTTTTTCTGCGATCCAGCTGTCGCCGCAGGCCGTGCAGGTCACGGAGACTGCGTTTTCGCGCATGCCGGTAAGCGGATCGCGGTAATATGTATCCCGGTAGATCGCGTATTCGGACTTGAATTTCGTCCGGATGCACCAGTCCAGCGCACCCTCGGACGGCTGCCTCGGCAGCCGCTCCTCATAATCGATCTGTTCGCTCATCCGAAGAAATCCTCCAGATTCACGATGTTTCCGGCCGGTGCAGGAGGTGCGGCGGGCTCCGGCTTCGGCGCGGCCGTCTGCTCCGGCAGACCGAAGTATTTGCGGATGATCTTCTCGGCCTCCTGGCCGGTGCAGCAGCTGCCGTTTTTGCACGCGAACGCCCGGATATTGGCCTCGCAGGCCTTGAGGCTCATGCCGCCGTGCTTCAGATCGTCCAGCACCAGCTTTGCCGCCGCCTCATCCGGCGCGATCATCTCCAACAACTGCTCGCCGCACATCCACACCGGGCCGCGCGGCCCCTGTTGCTTGCGGATGATCTCCGTTACCTCTTGCAAATATGGATTTTTCATGGTATACTCTCCTTGTACTTAACTTGTTACGGGGAAGTTTAGGCTTCTCTGCCCTCGTCCGGCTGGAACCGGTCGAGGGCATTTTTTATCCGAACATCCTGTCCGGCTGATAGCCGAGCTTGGCTACACTTGCCGTCTGGTGGTATTCCGGCCGCTTGAAGCTGTATCCCCAGCGCTTGGCCGCCCAGAAAAGGGCCGCCGTTTCATCCGCCGCGTGTACCGTCAGCTGGCGCCCTGCGTAATCCACCACGAAATAGTGCTTGCCGGAATATCCCGGCTGCTCGACGATGTCCGCGCGCTTCGCGGGCCGCTCACCCGGATAGCTGATACTATTTTGCTGCATAGGTCTTGCCCCTCCTGTCTTTGTTTGCCGCCCGCTCGATCTGCCGGATGGCGGCTATGTCCGGCTCCAGGCTGAGCTTGGCCCGGTGGTTGATGTCGTAGATGTGGTTCCGGATGCTCTCATAGAGCGTCCAGCTGCAGCAGCGTGCGCTGCATCCCGGTTCCCGGCCGGGGCAGTCCTTCCCGCACGGCGACGGGATCTGCCGCAGGCGCGGCGCGTAGATCTGCGCCGTCATAGCGCTTCATCCTGCACGCACAGGAGCCAGTACGCCAGCTTTTGCAGCCGCGTCTCCTGTTTGAGCAGTTCGTCGGTTGTCTCATGATCGACGCGCGGCATTTCGCACAGGAGCGCCCGATCATTCTTGAGATCGTCCGCGTAGGCGTTCACCGCCTCGATCACGTCCGCCAGCTGGTCAGGGCGGAAGTCGATCGTGATCTTTTGCTCCGTCACAGCCAGATCCCCGTCAAAAACGTCGTCAGCGACACGCCGCCGAGGACGGCGGCGATCTCCGCCGCGTGGGCGCAGCCCGCAATGATGCACAGCGCGAACGCCACGCCCGACAGCCAGCAGCACCCAAGCCGTGCCAGCCGCCGCATGGCCTTGCGCATCTGGTATGCCTCCCGGAGCCGCGCCTGCCGCTCCTCGGTCGATTCCTCCGGCTCATACCCGAGCCGCTCTGCAAGATTGGTTCTCATTCTGTCAACTCCTTTGTCTCCGGCACAAATTCTGCCGATTTTACCAGCGCCTCCATGCGTTCACACATTTCGGCCTCTTTTCTGTAGCTTTCCGCGAGATATACAGCAGGTGGCCTTCTTTCTCCGGTTGCCGTTGCAGCGCGTCTTTCATGCTCGGTCGCCGCAAGGTTGGCTCTGATCGACGCCATTTCCACCACAAATTTCAAGTTGACCCATTGCTCAGCTGTAAGCATCAGCTTAACCACTCCGCTTCTCCTCCTTCGCTTCCTGCATCCGCCTGACGATCCGCGCCAGGCGGGCGTTTTGTGTCACGAGCTTCTGCGCGTCCATGTCCAGCCCCTTGCGCTTCAGCCCGCCGATGATCTGCGCTGTCTGGCACTCACAGACCAGCGCCGCCTCGATCAGATCATGCAGCTCCTGCGCGTCCATCGTCAGGGTGTATGTACGGGCGTTTGCCATGGTTAATAGCCTCCTTCGTGTTCCAGCAGCCAGTTTTTCAGCTGCACCTGCGCGGTTGCGAAGCACAGCTCCGCGTCGCAGTCCTGGACGTTGACGAGTTCTTCGTCGTCCCCGTCGTAGGCGGTTCCCCTCCGCCACACCCGGACACCCCAGTCCGTCACCTTGCTATAGGTGATCTCAAGGTGCATCGGGTAGGTCTTCACCTTCTCGGCAAAAAACTTGAGGAAATCATCCATTCCCAAGCTCCTTTCTGAGTCGCCCCGCGATGGCTGCGCAGCGCTCTGCGTGCTCACATCTGATCTCTGTATCCGTGAAGCCCTCAGCGTGCCTCTCGCATGTGCTCCCGTATGCCGTCAGTTTTTTCACCGTCGCTTCAAACAGCGGGCAGTTTTGGCAATAATCCTCTACGATCAGCTCTATCACGTCTTCTTCGTCTCCTCCTGTTCCTGTTCCCGGCGGTATCGCTCCGCCGCCCAGCGGGCGAAGTCGTCGATCACGGGCTCGCCGTTTTCTTCGCCGGGATGCTTAAATTCAAAAGTTTCGCCTGGGAGAAATCTCCCGTCCGGCCCCCGTTTCCCAAAAACGGCGATCATGGTCTCACGCCTCCTTCCGTTCCTCCTGCTTGCCTTCCTTCGCCAGCGCCATACCATAGGCGATATCGCTCAGACGCTGCATCTGCGCAGGCGTCAGCTTTTCCGTGCTCTTGTTCAGGCTCTCGATGGCCTGCTTTTCCTTCTCGGACATTTTTCTCACCTCACATTTTTGTAAGTGTGTTAGCAATTTCTTAAGCTGCTTACATCATACACTAAGCCAATTAACTTGTCAAGCCCTATTTTTTTATTAACTTAATATTTTTCTTGACTTTTGGTTGCCTGTGTGTTAAGCTGGTTACATAAAGGAGGGATTTAATGCAAACTTTTCAGGATCGGCTCCGCGCCCTGATTGACACGCTCGGCATTACAAAAACAAAATTTGCCGAAGATCTGCACGTTTCATCCGCATTTGTCTCCATGCTCTGCTCTGGTAAGTCTCTGCCAAGTGACCGCACGATAGCAGATATTTGCCGCAAATATAACGTGAGCGAGACATGGCTGCGCACCGGTGACGGTGAGATGCGGCAGAAGCTGACGCGGAATCAGGAGATCGCGGAGTTTATGGGCGTCGTGATGCACGATCCCGACGACGCGCCGCGCAAGCGGTTTGTATCGATCATCAGCAAACTCAGCGCCGACGAGTGGCAGCTGCTGGCCGAGATCGCAAAAAAAATGGCCGAGGACGAATAACCGTCCCCGGCCTATTTTTTATTCCCGCGCCTATGCGACCAACTTCCGCACGAATCTCCAGATCAGATCCAGATCCGCATCTGTGGCCAGCCGCAGCAGGCGCTTGATCTCTTTCAGCAGCAAATTTCGTTCCATTTCCATAAGTGCCTCCATTCTTCCACAAAAATCTCTTCTATTTTTTGTTTACTATTGCCGTTGAGGTTTTCTTCCATTTGATTTACAATTTAGATAAGATGTTTCTTTTCATCGCACGATTATCATAGAACATCCGTTCTATAATTACAATTATAAGTTTTTACAAAATTATCTTATAATAATTGGAGGTTTTGCCATGAGGCAAGCATGGCGCAAGGTTTTGCTTGTGCTGGTCTGCTGCGTACTGGCTGTTGCCGGATGGATTGGGCTTTTGAATCTTGCGGAGGTTGTTTCCGCTGCCCGCTCTTACAGGGCTTCTCCCGCAGAGCTCCGCGCGGCTGCGGATGCTGCTGTGCTTCCTGCCGCAGACCCGGCGTTTTCCGGCAGCGGAGAATATACGGACGTGGAGCAGGCCGAAGCGCAGGCGGAGTATTATGCCAGCATCGGCGGCGACCCGCTCGATGTAGAGCCGCTGGAACCGATCATCGGTAAATTTGTATCCTATATCCCCGGCACGCTTCCCGCCGAGGCCCCGCAGATCTCCGCCTCGACGAGTGAAAATGTGCAGACGTTTATCGTAAATACATCCAGCGGCGTTTTTCATCTGGCGAGCTGCTATCACATCCGCCAGATGGACTATGCAAACCGCAGCAGCTACACCGGCACCCGCGCCGAGGCTGCGGCTCTGTATACGCCGTGTAAGGATTGCAATCCGTAGGAGGGTTTATGTACTGTAACAAATGCGGCAAAGAGATCGACGACGAAGCTTTGATATGCCCGCACTGCGGCTGCGGCACCGTGAATTATATCCGCGATCAGGCAAAAGCGGAGGCTCGTGTACAGGCGCAGCCCGCATCTTCGCGGAAGAAACGCTCGACTGCCTTGCTGCTCTGCATCTTCCTCGGCGGTTTCGGCGCGCACCGGTTTTATGTCGGCAAGATCTGGACTGGGCTTCTTTGGCTCTTTACGCTCGGCTTTTGTGGCATTGGCACGCTGGTTGATTTTTGCCGGATCTATGATAACAAATTTCCAGATGATGCAGGCCGCCCGCTCTATGACGAGTATACGGACGGTTTAACGCCCGAGGAATACGATGAGGCCGTCGCCGGGCCGCGCAAGGTGCGAAAGATCGTGATCGTTGTTGCGCTTGCGCTGTGTGCCGGCTGCTTCTTGGTCCTGCGTGTCATTCCGAGCCTGATGTACGCGCTCGGTTTTTGAGATTCGCCCGCGCCGCTTGCCGAACAACGGCGCGGGCTTTTGCTTGCGCAGGCGACCGGGAGCCGTCTGTAACTTTAGTGTAGCCTGTCCACGGTATACTTGTAAAGATATGGCAGTTGCTTTTTGCAGTCAGACGTCTTGCTTTTTTGGGGGGAATGATATGTTTTGAAGGAAAAATTATCTGATTTATGCCGTGAGCAGAAGCAGACGATCACTCCGCACAAAACAAATCAGGACGTCGCCGAAAATACCGACCTTTCCGTCGGCACCGTCTCCCAGTTCTTTCGCGGCGACATCAAAAATCCGTCTGTTTACACGGTCGGCCCGATCTGCCGGGAGATGGGCGTTTCTATGGATGAGTATTTCGGCATCCCGCATGACGAGCCTGCCGAGCCTGCTGATACTGCCGATGCTGAAAAACTCCGCGCCGAGACCGCGGCGCTTCGTGCGCAGCTTGCCCAGCAGCAGAAGTCCCTGCGCATGCACCGGCTTGTGACGCTCATCCTCTT
>OMCA01000960.1_pt1 | contig 14760 bp, 9 predicted proteins | sample 1673621 | NCBI WGS metagenome assembly OMCA01 (sample SAMEA103958117, study PRJEB25191) | human gut metagenome | biome: human-associated habitat [ENVO:00009003]; feature: intestine environment [ENVO:2100002]; material: feces | place: Germany | collected 2013/2015
GACAATGTAGACCATTCAAAACTGATAAAACAGTTATGGTCACTGAATATCTGGGATAAAGAACTGCTATATGTAATCCGTAGGATTCTCAAAGCTCCAATCCTCATGCCGGACGGCCACACAGAACACCCAACAAAGGGAACGCCGCAGGGCGGAATTATTTCCCCACTATTGGCAAATGTGGTGCTGAATGAACTTGACCATTGGATAGAAAGCCAATGGCAGTGCAACCCGGTAACGGAAAACTACGCTTACAGAGAAAATGCGGCAGGCTGTCCGATACAAAGCCATGCGTACCGGGCAATGCGGAATACACGGCTGAAAGAAATGTATATCGTGAGATATGCAGACGATTTTCGGATTCTCTGTAGAACAAGGGAACAGGCAGACCGGACGCTGATTGCGGTCACGCAATGGCTGAAAGAACGCCTGCGCCTTGATGTTTCACCGGAGAAAACGAGAGTTGTTGACGTCAGACGGAGCTATTCTGAATTTCTCGGATTCAAAATCCGACTACGCAAAAAGGGGAAAAAGTATGTCGTTCAATCGCACATGTGCGATAAAGCATACAAAAAGGTTAAAGCCAGCCTGACTAAACAAGTCGGAAATATCAAAATTCCCAGAAAAGGACGTGGAGAAGCCGGGGAAGTACGGCTGTTCAACTCCATGGTTATGGGAATCCAGAATTACTACCAGTTAGCCACTGACATCAGCATAGACTGCGGTGATATTGGCAGAACTGTTAATACAGTTCTCAAAAACAGGCTGAAATCTGGAAAGACACACCGGCTGAAAAAGGAAGGCCGTGACCTGACAAAAATGGAAATCCAAAGATATGGGAAATCGGAGCAACTAAGATATATAGCACAATCCAAAGAACCGATTTATCCAATAAGCTATGTTCAATGTAAAAATCCAATGAGTCAGCGGCGAAAAGTGTGCGCTTACACAGCGGCAGGACGAAGTGAAATCCATGACGATTTGCGGATAAACACTTTCTTACTGCTACAGCTAATGAGAGCGCCTACATACAGCCGCAGTACAGAGTATGCGGATAACCGTATCTCACTGTTCTCCGCTCAATGGGGAAAATGTGCGGTAACGGGAAAGAAATTTCAGTGTATATCAGAAATTCACTGCCATCACAAGAAGCCAAAAGGAATTGGAGGCAGCGATAAGTATGAAAATCTGGTATTGGTGCTTGCACCAGTACATGAACTGATACACGCAGTTGATGAGGACACGATTCGTTCTTATCTCACCGCTCTTAAATTGGATACTTCACAGCTCACAAAGCTGAACAAACTGCGAACATTGGCAAAAAGGAAACCCATTGATTTGGAGAAGCCAAATCTTACGAATAATTCTCATAATGGTATGACTAAGGAGACTAAGAAATCTGTTTGATTGATGGAACGCCGGATGCGGTGAAAGTCGCATGTCCGGTGTGAAGCGGGGGAAAAGCTGGAGATAACTTCAAAGGCTTACCTATCGCTATTCCCGTCCGATCTTGCCACCTTCGGCGGTGAGGCAAAGCGTCTGTTGCAGGATCTCCAGACCCGCAATGAGAGACTGTTTCTTGTGACCATCCTCATCATGAATACGGCAACCAACCGCCAGAAGCTCGAAAACGCGGTGTTCCAGACCGCCGCCATTGCCCAAAAGTATAACTGTGCGCTCAAGCGTCTTGACTTCCAGCAGGAGGAAGGGCTGATGTCCTCTCTGCCTATCGGCGTCAATCAGGTGGAGATCGAACGCGGACTGACCACTTCCAGCACAGCGGTTTTCGTGCCGTTCACCACGCAGGAGCTTTTTCAGGGCGGCGAAGCTCTCTACTACGGGCTGAATGCGCTGTCCAACAACATGATCATGGTTGACCGCAAGCAGCTCAAGAACCCCAACGGGCTGATCTTGGGTACGCCCGGTTCCGGCAAATCCTTCTCCGCCAAGCGTGAAATGACGAACGCCTTCCTCATCACGGAGGATGACATCATCGTCTGCGACCCCGAAGCCGAGTATTTCCCCCTTGTGCAGAAGCTCGGCGGTCAGGTCATCCGCATCTCGCCGGTCAGCACGGATTACATCAATCCGCTGGACATCAACACGAACTACTCCGAAGAGGAAAACCCGCTGACGCTGAAATCCGACTTCATCCTCTCCATGTGTGAGCTGATTGTCGGCGGCAAGGACGGCTTGCAGCCGGTTGAGAAGACCATCATTGACCGCAGTGTCCGCATGGTTTATCAGGAGTTCCTTGCAGACCCCAAGCCGGAGAAAATGCCGATCCTCGAAGACCTCTACAACATTCTGAGAAATCAGAAGGAGCCGGAGGCACAGCGCATCGCAACTGCCCTTGAAATCTATGTTCACGGCTCTCTGAACGTCTTCAATCACAGAACGAATGTGGATGTCAACAACCGCTTCGTCTGCTATGACATCCGCGAACTCGGCAAGCAGCTCAAAAAGCTCGGTATGCTGATTGTGCAGGATCAGGTGTGGAACAGAGTTACCATCAACCGCGCCCAGCACAAGGCAACGCGCTACTACATGGACGAGTTCCACCTTTTGCTGAAAGAGGAACAGACCGCCGCGTACAGCGTGGAAATCTGGAAGCGTTTCAGAAAATGGGGCGGCATCCCGACCGGAATCACGCAGAACGTCAAGGATCTTCTTGCCTCCCGCGAGGTGGAGAACATTTTTGAAAACTCGGATTTTGTCTACCTTCTGAATCAGGCATCCGGCGACCGGCAGATTCTCTCGAAGGCGCTGAACATCTCGCCCAGCCAGCAGAACTACATCACCAATTCCAATGCCGGTGAGGGGCTGATCTTCTACGGCTCGACCATCGTTCCCTTCAAGGACGATTTCCCGAAGGACACCCAGCTTTACCGCATCATGACCACCCGCTTAGAAGAAACCGTACAGAACTGATAGGAGGATTTTTGAATATGAACAACAAGATGATTACCATTCCCTATGCGGACGCTATCGAATACGGAGAGAACACCTCCGCGCTGTTTAAGGCTCTGTGGGAGCTGACCGATCTGATCCGACTGGAAAGCGATCTCAAGAAGCATCACCGCGCCTACCTCCATGTGAGGGAGGACATCGACGAAAAGGTCAAGGAGGCGCGTCAGATTATGACCAAGGTATCTGTGGATATGATCGGTTTCTACTTCAATGTTGATGTTTCCAAGTGCAGCAACAGCGACGAGAATATCCCTTTCACTGACGCGGGTGATGATGAAACCGTTTCTATCCCCAAGGACAAGTATGAGCTGATGATCGACGATCTGCTCACGATGTCCGAAATCATTCAGTGCGTCGCAGATATGCGCACGCAGGATGTGAAGGCAATCCGCGAGTTCGGCAAGTTCGTCCCCGCCTTTGCCGCCTTTGAGAAGAACCGCCTGAGCCTCTATCGTGAGGCGGCGAAGGAAGCCGAGGAAATCTTCGACCGTTGGGCGGACGAGATTGACGATCTCGACGAGGACTTCATGGAAGATGAGGACTATGAGCCGGACGAGTATTACTCCGACTGATGCCCATTGAAATGTTGTCGGGTTTCACAGCCAACATTTCAATGGAAACACAAATCCAACAGAACAGGAGGTACACCACCATACAACTTGACATCATTCATACCGGCGATTGCCTTGAAATCCTGAAAACTCTGCCCGATGACAGCGTTCATTGCTGTGTGACGTCCCCTCCGTATTACGCGCTCCGCGATTACGGCATGGAGGCTCAGATCGGCAGAGAGACAACGCCGAAGGAATATATCTCGCGCCTGACGGAAGTGTTTACCGAAGTCAGGCGCGTTTTGCGTCCGGATGGAACGCTCTGGCTGAACATCTCGGACACCTACGCTGGAAAGGGCAATCAGGGTGATTTTATTGATCCGAAGAACCCCAACGGCAGAAACGGTCAGGCTGTGGCTCTCAACAACAAGGTTGAGGGCTGCAAGCCGAAGGACATGATCGGCATTCCGTGGATGCTGGCTTTTGCCCTCCGCGATACCGGCTGGTATCTGCGCAACGACATCATCTGGATGAAGGATAACCCCATGCCGGAGAGCGTCAAAGACCGCTGCGCCCGCTGCTACGAGCATATTTTCCTGTTCTCCAAGTCCAAGAAGTATTTCTTTGACTACAAGGCGATCTCAGAGCCGATTGCTCCCGCAACGGCAGAACGTCTCAAGCGCGGCATGAAGGGCGGCAACAAGTACGGTAAGCCCGTTCCCGGTCAGCCTCAGCCGCAGTCCATCAACCGCCCCCGTGAGCATGGCGAAATCAAGGACGCAGACATCAATCCGCTCCGCAACAAGCGCGACGTCTGGAAGATCAACACCGTCCCCTTCAAGGGCGGTCACTATGCCGCCTACCCTCCAAAGCTGGTTGAGACCTGTCTGCTTGCCGGTTGTCCCGAAGGCGGTATTGTGCTTGACCCGTTCATGGGAAGCGGCACAACCGGCATGGTTGCCTCACAGATGGGGCGTCATTTCATCGGCATCGAGCTGAATCCGGCGTACACCGAGCTTGCCTACAAGCGGATTGGAGGTGAAATCTGATGTCCAAGGAACCGGAACTCAAAGCCCGCGACAAGGTAGTCGTGCGGATGACGCGGGAGGGCGCGGTTGAGGAAAACCTGACGGCTGGCACCGAGCAGCGTGTGTCAAAGCGGCTGGAAGATGCAGAGCTGGTCAAGCCCGCTGAGACAGCCGAGCCTTCCGAAGCTCTTTCTGCGGAGGAACAGAAAAAGGTGCAGATGCGCCGTCAGCAGCGTCAGTTTCAGGCGGAACACGCCGAGGATAACGACACACAGCCGCCCTCGGAAACGTCCGTCACAGAAGAGAAAAGGGCAGAAAATCCACCCCAGAATGTACCCGAACCGCTGCCCTCATCGGAAACGCCGTTCAAGCCTCCTGTTTTGGAGCAGCACGGTGTTTCTTCTCATACCGGCACGGTGATTGCCGAAACGGTTGTCACGCACAAGCTGCGCAAGACCTCTGCGGTTGAAGCAGTGGATGCAGATGCCATTCTCACTCAAGCGGCGGAAACTGCCTCTGCAAAGCCGGTCTCGGACGATGCCGTCCCGCCCACGAAGCGGATGCAGAAGCTCGAAAGGAAGTCCGAGAAGGCGCATGAGCGTCTGGACGCTGCCCGTGAGAAGCTGCCCACGCACAAGGTTCTCAAGAAAGAGCGTGTCTTCGATGAAGAGACCGGCAAGGGCAAAACCCGCCTTCATTTTGAGGATGAGCTGAAAAAGCCCAAGGGCAAAGGCAAGCTGCAATTTGAGGCAGATAAAACCGTCCGCAAGGTCGGGGACACCCTCGCTTCCGGCATTCATGGCAAAATCCATGAGGTCGAACAGGAAAACACGGCGGTTGAGGCGGCGCATAAAACGGAGATCGCCGCTGAGACTGCCGCTCGTCATTTCAGTCATCATCGGGAAAACAGCGTCAACAAGCCTTATGAGAAGGTCTCCAAGCTGGAACACAAGGCGGATGCTGCTGATGCGAAGCTCCAATATGAGAGAAATCAGCAGGAGCATCCTGAGATGAAGAAGCAGAACATGAACAAGCACTACCAGAAGCAGAACATCAAGAAGGAATATGCCGCCGCTCGAAATGCCGGGTCTCAGACTGCCGGGACTGCCACAAAGAATACCGGCAAGAAGCTCGGTGAGAAGGCGTCCGACAAGATCAAGGAGTTCTTTGAGAAGAACAAGAAGGTCTTCATCTGGATCGGCGTCGGAATTGCCCTTCTCGTTTTGCTCGGTGCCGGAATCAGCTCGTGTTCGATGCTCACCTCTACCGGCTCGTCGGTTATCGCTTCCTCTTATCTCAGCGAGGATGACGCGATGCTCGGCGCGGAAGCACAGTATTGCCAAATGGAGCAAGAGCTGCAACGCTATCTCGACACCTACGAAAGCACTCACAGCTACGACGAGTATCACTTCGATCTGGACGATATTGAGCATGACCCCTATGTGCTGATCTCCATTCTCTCAGCTCTCCATGAGGGCGAGTTCACGCTGGATGAGGTGCAGGGTACGCTCCAAATGCTGTTTGAAAAGCAGTACATCCTCACCGAAGAGGTCATCGTCGAAACCAGATACCGCACGGAGACCGACACATGGACGGATGCAGACGGCAACACGCACACGGAAACCTACCGCGTCCCGTATGACTACTACATCTGCAACGTGAAGCTCGAAAACTTCAATCTCTCCCACGTCCCGGTCTACATCATGTCTCAGGAACAGCTTTCCATGTACGCAACGTATATGTCGGTGCTGGGCAACCGCGAGGATCTGTTCGGTGACTCTCCCTATGTGGACAAGTACATCACCAATCCTCCCGCCGACTACGATGTCAACCCGGAATACCTGAACGACGAGAAGTTTGCGACACTGATCACCGAGGCGGAAAAGTATCTCGGCTATCCCTATGGTGCAACTTGTTCCCAACTGAAAAGGTTGGGCACTTGTCCAATGATTGGAGGTGAAAAGAAAGACGGGTGAACTGGTAATTCGATTGGTGGAATGATGGGGTAACGCCCTGAAACGCCAGCCTAATACTCCGACTGGCTTAAAGCGGAAACGCTATGGGTCAGAAGCTCGGTGAAGTCGGCTGAGAGTGACCGTAAGAATTGCTGGATAACAACCAGCCACACGAAAGCCGCCCAGAGGTGGGCGGTGTCACCTATAGGCCGGGGCTCTATAAAATACCTATGGTTAGAATGTGCGGAAGCACTGACGAAAACCGCGAATGTACAGGTCTAAAGGTAGGCCATATAGAAATGTATGGTGGCGTTAATTCGCCGTCAGTGTGGTTTAGTAAAAATCGTATGTATGAACGACCATGATGTGTTAAAGACGCATCCAAGCTGACAGGACTAAAGCGGAGACCTAAGGGTATATGCACAGATAGAATTATCGGAACAAGGAAAGGTATCGGGCTTTACCATAGTGGTAAAGCAGGCAGACGAAGAAAATAAGCTGCCGAACCGGTGCTGAAAAGCAGAGGTCGGACTTACGATGAATCCCGCGAAAAAGAAGGATTCGGAGGGATGGCCTCAAGTCATTAGTCATATATGAAACAATCATTCAATCGCAGTAAGGATTCGAGTAGGACAAAAAAGTCACTCAATTCAAAAGAAGGGAGTGATGCCTTATGCCAAAAGAGAAAGCCGAAAAATCATTATGTATGAGCGGACTGCGCCATGCTGAGTATTACGAAATGCAGGAAGTGTTTGACGGTCTGTATGCGAAAAGCAGCAAAAATGAGACTTTCACAAATTTGATGAACATCATCTTAAAACGTGAAAATATCCTGCTGGCATATAGAAATATCAAGTCAAATGACGGAAGCAAAACTCCGGGAACAGATGGCGTGACATTCGATGACATCGGAAAGCTGATGCCGGATGAGGTTATTGATACAGTCCGTTTCATTACAATCGGCAGTACACATGGGTATCGTCCGAAACCTGTCCGAAGAAAAGAAATACCAAAACCTTACGACCCAACAAAAACCAGGCCGCTGGGAATCCCCTGCGTCTGGGACCGGCTGGTACAACAATGTATCAAGCAGGTCATGGAGCCGATTTGTGAAGCGAAATTCAGCGAAAACAGTTATGGATTCCGTCCAAACAGGTCTGCTGAAAACGCCATCGCAAGAGCGGAGTTCTTAATACAGAATACAAGACTGCACTATGTCGTTGAGTTTGATGTCAAAGGATTCTTTGACAATGTAGACCACAGCAAGCTGATAAAGCAGATATGGTCGCTCGGAATCAGGGACAAAAATCTCCTGTTCGTGCTGAAACGGATTCTTAAAGCACCAATACGGTTAGAAAATGGGGCAATGGAATACCCGACCAAAGGGACACCCCAAGGCGGTATTATCTCCCCGCTTCTGGCGAATATCGTGCTGAATGAATTAGACCAATGGGTTGACAGCCAATGGCAGGATAATCCGGTCACGGCAAAATACAAGACCTCCATAAACGCAAATGGCAGTATCAATAAATCCAATGCCTACAAGTTTATGCGAAGGACAAATCTAAAGGAGATGTATATTGTCCGTTACGCTGATGATTTCAGAATATTTTGCAGGACGAAAGATGAAGCGGAACGGACGATGAAGGCAGTCACACAATGGTTAATGGAACGTCTGCATTTAGAGGTTTCGCCAACAAAAACAAAGATAGTGAATGTAAAACATCGCTATTCAGAGTTCTTAGGGTTCAAGATGAAGGTGTTTCGCAGAGCAGATAAATATGTCATCAAATCTCATGTAGGTGACAAACAGCTTGAACATGCGCGTCAAAAACTGATCACACAGGCGAAAAATATAATCCACCCAAGAAAGGAAAAACATGAGCGTGGTGAGATTTCGCTGTATAACTCAATCGTCGTGGGGCTGCAAGACTATTACAGAATAGCAACTTGTATCAGTGAAGATTGCAGTTCCCTGGGACGTTCTGTCATGACAGTGCTGACCAATGGATTAAAGGAACGCCAGGGAAGCAGACTTGTGAGAAACGGCCGAAAATTAACAGTCTTTGAATCGCAGAAATATGGAAAGTCTAAATCGCTACGCTATGTGAAAGGGACGGACGAACCAGTATATCCTATCAGCTATATCCGGCATAGCATCCCTCTAAGCCGAAAAAGGGCTATCAACTGCTACACCCCAGCGGGGCGGAAGGGATTGCACGATAATCTGAAAATCAACGTGAATCTGATGCTGGCACTTATGCGACAGCCTATAGGAAACAGGAGCGTTGAATTAGCTGATAACCGGATTTCCCTATTCTCGGCACAATACGGAAAATGTGCTGTTACGGGAATGCCATTTCTGACAACAGATGAAATACACTGCCACCACATCAAGCCGAAAAAATACGGTGGGAATGACAGCTACGAAAATCTGGTGCTGATAAATAAACTGGTACACCGGCTCGTCCATGCAGAAACGGTTGAAACGATTACTTATTACCTTGAAGTCTGCAATCTCAATAAGAAGCAAATGGAAAAGCTGAACGCTCTGCGCCTGAAAGCAGGTTTAGGAGAAATTTGGGGAACACAACCCCTAAAAACGAACAAGGTAGATTGTAATAGATTGTGAGTATGACTAACGATGGAACGCCGTGTGCGGTGAAAGTCGCATGCACGGTGTGAAGTGGGGGAAAATCCGGAGATAACTTCAAAGGATTACCTATCACTATTTTGGGGCGGCTCCAATCCCGACACGTCCTTCGACTGCTCCGGCTTCGTCAGCTACGTTCTCACGAACAGCGGTCTTGTGAATACCGGACGGCTGGGCGCACAGGGGCTTTACAACATCAGTACGCCGGTTTCAAAGGCGAATGCACAGCCCGGTGATCTCATCTTTTTCGTCGGGACGTATGACACCCCCGGCGTGTCTCACGTCGGCATCTACGTTGGTGATGGGGTCATGATCCACTGCGGCGATCCCATTCAGTACACATCCATCAATTCTTCCTACTGGCAGTCTCATTTCTATGCCTTCGGAAGACCCGCCTATTAAAAGAAAGATTAACTATTAAAAGTCAACCCCGAAAATGAATGGTGGTGGTAAAAAAGAGATGGCTCAAAAAAGGTATAGCAAAGCTGAGGTCTTGTCAGACCCCTGCTGGCTATTCAAGTAGCTGCACTTAAGCCGCTGAGCAATATGGCTGCCTGGATTTCTCCATGGCAAATATCAGACGAACCAACTTTTTGGCCGCGTGAGAGATGGCAATATTGTAGTGTTTTCCCTCCGCCCGCTTCTTGGCGAGATAATCAGCAAAAGCCGGGTCCCAGTGGCAGACATACTTGGTTGCGTTGTAAATTGCGTAGCGTAGGTATCGGGAGCCACGCTTTTCCATATGCGGGTAGCAATTTTTGAGCTGTCCGGATTGGTAAGTGGAGGGGGACATCCCTGCATAAGCCAACAGCTTGTCTGGGGAGTCAAACCGGGTGAAGTCGCCGACTTCTGCTAGGATCATGGCAGCCATGCGGAACCCCAGCCCAGGGATAGTGGTAATAGGAGAATGAAGCTCATCCATAATGGATTGGATTTGCTCTTCGATTTCATCAATTTCACGATCCAGTTCACGGATGAGCCGGATGGCGTGCTGCAATTCAAGGGACTTGGCAGGCATCTGAGAGCCAATAGAGTTTTTGGCGGCATTTCGTATTCCAAGAGCCATATCCCGTTTGTAGTGGCCATTGGAGGCGGTTTCGAGCAACGCTTTCAGCCTCGTTAAATGGGCATTGGCAACCTGTTTGGCCCCAGGGAACTCTTCCAGTAGGGCGTAGACAGAAGCAATATGCAGAGAAGGGACGAGTTTTTCCAATTCCGGAAACAGAATGCAGACCAGCCGGGCGATAGAACTTTTCAGCTTGGCACGCTCTTTCACCTTGTCAAAACGGTATCTGGTCAGTGACTTTAGCTCCTCGTTGTGGTATGCTGTACTTGTGTAGGGTTTGAGGCCCGCATCGGATAACAGCATAGAAGCAATCGTTCGTGCATCCACCCGGTCAGTCTTGGTCTTTCTCAGGCTGAGGCTCTTTCGGTAAAGGTTTGTGCGCAAGGGATTCAGGACATAGGTGGTCAGACCGTTGTCAAGGAGAAACCCGAGCAGATTGTAGCTGTAATGTCCTGTCGCCTCAAGCCCTACTTTTATTTTGTCCAGCGGTGCGGAACAATCCTGGATTTGTTGCAGCAGACAGTGAAAACCGTCCAATGTATTGGAAATTGTGAACACATCTGCAAGGACTTCACCATCGGAGTTGACGATGAAGCAATCGTGCTTATCTTTCGAGACATCGATACCAACAGAAACCACCATAACAAATACCTCCGACGATAAATATGTGATGCTGCATCCACAGTACACCTTACTTTTGTAGCCTTGTTCCACATAAACCGTCTGGCGGTATTTAACTGATTAACAAAATTGTAAGGGGCTGTGGTTGGAACCTTTCTTGAACCATCTTGTGGTAGGGTGATGCAACCAATCCACAGCATCCCTTACAGTGTAGCACATAGCCCTTGGAGAGGGGCTCTAATAACTACTACTCTATAATACAAGGAGTTTTGCATGAATCCCAAGTATCAGAAAGTCCTCTCCGACATTGAGAAGGCTGAAAAGAAGAAGTCCGAAATCGAAGGTCAGCTCAAGGAGCTGTACGACAAGAAGACAGAGCTGGAAAACCTTGAAATCATCAATACCGTGCGCTCTATGGTGATGGACAAGGATCAGATCATGGCGTTCCTGTCTTCCATGAAGGGCGGCACCAAGCCCGCTGAAAATACGGAGGTAATCGACAATGCGTAAGAAGTTTCGTTTTCTGACCGTCCTTGCGGTCTGCGTCATGGTTCTGTCCTGCTTCTCGGTGACGGCGTTTGCCTACGCCGATGATACCGAGCAGAACCTTCCCGTCACGGAGGCAACCCAGCCGGAACAGCAGCCTGAGACTACTCCTACGCCGGAAAAGCCGAAGGGTGAGCCGATTGACGATGAGGGCAACGCCTACACCCGCGACTTGCTCTATGACAAGGCAACCAACAAGCAGTTCATCACTGTCCAGACGAAGAACGGCAACACCTTCTTCATTGTCATCGACTACGATGCGCCCATCAACGAGGATGAGGAACAGTATCAGACGTACTTCCTGAACATGGTCGATGAGAGCGATCTGCTTGCGCTGTTGGATGAGGACACTGCGGCTGCGCTGACCACCTGTAACTGCAAAGAAAAATGCGCTGCCGGTCAGGTCAACACCGACTGCCCGGTCTGCAAGACCAACATGAGCGAATGCACCGGCACAGCCCCCGTTACACCTGAGCCGGATAAGGATGCGGAAACCGATGTCCCCGCCCCTAAACCCGAAAAGAAATCCAACATCGGCATGATCCTCGTCATCTTCGTTCTTGCCGGTGCTGCGGGTGCAGCTTATTACTACATCAAGTTCGTCAAGGGCAGAAAGCCCAAGGATGAGGATATGGACTTCTTTGATGATGAAGGCTACGAGGAAGAGCCGTACATCAACGAGGATGATGAGCCGCAGATTGCGGAGGATGCTGAAACGGATGGTGATGAAGATTGATCTTAGTCATTGCTGAAAAGCCCAGCGTTGCCCAGTCCATCGCAAAGGTTCTGGGCGCGACGACCCGCAAGGACGGCTACATGGAGGGCGGCAATTATATCGTTTCATGGTGCTTCGGTCATCTGGTGGAGCTGGCAGACGCCAGCTCCTACGATGAGCGGTATGCCAAGTGGCGGTATGACGATCTGCCCATTGTCCCGGAAAGCTGGATGTTTGAGGTCACAAAGGACAAATCCCAGCAGTTCAAGGTGCTGTCCGCTCTCATGAAGGACAAGCGCGTCACCGAGCTGGTCTGCGCAACCGATGCAGGACGCGAGGGTGAGCTGATCTTCCGGCTGGTCTACGACAAAGCCGGATGCACCAAGCCCTTCAAGCGTCTGTGGATCAGCTCGTTGGAGGACTCCGCCATCCGCGAAGGCTTCAACCATCTCCGGGACGGCAAGGAATATGACCGCCTCTATGAAGCGGCACTCAGCCGCTCGAAGGCAGACTGGATCGTCGGCATCAACGGCACCCGCCTTTTCACCACGCTCTATCACAAGAAGCTGGTGGTCGGGCGCGTCCAGACGCCGACCCTTGCAATGCTGGTGGAGCGTGACGGGAAAATCTCCACGTTCCAGAAGGAGAAGTATTTCAACGTCCACGTCGGCAAGGGCGATCTGACCGCCGATCTGGAAAAGGTCAAAACCGAAGAGGAAGCAAAGAAGATTGCGGCGGCTTGCGAGAAAAAGCAAGCCGTCGTTTCTTCTCTCAAGCGGGAGACGAAAACCGTCAATCCTCCGAAGCTCTATGATCTGACCACCTTGCAGCGCGAGGCAAACCGATACTACGGCTTCACTGCCCAGCAGACGCTCGATCTCGTTCAGACACTTTACGAAAAGAAGCTACTGACCTATCCGCGCACGGACAGTCAGTTCATCACGGATGATATGGAGGACACTGCCCGTCAGGTCATTTCCATCGTCTGCCGCCAGCTTCCGCTTTTTTCCGGCGTTTCAATCACTCCGGACATTGCCCACGTAACCGACAACAGCAAGGTCACAGATCACCATGCCATTCTCCCGACCGTCCAGCTTGAAAAGCAGGATGTTTCGGCGCTTCCTCAGTCGGAGCAGAAAATCCTCAATCTTATCGTGATGCGCCTTCTGTGTGCAACCGGTGAGAAGCATACCTACGCAGAGACGCAGATCACGCTCTCCTGCGAGGGCTATGCGTTCAAAACCAAGGGCAAGACCGTCGTTCAAAACGGGTGGAAAGCCATCGAAGAACTGTTCAAGGCTTCCCTCAAGACGAAGGAAAAGGATGATCCCATGAAGTCCCTGCCCGAAGTCCATGAGGGCGATGTTCTGGATGGTGTATCTGCCAGCGTCACCGAACACTTCACGACGCCTCCGAAGCAGTACACGGAAGACACGCTCCTGTCTGCAATGGAGACTGCCGGAAACGATCAGTTTGACGATGACACCGAGAAGAAAGGTCTCGGAACACCCGCGACCCGCGCCGGTATCATTGAAAAGCTGGTGAAATCCGGCTTTGCAGAGCGCAAAGGCAAATCCCTCATTCCCACAAAGGACGGCTGCAACCTCGTCTGTGTTCTGCCGGAACAGATCACGTCTCCCGCAATGACTGCGGAATGGGAAAACACGCTCATGGAGATTGAGCGCGGCAATGCGGATGCAGACGCATTTCTCAGCGGCATTGTCCGGATGACCGGGGATCTCGTGAAAGCCTATCCGTTTCTCTCCGATGCCGAAGCCCAGCGTTTCGGCACGGGGAAAGAGGAAATCGGCAAATGCCCCCGCTGCGGCTCTCCGGTCTATGTCGGCAAGGGCAACTTCTACTGCTCGAACAAGGAATGCTCCTTCTGCCTGTGGGAAGACAACAAGTTCTTTTCCAGCAAGAAAAAGAAGCTGACCAAGAAGATTGCAAAGGAGCTGCTGGACAAGGGCTGGTGCCGCGTGACCGGGCTTTACACGCCGAAGAAGCCTCAGCTCTACGACGCAGTGATCCGTCTGGATGACAGCGGCGGCAAATACGTCAGCTTCAAGATGGAGTTTGATCGATGACCCGCCCAAAGTATGTTGCTTCATGCAGCGGAGGCAAAGACAGCGTAGCGACGCTCCTGCTGGCTGCACAGCACAATGAGCCGCTGGACGAGGCGGTTTTCAGCGAGGTCATGTTTGATCAGAACACAAGCGGTGAAGTCCCGGAACACCGGGACTTCATCTATGACCGGCTCAAGCCCTTCTGCGAAAAGGAGCTGGGCATCAAGTTCACCATTCTCCACGCGGACAAGACCTACGATGAGGTGTTCCATCATGTCATCACCCGCGGACCGCACAAGGGCGAGGTTCGCGGCTTTGCATGGGCTGGTATGTGTGCAGTCAATCGTGACTGCAAAATCCCGCCAGTCCGCAAGTACAATGCCGCACTCTCGCCGGACACTGTGAGCTATGTCGGCATCGCGGAGGATGAGCCAAAACGCCTTGCTCGTCTGGATGGAATAACGAAGGTCAGTCTGCTTGCCAAATACGGTATGACCGAGGCGGACGCCTACAAGCTCTGTCAGGAACACGGGCTGCTTTCCCCAATCTACGCTCACTGCCGAAGAAACGGCTGCTGGTTCTGTCCCAA
>OMCA01000964.1_pt1 | contig 14735 bp, 7 predicted proteins | sample 1673621 | NCBI WGS metagenome assembly OMCA01 (sample SAMEA103958117, study PRJEB25191) | human gut metagenome | biome: human-associated habitat [ENVO:00009003]; feature: intestine environment [ENVO:2100002]; material: feces | place: Germany | collected 2013/2015
CTTTTATAAACTCGCTTATTTTTGTTCAGTACTGCATTCTGAAAGGAAAGTTTGATGCGTATTTTCTGTTTTTTTAGAAAAAATCAGATACTTTGAATACAAGTAAAGAGTTTGTCCTTATCATTTTTGAAAATGTTTATTTTGAGGATGCATTATTCCTGTTTCTGTTATTTGACTGAGGGTACAAGACAGCGTAAGGCAAGTAATACCGGACATATTCATGTGTAATATCAAATTCTGTAGAGTTCGTGTATTTGTTTCAGTTGATTTCCTTCTAATTTACTTTTTTATTGGAAAATTTAGCCAGGCTCTTAAACAATCTCTAAGTATTATATTGGCTATTGCACAAACAGCAAAAGATAGAGTTCCCGTAAACATTCTTTAGAATTTGATTGTTCTTTCTTTACGGGATGAAGTGAAATATGAAAAATGGTTTTAAGCTAACCTATTAAATACAGAAAATGTCAGGAAACTGCTCGGGGCACAGGGTGCACGGTAAAGGGTGTTTGCGGTAAAGACCCTCAAACAGCAGCTTATATGGATGTGTTGTTGTATGCTGTCAGGGGAATAGCTATCGTGAACCGGACTTTACGTGAGAAAGGCACGGCAGATAACGAAATAGACCATTTTGTTTTGGATGCTTTGTTTTGTACGATAACCAATGCTAATTTTGATGATGAGGCTATAATAGTACGGATAAAAAAAGCGTTTGAAATAAAAAACATTCTTGTTGGAACAGCCAAAAAGCGGAATATCGCTTTACCGGATATGCCTGAAGTCGCTTATTTTGTTTCTGAAGAGAATTATCTTGCTGAAGCTGCTGAAGTGGGTGTATTGAGTGAGCCGAACGAAGATTTGCGCTCTTTGAAACAAATGGTAATTTATGGAGTGAAGGGTGCGGCAGCTTATACAGAACATGCTTTAAATCTCGGATTTGAGGATCATGACATATATGCGATGATAGAAAATGCCCTTGCAGAAATATCTCGCTCGGATATTTCTGCCGAGGAGCTTGTTTCTTTGGTGTTGAATGTCGGAGAGTGCGGGGTGAGGGCTATGGCTCTTCTTGATAAGGCGAATACCTCTTCTTATGGAAATCCTGAAATTACGAAAGTTAATATCGGAGTAGGTAAACGCCCGGGGATTTTGGTAAGCGGACATGATCTGAAAGATTTTGAAGAGTTGCTCGAGCAGACGGACGGTCAGGGTGTGGATGTTTATACTCATAGTGAAATGTTGCCTGCACATTATTATCCTCAACTAAAGAAGTACAAGCATCTGGCAGGAAACTACGGAAACGCGTGGTGGAAGCAGCGTGAGGAGTTTACGGCGTTCAACGGTCCGATTGTGTTTACAACCAACTGTATTGTGCCGCCGCTCTCGAATGCAACATATAAGGAGCGTATGTTTACCGGAAACTCGACCGGATATCCAGGTTGCAAGCACATTGAAACGGGTGCCGACGGACATAAGGATTATTCGGAAGTGATTGCGCTTGCCAAGCAGTGCCAGCCGCCTGTAGAACTGGAAACCGGGGAGATTATCGGTGGATTCGCGCACAATCAGGTTCTTCAGCTTGCCGATAAGGTAGTGGAAGCTGTGAAGAGTGGAGCTATCCGGCGTTTTGTGGTGATGGCTGGATGCGACGGCCGTATGAAGAGCCGCGATTATTATACTGATTTTGCCAAGGCATTGCCGCAGGATACGGTTATCCTGACTGCCGGATGTGCAAAATACAAATACAACAAGTTGCCTTTGGGCGATATAAACGGTATTCCGCGTGTGCTCGATGCCGGCCAGTGCAACGACAGTTATTCGCTTGCCGTTATCGCCCTGAAGCTGAAAGAAGTCTTCCAGCTGAACGATATCAACGAACTGCCGATTACCTATAATATCGCGTGGTACGAACAGAAGGCGGTGATTGTACTGCTTGCCTTGCTGAGTCTGGGCGTGAAGAACATTCATCTGGGCCCTACACTGCCTGCATTCCTTTCGCCGAATGTGGCAAAAGTACTGGTCGATACCTTCGGGATAGGAGGCATTACCACTGTCGACGAAGATTTGAAGAAATTCGGTTTGCTGGGATAAATTCTTTCTCCTTACTTTATTAAGTATCCGATATTTTACTTACCTTTGTTCATTAATTCGTCATAAAAATCGTACTATATGAGCAAAGCTATTATTAATTCTTACGAGGAATTTGAAAAAATGATCGGTCAGCAGATCGGAGTTTCCGACTGGCTGGAAGTTACACAGGAGCGCATCAACCAGTTTGCCGACGCTACACTGGATCATCAGTGGATTCATGTCGATGTAGAACGTGCGAAAGTGGAAAGCCCCTTCAAGAGCACAATCGTACACGGCTATCTGACTTTGTCGCTGCTTCCGTATTTCTGGAATCAGATTATCGAAGTAAACAACCTGAAGATGATGGTAAACTACGGAATGGACAAAATGAAGTTCGGTCAGGCTGTTTTGTCGGGACAGAAAATCCGTATGGTTGCCGACCTGCATTCGCTGGTTAATTTACGCGGAACGGCTAAGGCTGAAATTAAATTCGCTATCGAAATAGAAGGACAGAAGAAGAAAGCACTCGAAGGTATCGCTACTTTCCTGTATTACTTCAACTGATGTACGGCATACTGTCTGTAGATATTTTGAATAGGACGATGAGATTCATTACAGGATAATCTGGTTTCTGTAGTGAATCTCATCGTTGTTTTTATATGTGTTTTGATTATGACAGAAAAACTTTGCCGGCAGTTGCGTGAGTGGGCGGAAGCCTATCATCAGGCGGATTTCATCGCGAATGATCCCGTACAATTCCCGCACCGTTATGTCCGGCAGGAAGATATTGAAATAATGGGACTGCTGACTGCCGTCCTGAGTTTCGGGAATCGCCGGATGATTCTCCGCAAGGTAGACGAACTGGATGGACTGATGGGACGTGCTCCCTTGCAGTATGTGCTTTCCAGACGCTGGGAGAATGATTTCAGTCGTGGGAACCAACGGAGCTTTTACCGGATGGTTTCGTATGCGGCATTCCGTATTTATTTCGAGAAGTTGTATGCGGTGTATACGGAGAATCGTACGCTGGAGGATGCCTTGCTGACTTTTCCGGGAAATCCGATGCAGAAGCTTTGTGCGTTTTTGGGGGTGTCCGACAGAAGTCCGCAGAAGAAGCTCAACATGTTTCTGCGCTGGATGATCCGTCGTGATTCGGCTGTCGACTTCGGTATCTGGCGGCGGATGAGTCCTGCCGACCTGATTATCCCGCTCGATACGCATGTGTGCCGGGTAGCTTTTCTGCTGGGACTGACCGATAAACCTTCTTTTTCGTTGTCGGCTGCCCGGTGTATCACAGAGGCATTGGCGGAGGTGTTTCCCGGCGATCCGTGTTTGGGCGACTTCGCACTTTTCGGTTATGGGGTGAATCATCCTGAATTAACAGATAACTTACCATGATAAAGATATTGGCTACAAGCGACTGGCACTTGGGGAATACTTTCCACGGCTTCGACCGTCAGGAAGAGCATGCCGATTTTCTTCGGTGGCTGCTCGGTGCTGTCGGACAGAAAAATCCTGATGCCTTGCTGGTGTCGGGCGACATATTCGATTCGAGTAATCCTTCGGCTGCCTCTCAGGAGTTGTATTACAGTTTTCTCGATACGCTGACACAGCGTTTCCCGCAGTTGCAGACGATAATAATTGCCGGAAACCACGACTCGGCTGCACGGCTTGAGGCGCCTCGTCTGATGCTGGAAAGGCATCGGGTCTATGTGCGCGGGCTGATACGCAGGCAGGAGGAAGGTAACTTCTTGCCAGACGATTTGCTGTTGCCTGTCTGTTCGGCAGCGCATCCGGAAGAACGTGCCTGGGTGCTTGCCGTGCCTTACTTGCGCGATGGAGACTTTACCCGTGGTATGAGTTATGGGGAGGGTGTAGGAGGGTTCCTGCGTCGGGCGGTTGAGGCGGCGAATCTCCGGCGCGACCGGAGCAGGGAAGCGCTGATTCTGATGGCGCATTTATATGCTACGGGGAGTGAGATTGCCGAAAATTCTTCGGAGCGTATCGTGATAGGTGGTTTGGAAATGGTCAGTCTGGATGAAATAGATGAAAGTGTTACGTTAGCCTTGTTGGGACATTTGCATCGTAATCAGAAAGTTAGCGGCCGTGAAAACTGGCTGTATCCGGGCAGTGCCCTGCCGATGTCGTTTGCAGAGAAGGGCTATCGTCACGGAGCTGTTTATTATGAGATAGAGGACGGTCGCCTGAATGGTGTGTCCGAGTTCCTCGACTATCCTTTGCAGCATCCGCTGGTTTCTGTTCCGGCAAAACCGCTTCCGCTGACCGAGGTGCTCGACTTGCTGCGTGCCTTGCCCGATAAAGATAAAATGAGCGAAGAAGAGCCTGTTCCGTATCTGGAGGTGAATGTCTTGCTCGACGCTCCCGTGGCTGGCATCAACAAGCAGGTAGAGGATGTCCTTCAGTCGAAAAATGTGCGCTTGTGCCGGACGGTAATCGCTTATCGGGTGCAGCAGTCGGCTGGCGACGGGGAAGTGGTGTTGGAATCGGTCGACGATTTGCTGACGCTCGACCCGATAGAGGTGATCAGAAAGAGTTATCAGAACAAGTTCCGCTGCGAAATGCGCGATGAGCTGGTGGAACTTGCCAGACGGGCTGTGGAAGCGGCTCGCAGGGAAGGAGGCAATGAATGAAGTTGTTGAAAGTAATCATGTATAACCTGGCTTCGCTCGAGGGGGAACAGGTGATTGATTTTGAGAGTGAACCTTTACGGAGTGCCGATTTGTTTTCCATCGTAGGTGAAACGGGAAGCGGAAAGTCGACCATTCTGGATGCTGTCTGTTTGGCATTGTACGGGCTTGCTCCTCGTTTTTATGGGGCAGATAATTTCGATTATTATCATACCGAGCGTCCGAACAACGATCAGGTGCTCGATCCTGACGACCCGCGTAACATTCTTCGCAAGGGTACGAAGGAGTGTTTTGCCGAAGTGGTGTTTCTGGCGCGCGACGGTTTCCGCTATCGTGCCCGCTGGTCGTGTTCCATAGCCCGCATCAATTATACGCGTCCGGAGCGCAGGCTGTACCGGATAGTAGTGGACGAAGCGGGAAGAACCAGCGAGAAGGAAGTGGAAATAACCGGAGGGGGACGTCAGAAGCGCGGACATAAGAATATCAATAATGAGGGGCTCGACCGCATTATCGGTCTGGATTACGGACAGTTTACCCGTACGGTGATGCTGGCGCAGAATTCGTTTGCCAATTTTGTCAAGGCGGACGACAAGGATAAGGCTGTCTTGCTGGAAAAGCTGACCGGAACGGAACTTTATACGGCTGTTGCCCGTAAGATTTATGAGTTTTATAAGGAGGCGGAAGCTGCTTATAATGAGGTGTTCAATCAGGTAAAGGCTTTTGCCGTACATCAGCTGTCCGACGAAAAGCTGGCGGAAGTGGAAACGCGTAAGGGGGAGCTGGACGCCAGTTTCCGTACCTTGCAGGCTGAACTCCAGAAGTTGAAGGATCAGCAGAAATGGTATGCAGACTTGTGTGCGCTGGAGGTGGCTTTTGCTGGTGAGGAAGCAAAATGGAGACAGGCTTCGGAAAAGGCACAGAACTTGCAGCCGGTACGGGACGAGTTGCGGATGCTCGATGAGGTGGCTCCTATACGCGATGTATATCAGATTTACATGAATCTGCAACGTGAACTGAAAGAGCTGACAGAGGAAGTCGGTAGGAAACAATTGCAGTGTAGTGCGCTGGAAAAGGAAGAGGCTGAGAAGCGGAAACTTTTACTGGATGTAAAAGAAAATTACAATGTACTCCGTGAGAAACAAGAGCAGATGCTTCCGCTGGTGACGGCAGCCCGTAAGCAGAAGGTGGAGCTGGACGCACAGCAGGCTACCGTGACTCGCCTGAAAGAGGAGGAAAGTTTGCTGGCGAAGAAGGAAGAATTGCTGAGAAAGGAACAGGCGGAAAATGAGCTTCAGGTAGCGGAGTTGCAGAAGCGGCAGGCGGAAGCGGAACGGATGTTGGCGGAACTGATACCACACCGTGATATGCTGGAAAACAAGAATGCGGTTTCCGACAGGCTGGAGTCGCTTTATAAGGCTGTAAAGCGTTGGCAAAAAGAGTCTGAAGACTGGAAGAAAAACGGTATCGAGCTGGAAAATCAGCAGCTGGTATGCCGGGAAGAAGAGAATCGTTTGCAGAAATCGGATGAGGAACTGGTTCTGTGTCGGGAGAGTATCCGGCAGAAAACACAGGCACTGGCTGGTGTGGATGTAGAGGCATTGCAGCAGCGGATGGCGGACGTGACGAAATGTTATACCGACTTGGAGCGATTGAGAAAGTTGCAGGCGGCGGTAATGGAACGCCGGAAGAGTCTGTCGGAAAATCGGCTTGCGTCTGAACAAATAACTAAAGAACTGGATGCCGCGATGCGTGAGATGAAGGTACTGACAACGGAACGTGAAGAGATAAACCGTCTGTTGCCCGGATTGGAGGAGGCGTGGCAACTGGCAAGCAGCCGGAGTGCCGAGCATATGCGTGCCGCGCTGAAACCGGGAGAACCTTGTCCGGTATGTGGTGCACGGGAGCATCCGTATGCCGAAGGAATAGCGGAAGTGTTGCAGCCTGTCAAGGAGGAGATTGCTCGTCGCCGCAAGCGACAGACGGAAATTGAGGAACGGCTGGATGCTTCTCCCGGCGGATTGCGCCTGCTTTGTTCGGACCTGAACGGTAAGTTGTCGGCATTGCGTGAGGGAACCGGACGGCTGAATGCGGAACTGGCTGAGGCTGTCGGCGAATGGACTACACTGGTTGTTGCTTATCCCGCTCTGCCTGCTGATGTTGTACGGGCAGATGCTCCTGCCTTGTCGGCTTTGCTGACGGCGGAATCGGAACGGATTGTGGTACAGGGTAAGCAGGTGCGTGCCGAACAGAATGCTTATCAGCAGGCACAGAATGAGCTGACTGCCATGCGCCGTACGTACGATGAGAATCAGGTAGTGTGTGCACGTCAGCGTGAAGAACTGCATCGCCGGACCGTGGAATTGAAACAACGGCAGGGACAGAGTGAGCAGAAGCGTGCGGAATTGCAGCAACTTGAACGTGCGAACAGTGATTTGCGTGAGGCATTGCGGCAGGAAATTTCGTTACCCGATTGGGAGCAGGCTTTCGAACAGGATTTCGGGAAGCTGGCAGACCGTTTGTCGGATATGTACGACAAGTATCGGGAGGCAACTCGTGTGCAGCAGGAATCGGTGGGTTTGCTGAACGAGCGGAAAGTCGCTTCCGGGGCGTTGGAGAAACAGATGGCCGAGTGTCTGGCAGCCGTAAAGGAAAACAAGGAAGAGACTGCCGGTGCTGTACAGCTTTATGAGGCAAAGCTGAAGGCTTATATGCAGGTGCTGGGCGGTGCTGATCCGGATGAAACGGAACGTACGCTGAAACTGCAACTGGAGGAAGCGGAGAAACAGGTGCAGCTTGCCGATAAGGTTCACAGTGAGGTGGCCGAATCGTACAGCCGGCTGTCGGGGGTCGTGAAGGCTGCCGAAGAACAGTATCGGAAGAAGCAGGCTGACTGCATGGCTGCGCAACGTGGAGTGGAAGATTTCATCATGCGTTACAATGAGTCGGCAGAGCATGTGGGTGTTCTTTCGAAAGAACGGCTGGATATGTGCTTCTCTCCTTCGGCAGACTGGAACGGAAAGCGTGAACAGGTGCGGCTGGCGGATGAGGAGGTAAAATGGTGTCAGGGACAGATGGAAGCACGCCGGAAAGCGATGGAAGCTCATCGCGACTTGCAGGTTATGCCGCTGGAACAGTCGGGTGAAGATACCAATCCGACGGCTGTGCTACAGGAGGAGATGCAAAAGGTACAGTGTGCATTGGATGAACTCGACAAAGAGCGTTTGCAGGTGGGCGGTATGCTGATGGCGCATCGCCGGAGTGTGGAACAGATGCTGTCGGCAGGCGAAGAACTTGAACGCAGGCGGAAGGCGTATCAGGACTGGAAAGAGCTGAATGATATTTTGGGAAATGCCAACGGCGACAAGTTCCGTGAAACGGCGCAATGCTTTACGCTGCGCTTCCTGATACGTCAGGCCAACGAACAGCTTCGGATGTTGAATCACCGGTATAGTCTGGAACAGGTGAGGGATTCGTTGGGAATCCGTGTCATCGATCACGACCGGGCGGATGAGGTTCGTAACATCAGTTCGCTTTCGGGTGGGGAAACTTTCCTGATCAGTCTGGCACTGGCTCTGGGACTCTCGTCGCTTTCGTCGCGTAACATTCCGATGTGCAACTTGTTCGTGGACGAAGGTTTCGGTACGCTCGACAGCAACAGCCTGAATATGGTAATAGATGCCCTGTCGAGCTTGCAGTCGATGCAGGGGAAGAAAGTCGGAGTCATCAGCCATACGGCAGAGATGCGTGAACGGATCCGTACCCAGATCCGGGTTGTCAAGGTCGGCTCGGGAGGGCGGAGCGCGCTCGAAATAGTATAATCGGAATGCCTGTTGAAGGCCGGACTTGAATCCGTTAATTTGTCTTTTTGAATAAAAGCTCTGTATATTAAAGAAATATCAGGGCTTTTATCTTTTATATAAGAGTATATAATAGGGACATTTTTGTCTTCTGACCTGAATTTCGCATTTTTTGATTAGCCCTTATTGGGTTGCGTACTGTCTTTTTTTGTTATTTTGTACATATCAATTTTAAATCAGACGTAAATAAATAACTATGAAACAACCTGTTGTATTATTTGCCTCCCTGTGCTTTCTGGCATCGGAGGCGATGCAAGCTCAAAACGCTCAGAATTCTCCGAAAGCGTATGTCGTATCAGACGCACACCTGGATACACAATGGAACTGGGATATCCAGACAACCATTCAAGAGTATGTATGGAATACGCTGAACCAAAATCTGTTTCTTCTCCGTAAGTACCCCGACTATGTTTTTAACTTTGAAGGTGCTGTGAAATATTCCTGGATGAAAGAATATTTCCCGACACGTTATGAGGAGTTGAAGCAGCGGGTAAAGGAAGGACGCTGGCATGTCACCGGAAGCAGCTGGGATGCCAATGATGTTCTGGTTCCTTCTGCCGAATCGGTGCTCCGTAATATTTTGTACGGGCAGAATTATTATCGGACTGAGTTCGGAACAGAGAGTACGGATATCTTTTTGCCCGACTGCTTTGGCTTTGGGTGGACACTGCCGTCGCTGGCTCATCACTGTGGGCTGATAGGCTTTTCTTCACAAAAGCTAGGCTGGCGCAATCATCCTTTTTATGGCGACAAAAAATATCCGTTTACCATCGGACTGTGGAAGGGTATTGATGGCAATCAGATCATGTTTGCGCATGGTTATGACTATGGTCACCGTTTTAAGGATGAGGATTTGTCGGACAGTGAAGAATTGAAGCAACTGGTAAAGGAAAGTCCGCTGAGTACCGTTTACCGTTATTATGGAACCGGTGATATGGGAGGTTCACCTACAATCATTTCCGTACGTGCTGTCGAAAAGGGAGTAAAAGGCTCTGGCGACATCGAGGTGGTCAGTGCTACCAGCGATCAGCTTTATAAAGATTATGCAGGAAAGCATGAGCAGCTTCCGGTATTCGACGGTGAATTGCTGATGGATGTACACGGTACGGGCTGCTATACTTCGCAGGCTGCCATGAAATGGTATAACCGTCAGAATGAACTGCTGGGTGACGCGGCCGAACGTGCGGCTGTGGCGGCAGAGTGGCTGAACCAGGGAAATTATCCGAAGTCGGAACTTGAAACTTCGTGGAAGCGCTTTCTTTTCCATCAGTTTCATGATGACCTGACAGGTACGAGCATACCGCGGGCGTATGAATTTTCATGGAATGATGAGCTTATTTCGCTAAAGCAATTTTCGGATGTGCTGACTTCTTCTGTCAATGGGGTGAGCCGTTTGCTGGATACGAATGTAAAAGGTACTCCGGTAGTGCTGTATAACGCGCTGGGATTTGCGGTAAACGATCTTGCCGAGATAGAAGTTGAATTTGCAAAAGCTCCCAAAGGTATTGCCGTATATAATGCCGAAGGTAAGAAGGTGGCTTCACAGTATCTGGGTTATCAGGACGGTAAAGCACATATATTGGTTGAGGCTTCTGTGCCGGCTACTGGATATGCGGTTTATGATGTACGTACTTCGGGAGCCGGTATGCAGACCGTAAAACAACAGCATGCGAATACCTTGGAGAACTCATGTTATAAACTGTCTTTTGACGCGAACGGAGATATTGTTTCGTTGCTGGATAAGTGTAACGGAAAAGAACTGGTGGCATCGGGAAAAGCTATCCGTCTGGCATTGTTTACAGAAAACGAATCTTTTGAATGGCCTGCATGGGAGGTGTTGAAAAAAACATTAGACCGTGAACCTGTTTCTATCACCCATGGAGTGAAACTGACCTTGGTGGAAGACGGTGACTTGCGTAAATCTATCTGTATTGAGAAAAAACATGGCGAGTCAGTGTTCCGTCAGTATGTCCGCCTGTACGAAGGAACCCGCGCACCGCGTATCGATTTTTACAATGAAATAGACTGGCGCTCTACAAATGCGTTGCTGAAAGCGGAATTCCCGCTTGCTGTGTCTAATCCGAATGCTACTTATGACTTGTCTTTGGGTAGTGTGCAGCGTGGAAATAATACAGTGACAGCGTATGAGGTTTACGGACATTACTGGGCCGATTTGACCGACCGCAAGGGTGATTATGGAGTTTCTATTATGAATAACGGAAAATACGGATGGGATAAACCTTCGGACAATACGCTCCGTCTTACTTTGCTCCATACGCCCAAGACTGACAAGGGATATACTTATCAGGACAGACAGGACTTTGGTTATCACACATTTACTTACAGCCTGCTTCCGCACCAGGGTGAACTTGACAAGGCTGAAGTGGTATCGAAGGCAGAGGTGCTGAACCAGACATTGAAAGCCTTCCAGACAGATAAGCATAAAGGTGAAATGGGACGTACTTTCTCGATGGTATCGTCGGACAATCCGAACGTGATAATCAAGGCATTGAAGAAAGCTGTCGATGCTGATGAATATGTGGTACGTGTATATGATGTAGCCGGTAAGGGAACTCAATCGGCCAGATTGACGTTTGCCGGTAAACTTGTGGAGGCTGTTGAAACCGACGGAACAGAGAAGGAAATTGCTAAAGCTGGTTTCAGCGATAATACGCTGGATGTTACAGTTAAGCCTTTCTCTTTGAAAACATATAAGATCCGTTTGGCTGAATCGGGTATGGAGGTACATCAGCCGAAATGTCTGGCACTTAATCTTCCATACGACAAGAAGTGTGCTACTTATAACGAATTCCGTAGTGAGGCCGATTTCGAGTCCGGTTATAGCTATGCGGCTGAATTGCTTCCCGATTCGATAACGGTAGATCAGGTAACTTTCCGTCTTGGTGAACAGGAAGCTTACAACGGCTTGTCGTGCAAGAATGATACAATTGAGATTCCTGAAGGCTATAATCGTCTGTATTTCCTTGCAGCTGCCGCTTCTGTTGAGGACCAGCGTTTACAGATTGCCTGCGGAAAGCAGACTTCGGAGTTTGTCGTTCCTTCTTATACAGGATTTGTCGGTCAATGGGGACATGAGGGACATACTACCGGCTATTTGAAACCGGCCCAGATTGCTTATGTCGGAACTCATCGTCATGCGTCGGATGGAGATTGTCCTTACGAGTTTACTTATATGTTCAAATTCGGTATGGATATACCTAAGGGTGTCCGCTCTGTTGTTTTGCCCCAGAATGAGAATGTAGTGATTTTTGCCGCTACGGCCGTTGCTGAAGACCGTTCGCCGGTAAAACCATCGACAAAATTATTCCGTACAAACAACCATGAGGAACTGTCGGAACTTGTATCTGGCAACAAAATGATTTCGGGTGAAAATCTGCTGAAAAATGCAAAACTGACAAGATGGTCGGCTTATGTAAATGAAAAGGAACGTCCGCAGGCTGCTGTAGATGGCGACTTGTCGACTAAATGGTGTGACATTGCCGGACTACCTAGTTTCCTGGAATTTGATTTGGGCAAGGCTGAGAAACTGACAGGGTGGAAAGTTGTGAATGCCGGTAAGGAAAATGGATCTTTCATTACGAGCCAGTGTTTCCTTATGGGAAGAAACTCTGTTGACGAAGACTGGCAAACAGTGGATTACTTCGACGGTAACCGCAGCAATGTAGTATTGCGTACAATCACTTCGGACAAGGCATATCGCTATCTCCGTATGGTTGTGACCAGAGGAACACAGGCTGCTTCGTCGAAAGATGTACGCATTTACGAGGTAGAGGTTTACCGGTAATTGACTGTTAGTGAAATCATTGTTTGTCGTAAAACAGATTAATAGCTTTGACTATGAATGGATTATCACGGTTTCTCAAAGTCACGCTAAAAGTTTGTATTCCGGTTTTTGCTGCTGTTTCGCTTTCTGCCCAGGGAGTAAACAAATATATTCCGGTAAGTAAGCATGTGAGCAATGATAATGGAATAACCTGGCCTTACGGACAGGTTATTCCACATTTTGCCATGCCGGCAGATACACTTGATGCCCTTGATATACAAGAGGGAATTTCTGATGATGAAAAACTGATGTTTACTGTACTGCAGGGGCTTGTCAATAAAACTCATCCTCGTTTGTTCTTGTTTCAACCGGCGGGAGAGGGTAAGTACAAGTGGCCTGAAAAGCTTGGGCTATGTATGGATGAGCTGCCTCGTGCAAAACGCTTCGAACTGGTGAGGAAATATGCGGCAGAACTGGACGGTGTAGTGCTTTATGATCCTTCTAAAAACATTCACTATGCCAATCTTGCTTCTACTGTTGCCGGAATCGAAAATTTGTTGCCTGTAACGCAGCCACTCCATCAGCTTTTGCTGAATGAGGGAATCAAGTTGCCTGTCCGGACAGACCTTACACGGTTGAATTTTACGCGTACTACTCAGATTTACGATTATCTGTACAAGTATTATTGGAAAAGATGTACTCACCGCCTTTTGGTGAGCCAACCGCCGGAGAGGGGATTTGTCCGTGATCTTGCCGTTGCGTCTGGAGCAGCTATAGTATGGCTCGATGCCCGTAAATGGAATGAGAATGTGATTCTGCGGAAATTCCTGAAGGAGATGAAACCCGGGGAAAGTCTGGTTACCGGATGGTTTCCTGAGGAGCGTTCTGGGGTAGGGATGACAGCCGAGTATGGTCTTTCTACGATTCCTTCTGATTTTTATATGAATGCGACTGTTTATGCCGGAATGTCACAGCCGGTTCATTATCCGAAGGTTTCAAAGATGCCGGAACTGGAGAATAAAATATATTTGGCTCTTTTCTTGAGTGATGGTGACAACGTGCAGTATTGCCAGCATGCCATGTCGCAACTTTGGGATAAAGAAGGCAGAGGAAGTATTCCCATTAACTGGACAATCAGTCCGGGACTGGTAGACTTTGGACCTGCGTTGCTGAATTATTATTATGATACAGCTACAGAAAATGACTGTTTTGCTTCCGGGCCTTCCGGATTAGGGTATTCCCTGATTTATGACTCTCACAATTACATATGGAACAGCGACAGCGGGGAAGCTATTTCACCTTATGTGAAATGGACTCAGCAATATCTGGAAAAAAGTGGGTTGAGGATTATAACCATATGGGATGAAATAAATGATGAACAGCGAAGTGCTTATGCTCGCTATTGCCGTTATTTGTATGGACTTACATTACAGGATTGGGAACACCAGCCTTACAAACTGCCGACCTTAGTGCAAGACCGTAATTTGCCGGTGATAGCCAATCTACCCTGCTATGCAAACGGAGTAGATGTTATTTACTCGTTCTGGCAAGATACGATAGCTAAATTTGATGGCTCAAAACCGCTTTTTCTTTCGGCACAAGGTGAGTCGTGGAAAATGGGACCGGATAATATTGTAGCACTGAAAGAACGTCTTGAGGCTCTTTCTCCGGGAAATATTGTTATTTGTAGGGGAGATCATTTTTTTAATCTTTACAGAAAGGCAAACGGACTTCCTTTTAATTTGACGCTCTCTCCGGACGTTACGGTAAAGACGTCGCTTTCGAAGACATCTTCTGATCTGGTGGCCGATGGTTCTGCTGCTGAGAAACAGATGTGGGTTTCGGGTACGGATGACGGCAAAGCATGGATACAATTTGATTTCAAGAAAAAGTATCTGATAAGCCGGTATGTAGTGCGCCATGCAGGAAACGCCGGATTGCCCGATTCGCTTAATACGCGGGATTTTAAACTGGAAGTAAGTAATGACGGAAAGAAGTGGGAAAGCGCAGACTGTCAGTCTGGAAATACAATGCCTGTGACAGATGTCGATATTGTTCCGGTTAAGGCACGCTATATACGTCTTTCCATAACAGATTCTGGTGAAGATCAGCGGGCCCGTATTGCCGATATCGAGATATATGGAAGTGTATTGTAGGTATCTTTATGTTTATTATGAGAAAATTCATCTGGCTTTTACGCTTATATATGCTTTAAGAAGCGATGAATCTTTTGGAAATATCTTGAAGACTTTCTGCCGAAGTGCATGAAACTTTAAGTATGTTTCTGGGTTTGGTTTTAGTAATACAATAAATCCTCTCTTGAGTTTGAAGTGCACCCCAAAAGTTAGACACAAAACTTTTGGGGTGCATTATGTATAG
>OMCA01000973.1_pt1 | contig 14632 bp, 15 predicted proteins | sample 1673621 | NCBI WGS metagenome assembly OMCA01 (sample SAMEA103958117, study PRJEB25191) | human gut metagenome | biome: human-associated habitat [ENVO:00009003]; feature: intestine environment [ENVO:2100002]; material: feces | place: Germany | collected 2013/2015
TTTTTTAGGGGAAGTTAAAACCTCTCCTCTTTTCCTCTTATTTTAGTCAGATTATACTGCCTTTCTTTTTTTTCTTTTCGACCTTTTCTATCATACATACCGCATTGGCTGTATGTATCCCAAAGAAAACTCAAAGTACTTCCGTTTTCCTGTTTCTGGCTTTTATCCTGGCCAGTGAATAATGTTGTTTCTGCGTTTCAAAACTTCCTTCCAGGCGGGTAGCTCTTTCACGGCTGAGTTCCGACCGTAAGATTCTCCGAAATCGCTCATCTTTGGCGGCTCTGCCCTTACGCTTGGACAATAGGGCATTAAAGGGCAGATTTCCCGTATATGCGCCTCCTTATTCTCGAATTATGGGCGTAAGTCACATGGTTATGAAGAGATATCTACCCTTTAATGGGGAGAACAGCCGGCTAATATCTGATGGAAATGCCCAACAAATCACAGGAAAATAGCCACGCAATAGTCTGATACACAATAATTATTGGAGATACGTGGTCCGCTCCTGCGGACAGCAAGTTGTCTTTTGGGTAAACGAAAACCAGACGGTTTAACAGCGCGTTACGCCGTTAAACCGTTAGCCCTTCCAAGCTCCAGAGTCGCTTCATCATATAATTTGATAGCTTCACCTATATTATCACTTGGGACGTTTACCAACAGACTCCCTTTCCTTTTTTCTGTTCGATGCCCTACAAAAAGGCTGTTTGCGGCCGCTTATTTCCGTTTATTTTCACTATTTTTGCAGTATGAAAATGAAGACAGACGATACATTCAATCATGCCCATGCCGACAGGCTTCTGCTCCCCAACGCCTCATTGCTTGGGGAGGTGGAGAACATGCTGGCCGACGGACGGTCGGTCATGCTGAAGGCTACGGGAAACAGCATGCTCCCCTTCATTGTCGGAGGGCGTGACAGTGTGCTTGTACGGCGTCCCTCCGGGATACAGGCGTTACAGGTCTGGCAAATCGCCCTGGCACACCTGCCCGACAGCCGGTATGTGCTGCACCGTATCGTCCGCATCCATGGCGCGGAGATTGTCCTAATGGGCGACGGGAATCTAAAGGAAACGGAAAGTTGTCGGTTTCCCGATATAACGGGAGTTGTCACAAGAATTATCCGTAACGGCCGTTATGTGGACTGCGACGCAGGGGGTGAACGGTGCAAGGCGAAGATATGGGGCAGGCTGCTCCCTATTCGCCGGTATTTGCTGTACATATACAGACGGGTATGGATATGAAGGCGGGAATGAGTATGAAAGAAGGAGCGGAATGGCTGTGGAACGCCTCACGGGGATATCGCTCCCCCATTCTGGCGGGTATTCTTGCCGGGACAGTTCGCATCGGCGTGTCCCTCACGTTCGTCTGGTTCTGCAAGCACCTGATAGATACCGCCACCCATCAGGCGGACGGGAACATCATCCTGGGACTGGCGGCCATGGCGGGATGCATCGTCCTGCAACTGCTGCTGTCCGCACTTGTCAGCCGTCTCTATGCGCACACGGAGATCAGCCTGCGCAACAGACTGCGGCAGGATCTGCTCGAACATATCCTGAAAAGCCGGTGGAACGGTCGCGAGACATTCCATTCCGGCGATATGCTCAACCGCATGGAGGAGGATGTCCGTACCGTGACGGACCTGCTGGCGGGTTCCATCCCCTTGGTCGGAACCACGCTGTTCCAACTGGCCGGCGCCGCGCTGTTCCTGTTCTGTCTCGACCGGCGGATGGCTGTCGTCATCCTGCTTATCATGCCGTTGGCGTTGCTGTGCAGCAAGCTCTACATGAAGCGGATGCGGCGTCTGACACGTGAGATACGGGCGACGGACAGCCGTGTGCAAAGCCATCTGCAGGAGAACCTGCAGCACCGCACCCTGATTTCCGTCCTGGAATGCACCCCGGTGGCAGCGGACACGATGTCCTCACTCCAGTCGGGGCTGAAACGGCTGGTGATGCGGCGCAACTCATTTTCCATCTTTTCAAGTATCATGGTGCAGGCGGGGTTCGCCCTCGGCTATGTGACCGCTTTCGCATGGGGAATATACGGGCTGGACACCGGTACGGTAACATTCGGCACGCTGGCCGCCTTCCTGCAACTGGTGGCGCAGGTACAACGCCCTGTCGTGGAGCTGGCCCGGCAGGTTCCGGTGTTTATCGGCGCACTGACTTCCGTGGAGAGGATAGACGAGCTCAACTCCATGCCGCTGGAGGAACAGGGCGAGCCTGTCATCCTGGGTGGCAAGGCTGGTGTCCGTGTGGAGAATGTTACTTTTACCTATCCCGGCGGCAGACGTAAGGTGCTGGAACATTTCACATACGATTTCAAACCGGGGAGCCTGACCGCCGTGCTCGGGGAGACCGGCAGCGGGAAGAGTACGCTGGTACGGCTGATACTGGCCTTGTTGCAGCCCGACGGGGGAAACATCACGCTGTATGACAAGACCCGGCCCGTGCCCGTTTCTCCACTCACACGGGGGAATTTCGTGTATGTCCCGCAGGGGAATACGCTCGTCAGCGGCACATTGCGCGACAACCTGCTGTTGGGCAATCCCGAAGCTACCGACGGGCAGATGCGGGAAGCGTTGCATACGGCGGCGGCCGATTTTGTACGGGAACTGCCGCAAGGACTGGACACCCCCTGCGGCGAGATGGGAACGGGCATAAGTGAGGGGCAGGCGCAACGCATAGCCATCGCGCGCGGACTGCTCCGCCCCGGTAACATCGTCCTGCTGGACGAGCCCACCTCCTCGCTGGATTCCGATACCGAACGGACGCTGCTGGAACGGCTTTCACATACCATTCAAGGCAAGACCCTCATCATTATCACCCACCAGGAACAGACGGCACGGCTCTGTAACGCCGTTATCAGGATGCATCCGGTGGGCTCCCCCGGCAAGTGACGCCTACGTGAGACTGCGGGATGGCCGGGAACGGGGCCGATCGCGCAGGTATAAAACAAAAGCAGGGAAGTCCGGGGCTTATCCCGGCTTCCCTGCCGACGGGGAGGCGGCATCATTGCTATGCGTGCAGTCCGACTGCCATATCAAACTGGTTGGATGTTGAGATGAAATTATGGCACGCATGCCCGCTTCCCTTCGTATATAATTCCTTATCCGGATGATACGCCGCCTCCCGATGACGGACAGCCGCGGTATGAATTCCGATAAATACGGTATTCCAAATATCCATATCCGAACCACGCCTGGCCCGGATATGGATAAGCAAACAAAACAAACAAATGATAGCGGATTTAATTCGTACAGCCGGAAATACCACATTCCACGGCTGTGGTATGAACCCGCCAGGGGTATATATTGTTCTGACAGTGTGTCGTATTCATGGTTCATACAGTTCCTACAGGGCGGAATTGTCCATGTCTTGTGCCGCACTTCCCTGTTGTCAATATCCCGGATTTTGCGTAAGCGCGGGCAAAAGGTTTATTTCGGATTGCGGAAAAGGCATGAGAAGCTCGTAGGCTTCGCATCCGGCCACGGCCTGTGCCTGCCCGGTCCGTTTCAACATGATCCAATAGCCCCAGTCTTGCTTCCGCGTTTTCCATTCGTCCGGCAGGGCCGACTTGTCCGCAGTGTCCTCCATACCGGCCTCTTTGAGCAGCAGGGCGGTTTTCGCGGGTGTATAGTTCGCAAGGCTTTCACCGAAAACGCGGTACATTTCGGGCTCGGACGATTCCTCGACCGCAATGCTGAAATCGGACTGACAGTCGCGAAGCAGGTATCCCGCCTCGTCATTGTAGCCCAGGCTCAAAGCGATTTCGGCACGGAGGGCCTTGACGGTCTCCATAGTGATACGCCACCCGCCTTCGGGGAGGTTGTGTAAAAAGTAAGAATCAAGTGTTCTTTGACATATTGTATAAAAAGGATTTTATATCTTTGCTCTGCTAACAATAGGATTAATTTTATGGGCTATATTCAACCTTTTGACCGTAATCAACTGACTCTTCCCGAGTCTTTAGATTCTTATATCTCTTGTGAGAACCCTGTTCGTCTGATTGATGTTTTTGTCGATCAGTTTATCAAATTGCACCCTGATTTTTCATCTTATAAAGGTAACAGTCCTACGGGCCGTTCGGCTTATAGCTTTGGTACTTTACTCAAGCTGTATGTCTACGGCTATTTAAACAGTATCAGTTCTTCCCGTAAACTGGAGCGCGAGACTCTGCGTAATATGGAGTTGATCTGGCTTCTGGGTAATCTCCATCCTGATCATAAGACTATTGCCGATTTCCGTTCCAAACAAACTTCGGGCATTCATGAATGTTGCCTTGATTTCCGCCGCTTTCTGGTCAGTTCCGGTTATATTTCAGGCAAACTGGTAGCTGTTGACGGCAGTAAAATCAAAGCCAATACCAATCGTGACGGTCTTACTTTAGATGGTATTAATCGACAGTTAGCCTTGTTGGATACCCGTTTAGAGAAGTATCTGCACCAGCTTAATGAAAATGATCTGGTGGAAACAGCCCAGGAACAATTATCCGAACTCTCGGACGAGCCGGTGTGGAGAGCTCCCTACTGGAGAAGATAGCCCGTTTGAGCCAACAGGTTGAAGAACTTCAGGCGGAAAAACAGCGTATGCTGGATGAAGGTTCCCAAAGAAGCTTTCCTTCTGACCGCGAAGCTCGCCTGATGAAGACCCGTAACGGTTTTGTTCCGGCTTACAATATCCAATCAGTGGTAGATTCCCAACATCACCTGATAGGTGCCATGCAGGTTACCGACCACCCGAATGACTTTGAAGACCTTCAACCTTCGATTCATGCCATGCAGGAAGACCTTCAGGTAGAAGTATCCCAAGCCGTTGCCGACACCGGTTATGCTAATGAAGAACAGATTCTGGCCCTTGAAGAAGAAGGCAAAGTGATTGCCGTTCCTTTCAATGAAGGAGACCATTCTCCTAAAGAAGATCGGGAGCACGGAATCTTTTTTACCTATGATGCAGACAATGACTATTATATATGCTCCCAAGAAAAGATATTACCTATTAAAGACAGGCAAGTTCGTAAACATGGAAAGATTTATAGAAAATATCAGGGAAGAGACTGCAAGGGTTGTCCCTTGATAAAGTTCTGCACCACATCAAAAAAAGGCCGGATTATCTACCGAAGGGCAGATGCCGAACCCATAAGACAGTATATGAAGAAGTGTAAGGGGATGAAATACAAAGCGCTTATACGTTTACGAAAAACATGGGTAGAACATCCCTTCGGAACTCTTAAATACTGGATGGGGCAAATACCACTCCTACTCAGAGGAAAGGAAAAGGTACAGGCTGAAATAGATTTGTACGCAACATGCTATAATCTAAGAAGAGTGACTAACATTCAAAGCATACAGGTACTATTGCAACAAGTCCACTATTGGGGTATTAAGTATACCTAATAGCGGTCATTCGCCAAAGGACAACAATAGAAATACCAAAATAAAGAGATAAAGAGCATTGCCTTTTTAATACAATATGTCAAAGAACACTTGATTCTTACTTTTTACACAACCTCCGGGCAAACGGGTGATGTCTTGCAGTTCATTGAGCAGTCCCCAACAAAGGTCTTGCGGTGACCGTACGGGGGAATGCAGGATTTCATCGTAATTGTTGGAAGTGGCGGGCACCGTAATGTAAGGCACACTGCCCCACAGTTGTGACAGGTTGTAATAGACCATGCATCTCAAGGCTTTCGCCTCGTTGATGTAAGCGGTACGCTCATAGGAGCCGTCAAAGGCTTCAAGGCATTTATCACCATATTGGCGTTGCTGATGACAAGGTAGGCCGCACTCCACACATCGGCCACATGACTGTCATACGGAGTAATGATGGACGCAGGGTGTTCATCAAAGTCTTTCCCCGTAAGCCTTATCTTCTCCAGCAGCAACTGCCTGTACTCATAACTCCGTAAGTTGCTGTAAATGCCAAGGATTGCATTTTGCACAGCTTTCCTCTTCCCAGAAACTTTCTTCCTCGTTGGGATAGATCGGAGCCGGTTCTAATACATCACAATTGTTTTCCACCTCCTTTCTCAGCTCGTTGATTTTTTCCTCGCCTCCATCGTACCGGGTAAGCATGACGGCGGAATCACCATCGGTGAGCGACATGCTGTTGCCCGTAATGCCTGCCACCGCGACAAGCACTTCCCCTACTGCGAGTTTCATGGTAAGCAGATTCTCTACGAGCGTGTATTAGAACGACATGCCTTCCACCGTCCATCCCGTATGATATCCGGTCACATCTGGTATTGACGAGTAGGTGTAAGTCACCAACTCCCCTGTCCCTTCCTTGTGAAATTCAACGGTATAAATCGTTCCGTTCTCGGTGCTGTACCAGTTTCCGGTCAAACCGCCCTGCACGATAACATCCTCGTCGGAGTCGGAGCAGGCAGCGAGTACAAAGGCGCACGCCATGAAACATAAAAAAGTGCATATATTCATCATAATTGTATAACAGATGGTTTGTATTCAGATCATAATTCATAATACCATGTCAAGAAATCCTTCCGGAATGACAATTGACAGGTTAATAATTTTTTTTCTGACAAATAGAAATGTAAGGAAGACAGAGTCTTCCGCCTTCCTTACAATCCCCGCGCTTTTCACAAAGGACATAGGTCTTAACATCTTTTTACTTTCCCGGTTATATTTGTTTTCCGACCGGGAAACGGAAATATGTGGTCTGTCTGAAATCCGGTCTTGTGTATCGAAATCCGCGTCAAGGCTTTCGCCCAGTCTGACGGCTGACCAGAATCGGACAAGTTCCTATATGAACAAATGTTTTATTCCCCACGTGTGATAACCGCACGGCTCAAACGCGGGTCGTTGTAGAACATGTTGTCCACACCGCCCTTGTAGTCGATGCGGAGCTGTTTCTCGCTGACGCCGAACTCTTTCACCAGGCAGTCGTAAACGTTCTCAGCGCGTTCCTTGCTCAGGCGTTCGTTGCCCTTGCTGCTACCCGTTCCCGCATCGGCATAGCCGGTGATGGTATATACGGTTTCCGGATCGCCCGACTTGATGATTTCGGCCAGCAGACCCAAGTTGGCGCGCGCCTCGTTGCTCAGCTTCGTCCTGTTGATCTTGAAGGTGACGAGGTTGGCGGAGGCAATCTTCTTCACGATGGTCTGTGCCTTCTGTTTGTCGCCATCGGCAAGGGCTTTCTTCAAGCGGTCGTTCTCCGCGCTCATGTCGTTCAGTTTCCGGCGCATGCTTTCCAGATCACCATAATTGTAACGGTAAACGGTCTTGCTGCGGTCCCAGCTGCGTTGCTTGAACTTATACGTCAGGCCGATGGTGGCGGAAAGGTTCCCCTCACCGAAACGGCCGCCGCCCTCACCGTCGAAACGGTCGTTGACGAACATGCCACGCACGTCGAGGTTCAGGGCCAGTACGTCGCAGAAGTGCCAGGAGGTCAGGATACCGAGGTTGGCGCTTACCTCCTTGGAAGATGGAGAGTCATAGACACGTGCCCAGCCGAGGCCGGCATAAGGACTGAGGTCCCACTTACGGTTTTCGTTGTAACCACCGAAAAGGTTCAGCACATTGAAGAGCACATCGGCGTGGAGGTTGCTCATCTTGTATTTGGAATATTGGAGGTCGTCGCCCGGAACGCCGGCCCATCCGGGCACATGTTCGCCTGTCCCGTGGGTGATGTCGCATTCCCAGTCATCACGTGTGGCGCCCTTGCTTTTCAGTCCGCTGTACATGAAGCGGATACCGATTCCCGGAGTGAACCACTTGCCGATAGCAATATCCAGTGCCGGGGCAATGCGGTCGCCGAAGTCTATTTGCTTGTCATGGTCACCAAAATACACCTGCCCACCGGCACCCACGCTGATGAACCAGTTGTCCCAAAAACGGTTGGTTTCCACCTTATACTTGTCCGTACTGTACTCCACCTTTTCTTTCGTATCGGAAGTCTGTGCGAAGGCCGGACAAAGAGCCACTGCGCACAAGGCGGTCAAAAAGATTTTCTTAGTCATATTCAATCAACTGTTAATGATTTGTTTCTTTATATTACTCTTGGCACTGATAGCCTCCGAAAAGTATTGATGCCAAGAATAAGAAAAATCTCTGGAATAACCTCGAAAAACGGGTGAAATGACACTAAACGACTTAATATCAGAGTTGTTACGGTGTCAAATGATGACAAGCCGAAAAAGCGGAAAACGCAAAGAAAAGCGGATTTAAGAAGAAGAATGGTTTGCAAATCATTACCCGTGAAAGAGTAAGATTTAACATATGGGAGATGCTATTGCACCGTTTGTCACCGATTTGCATATCAAGGTCTAACTCGTTGATATTTAACTTTGCAAACAAAAAAAAAACGAGTATGGCAAGAAGTACATTCAAAGTGCTGTTCTACGTGAACGGCAGCAAGGAGAAAGACGGTATTGTCCCCATCATGGGACGAGTGACAATCAACGGTACTGTGGCACAGTTCAGCTGCAAGCAGACCATCCCGAAAACCCTTTGGGATGCGAAAGGCAACCGAGCCAAAGGCAAGAGTGCCGAAGCACGGAACGTCAATCTGGCATTGGACAACATCAAGGCGCAAATCATCAAGCACTATCAGCGCATATCCGACCGAGAGGCATACGTAACGGCTGAAATGGTGCGCAATGCCTACCAAGGGGTAGGAAGCGAGTATGAGACACTGATAAAGGCTTTTGACAAGGATTGCGCCAACTTCCTGAAACGTGTCGGTAAAGACCGCAGCATCGGCACGTACAAGGTCATGGTAAGGGCAAGGAACTATGTCGCAGCCTTTATCAAGTCATTCTACAGACGGACGGACATGTCCATGCTGGAACTTACACCCGACTTCATCAAGGAGTTTGCGGCTTATCTTACGGCTGAACGGGGACTGAAAAACGCCACCATCTGGCTGAACTGCATGTGGCTGAAAGGGGTGGTCATGCGTGCGCACTATAACGGACTGATACCGAGAAATCCGTTTGCGCAGTTCCATATCAGCCCGAATGTTAAGGAACGGGAGTATCTGACAGAGGACGAAATCAAAAGAATCATGGCGCACGAGTTTGACAACCCCACCCTCGCATTGGTGCGGGATCTGTTTATTTTCGCCTGTTTCACCGCCTTGTCTTTCGTGGATATGAAAGAACTCACAACGGATGAAATAGTGGAGGTGAATGGTGAGAAATGGATATTGTCGAAACGGCACAAGACAAATGTCCCGTTCCAAGTGAAGCTGCTGGATATTCCCTTGCAGATAATCGAACGGTACAAGTATCTGTCGGAAGACAAGCTGGTTTTCGGGAAAATCAACTATTGGACGATGTGCAAACAGCTGAAAAAGGTAATGGCGGAATGCGGAATAGAGAAGCAAATCTCCTACCATTGCGCTCGTCATACGTTTGGAACACTGGCTCTTAGCAAGGGGATGCCCATTGAAAGCGTGAGCCGTGTTCTGGGACACACGAACATTGTCACGACTCAAATCTATGCGAAGATAACCACGCAGAAACTTGACAATGACCTGACGATGTTCGGCAACAAGCTGAACGCATCGTTCGGAAGTGTAACCCCATAACCAAGCATAGCCATGAAACGAAGCATCATAACAACAGACGGTAACGGCAACATCATCATGCCGACCGACATTAGCGCAACCGCCATGAGCGAATGGGAACTTTGCGACCTGTTCGGAGTAACCGCCCCGACATTCCGTGCAGGGCTGAAGGCTCTTTGCAAGAGCGGAGTTTTAAGGGAATACGGGATAAGGCGAAGCATACGGGTATCCGATAATTGCTGTATGGAGGTTTACAACCTTGAAGCGATAGTTACCCTCGCTTTCCATATCGGCACATTCGGAGCGGAACGGGTACGCAATGCCGTTCTTGAAATACTGTACCTGCGAAAAGAGAAAACAAGCATCTTCTTCTCGCTGAATACCAACGGTATATCCAAATCCGAATACTTCTCGTAGCTGAATGCCTGACATAATTCACTCGGTAAGTCAGTAATTCATTAAGTCAGTACGACAGACGCTCTGATTTTTTCTCCCGAAAAGCGTAATCCGACATTCGCTTTTCGGGAGTTTTCCGTTTGCACAACCCGTTTCCTGTCCCAAACCATTGAAAGTTTTTGTTTCGGGGGCTATTTGTCACCATTCTGCCGTGTTTTGCATAACAACCTATCCGATAATTGATTATATTTTTGCAGCTGGTAATTTTCAAACTTAAAACCATTTGATTATGTCAGCTATCGAACAACAGGACAGCCACAGACCGCCATCGGATGGCGGCATGGCAAAGGAAGAGTTTATCCGAGTGGGGACAACGCTCTATAAGATTGTGGAGCAGCCCAAACTGAACGGAGGGTATATAAGGAAACGCATCGCATGGAACAACGAGACCCTGCGACAGGATTACGGCAAGGATTACATCGGCAGAGTTCCCAAGTATGACGGCTTCTGCACAGTACCCGAACACATCGGCTACCGTTCCGTGGTCGGCAAGTTCCTTAACCTCTACGAACCGATAGACCACCGACCGCAGGAGGGCGATTTATCGCATATCCAATCTTTGGTACGGCACATCTTCGGGGAACAGTACGAGTTGGGGATGGACTATCTGCAACTGCTCTACCTGCAACCAATTCAGAAGTTGCCTATCCTGCTGTTGGTGTCGGAAGAACGCAACACGGGCAAAAGCACCTTCCTGAACTTTCTGAAAGCCCTTTTTCAGAACAATGTGACTTTCAACACCAACGAGGATTTCCGCAGCCAGTTCAATTCCGACTGGGCTGGCAAGCTCCTTATCGTGGTGGATGAGGTGCTGCTCAACCGCAGGGAGGATAGCGAGCGGTTGAAGAACCTCAGCACCACACTTTCCTATAAGGTGGAAGCCAAAGGCAAAGACCGTGATGAGATTGCGTTCTTCGCCAAATTCGTGCTGTGTTCCAACAACGAGCATCTGCCCGTAATCATAGACGCAGGGGAAACACGCTATTGGGTGCGCAAGATAGACCGCTTGCAGTCCGATGATACCGACTTCCTGCAAAAGCTGAAAGCGGAGATACCCGCCTTTCTCCATTTCCTGCAACACAGAAAACTGTCCACCGAAAAGGAAAGCCGGATGTGGTTCAACCCCACATTGCTGCATACAGAAGCCTTGCAGAAGATTATCCGTAGCAACCGCAATCGGCTGGAGATAGAGATGTCGGAACTGCTGCTTGACATTATGGTTGCAATGGATGTGGATAGCGTTTCATTCTGCCTTAACGACCTTGTCGTACTGCTGGTGCACTCGCAGGTAAAGGCGGAAAAGCACCAAGTGCGTAAGGTGGTGCAGGAGTGCTGGAAACTGACACCTGCACCAAACGGGCTTACCTACACCACCTATCAGGGCAATTACAACAGAAGTTGTCACTATGAGCCGATAAAGAGGGTGGGACGCTTCTACACCGTCACAAGGAAGCAACTCGAATCCCTGTAATACTATCATTTTTCTGTTGAATTGTTGAATATGGGTATAAATACACTGACAATAAACGATATACATTCTCAACAAAATCTCAACAAGCCAAAAGAGAAGTTGAGAGACCACCGACACCCGTTTGTGGATTTCTCTTTTGGCGAGCGGTTTGTTGAGAAGATGTTGAGAGGTTACGAGGCTGTATATAAACATATTACATTGACAATTCATCAAATCAACAAATTTTCATCAACTTCAAAACCGTATGTAATATGACAATCCAAGATGTAAAGCAAATCAAACTGGCGGACTATCTGCAAAGTCTGGGCTATACGCCTGTAAAGCAACAAGGCAGGAATCTGTGGTACAAATCACCGTTACGGGAAGAAACGGACGCATCGTTCAAGGTAAACACCGAGCTTGAAAAATGGTATGACTTCGGCATCGGCAAAGGCGGAAACATCCTCGCATTGGCAGCGGAACTCTACCGTTCGGAAGATGTAGCCTATCTGTTGAGACGCATAGAGGAGCGGACAGCATACATCCGCCCTGCATCGTTCTCTTTTGGCAGACAGCATTCCGACAATCGTACTTATCAGGGATTAAAGGTTGGAGAATTGTCCTCCCCTGCTCTTATAGCCTATCTGCAAGAAAGGGGAATAAACATCGGACTTGCCAAAAGAGAATGCAGGGAGCTTCGGTTTATGAATGCCGACAAACCCTATTTTGCCATCGGCTTTCCGAACATGGCAGGAGGATATGAAGTGCGCAACAGATACTTCAAGGGATGTGTCGCCCCGAAAGATATCACCCATATCCGACAGCAGGGCGGACAACGATGTATGTGTTACCTGTTCGAGGGGTTCATGGATTACCTTTCATTCCTTACCATCCGAGTAGAAAACAATCCGCAACACCCGCGATTGGACACACAGGACTATATCATATTGAACTCCGTTTCCAATCTTGCAAAAGCGGAAAGCATATTGGAGACCTACACCCAAGTCGGCTGTTTCCTTGACAACGACACGGCAGGACGGAACACTTGCAAGAAGCTGAAAGAGAAGTTTGGGGAACGGCTGCTTGACAAGTCAATGTACTATCGTGAGTATAAGGACTTGAACGACTACCTGTGCGGTAAGCCCTTGTCCCAATCGGCAGAGCCGATAAAGGAGAAGAAGCAAGTCCAATCCGCAAGGCGGATGATGCAGCCACCGAAAAAGAAAGGGGGATTTCATCTGTAATGTGCTCGTCTGCTTTCCGAAAGGTATTTAGACAGAAATACCATAGCTCAATAGGGCGTTTTCTTCACGCATTACTCCGTAACGCTAAAAACGCCCTATCGAGCCAAAGGGAAATCCCTTTGGAAACCCTGTGCAAACGAGAGCAGAAGCCAAACTCGTTTGGATTATGCCGAGTGCAGCAAGGGTTCATTTGCATAATAAACCCTGTGAGCCGATGCCACAGGCAGAGAGAAGAAACATAACGATAACCGCAAAATAGAAATAAAATGGGATATTTTTCATTGGACATTAAGAAAGCAAAGGGTACATCGGACACCACGCAGTCCGACCATATAGAGAGAAAGATAATACCTAAAAACGCAGACCCGACAAGGACACATCTGAACAGGGTGCTTGTCGAATACCCCGATGGCGTTCACGGCAGGGATGAAGCGATTGCCCACAGACTGAACACGGCAGGCATCAGACGGAAAATCACACACGACCAAGTCCGTGTCGTTCGGGTGGTTTTGTCGGGTACGCACGAGGACATGATGAACATACAGGAAAAAGGAGAACTCGATGAATGGTGCAACGACAGCATCCAATGGCTGCAAGCCACATTCGGCAAAGACAATGTGGTTGCCGCACATCTGCACATGGACGAGAAGACTCCGCACATCCACGCAGCCGTTGTTCCCATCGTGACGGGTGAAAGGCGCAAAGCCAAGAAAGAGCAAACGGACGGTAAGCGCAAGTACCGCAAGAAAACAAATTCCGTCCGCTTGTGTGCCGATGACCTGTTCAACCGCCAGACCTTGGTCGCCTACCACGACAATTACGCAAGGGTGATGGCGAAATACGGATTGCAGCGTGGGGTACGGGGTTCGGAAGCACGGCACACCACCACCATGCAGTATTATAGGGACTTGAAAAAGAAGAATGAAGTCCTCGAAACTGAAACCAGACTGTTGCAGGAGAAGAAAGCCGAGGCGCAGGAGGAACTGAAGCAGGTGAAAGCGGAAATCCGTACCGACAAGCTCAAAAACGCAGCCACCGATACGGCAACCGCCCTTGCAAGCAGTGTGGGCTCTCTTTTCGGAAGTGGAAAGATGAAATCGTTGGAGCGCAGGAACGAGGATTTGCAAGACCGCATCCTTGAACTTGAAAACGAAGCCCGACAACGGGAACGGCAACAAGCCAAGCAGATACAGGAGATAAGAAACGCTTACGAGCAACAGCACCGCAAGCTGTCGGAGTTTGCGGATTTTGTCAGACGCTACTTTCCATATGTGGAGAAGCTGATGCCTATAATAAACTTCCTGCGTGACCGATTGAAGTTCAATGACGGAATAATCAGAAGACTATGCGAGTTCAAGGAGGTCGGGATAAAAGGCGAACTCTATTCTTCCGAATTTAACCGAAGTTTTGATACCCGACACTCCGTCTGCTCTATCAAACAGGATGAAAACGGTAAATTCGATTTCAAGATAGACGGGGTTTCTCACGTGAACTGGTTCAGAAAGAAGATGAATGAGTTTAGAGAAGCCATCGGAATACCGAAGCCAAGACAGAATAGAAGTATGAAACTGTAAATCAAAAAAATCCGTGATAGTAGAATGGTATATCACGGATTTTTCATACTTTTGTATTGGATTGAGGCTACTCTTTCCAAAACATATTAGAATTAAGAAGAAGCGTTATGCTTATCTTGTACTTGAAAACGTAGGAAATTTTCAATTAGATGCAAGGATAGCATAGTGGTTCTCACGCATATAGCGTGGGCTACTATTGTTACATCTGCATCTATGGTTTCCTACGACCTTCAAGTAAGAGTGTGGCTTTGTAGTTCACGCTTTTTCGTAGGTTGGACTAAAATGTTTATTAAATATAATACAAGTATTCACCTGTAAGAAGTTACTAATGACAAAAAAGAAATTGCCCGTTCGTTTTACGGGTCAGCACTTTACTATTGA
>OMCA01000983.1_pt1 | contig 14543 bp, 14 predicted proteins | sample 1673621 | NCBI WGS metagenome assembly OMCA01 (sample SAMEA103958117, study PRJEB25191) | human gut metagenome | biome: human-associated habitat [ENVO:00009003]; feature: intestine environment [ENVO:2100002]; material: feces | place: Germany | collected 2013/2015
CCGGCGATGATGAGCCAGTAGCTTGCCATGTAGCCTACGCCGTCGGCGATAGCGTTCTGGATAAGCGGCAGGATACCGCCACCTACTACCATCATCATGAAGATGCCCGATGCCTGTGCGGTGTACTTGCCCAGTCCTTCAACAGCCAGGTTGAAGATACCGCCCCACATGACCGATGTGCAGAGTCCGCACAATACCAGCAGGAAGGCGCTCAGGGGTACCTTCGGAGTGGCCAGCGAGCCTACCATTTCTTCGGGAGCCATAGCGGCTTCTTCCTTCAGTGCTTCGGCATACGACGAGAGGTCGACCGATGCGGGGTTGGCGATGAAGGCAGAGATCTGGTCGGCAGGAACACCGGCGTTGGTCAGGATTTCGGTAGTTTTGGCTACGGGGTCGTAAACGATCTTGGGCACATCGATACCGATGTTCTTGGGCAAGAACATGGCGATGACGATGAGTACGATGGCTGTGGCCGAAACGACAATCAGCTGAGTGCGGGTAGACACCTTACCGCTGATGGCGCTACTGGCCGAACGTCCGACAAGCATCAGCAGCCAGTAGATGGCAGCGATGGCTCCACCGATGGCAGCACCGTTGATGAGGATGCCGGCTCCCTTGCTCGAAGCGTCGGCCAGGTAGAAGTTGAGCGTGCCGGGGATACCGATTTCGATACCTACATAGATGAAGATACCGATAACGCCCAATACGGTGTGGCGGAAGCTCCAGGGGCTGTATTCGAATTTTTCCTTCTGTGCGCCGCCTTTTCTGAGGTGGGGCTCAGGGATGGATACGAACGAAATGATGATGAAGGCAGCTACGAATACGGCCATCGCGATGAACAGCAGCGGGGCTACGTCGGACATGGCGGTTTTCGAAGTTACTGTGCCGATCAGGGCGCCTACGAAGAGCGGAGTCAGTGTGCCCGACAGCGAGTTCAGCGCACCACCTGTCTGAATCAGCTGGTTACCCTTGTTGCCGCCGCCTCCGAGAAGGTTCAGCATGGGGTTCACCACGGTGTTGAGCATACATACGCAGAAACCGCAGACGAAGGCTCCGAGCAGGTAGATGATGAAGTTGAGCTTGATGGCGTATTCGCCCAGCGAGAAGACGTCGACATTGGCGCCTACGAGGCTAGACAGATACTGGATGAAGAGGCCGATGAAGCCGACAGCCATCGCGATGAGGGCGGTCTTCTTGTAGCCGATTTTGACAAGCATGTTACCAGCCGGGATACCCATGAAGAGGTAGGCCAGGAAGTTCATCATGTTACCCATCATACCCAGTGTGTTGGCACCGGCATATTGATTTTTCCATATCGTACCGAAGGGTGCGGCAAGATTGGTTACGAAAGAGATCATCGCAAAAATAAAGAACATGGTAATAATTGCGACGAGATTACCGTTCTGTTTTTGTTGTGTCATGGTTTTTTGAAAAAGTTAGGAGTTTATAATTATATTAAGTTAGTTTCAAAACATGGTTGGTCACGATTCTGTTACACCAAACTTGTAAACGGTAATCTGCTGGTATTCATCGCCCGGCAGCAATACGCACGAGGGGAAGTGCGGCTTGTTGGGGGTGTCGGGGAAGCATTGTGCCTCGAAGCAGACTGCGCTTCGGGCAGGGAAGGTAGCGCCGTGTGCGCCTGCAAATCCGCCCAGCCAGTTGCCAGTGTACGCCGTTTTCGGTCGTATATACTTCCATGGTTCGTCCACTTTCAGGCTCGGTGCAGGTGGCTGCCAGGCTCAATTCGCCCGCCTCGGTCTTGTTAAGCACATAGCAGTGGTCGTAGCCAGTGCCGTTGATCAGCTGCTGGAATGGCTCGTCGATGCGTTCGCCAATGGTATGCGGTGTGCGGAAGTCCATCGGAGTGCCTTCTACCTTGCTGATTTCGCCCGTCGGGATGGATACCTCGTCGATGGGGACGTAGAAGTCGGCGTTGATGGTAACAATGTTGTTCAGAACGGTAGGAGTGGGGTTGGCTATGCCGGCCAGGTTGAAGAAGCCGTGGTTGGTCAGGTTGACTACCGTAGCCTTGTCGGTAGTGGCTCTGTATTCGATTACCAGAGCGTTTGCTTCGTTCTCCAGGCGATAGGTCATTTCTACTTTCAGGTTGCCGGGGAAGCCTTCTTCGCCGTCGGCCGATGTGTAGTTGAAGATGACGGTTGTCGGATCGGGTTGTACAGCATCCCATACGCGTGTGTGGAAGCCTGTGGGACCACCGTGCAGGGAGTTGGGGCCGTTGTTGATGGCCAGCTGGTGTTTTTCGCCATACAGGGTGAACTCTCCTTTGGCAATTCGGTTGCCGTATCGTCCGATGGTGGTGTTCAGGAAGGGTTCGGGACTGTGGATGACGCTTTCAATATTGTCGTGTCCTAAAACGACGTTGGCATACTGTCCCTTTTTGTCGGGAACCATGATGGAAAGGATGGCGCATCCGTAATTGGTTACTGCAACTTCCATTCCTAATGCATTCTTAAGGATAAACAGATCTGTCTTTTTACTATCTATTTCCTTTTGAAAGTCCTTTCTGTCCAATCCGGACAAATTGCTTTCTGTTGGGGTAGTGTTTATCATAAACGTGGTATTAATTAAATTTCTTGCAAATAAAAAGAAATTCTTTTGTATACCCAAGTAATTGGAATGAAATGTGGAAAACATTTTAGGAAAGTTTAGCGTTTTGCGTCCTTGAATCGAATGAATATTTTTTGTATGTTTGCCGCCATAATTTAAAAATACTTATGTTTTTATTGAACATTTAACGAAAAACAACGAATGTATCCTCTAAAATTTGAGCCTATCTTGAAGCAGACGCTTTGGGGAGGTGATAAAATCATCCCGTTCAAACATTTGAATGAAAATTTGCCCAATGTGGGTGAAAGCTGGGAAATCTCTGCTGTAGAAGGGAGCGAGTCTGTCGTAGCAAATGGAGCTGACAAGGGCTTGACACTGCCCGAAATGGTCAGAAAATATAAAGAAGAGTTAGTGGGAGAAGCCAATTATATGCGCTTCGGCAATAAATTCCCTTTGCTCATCAAGTTTATTGATGCGAAGCTGGATTTGTCGATTCAGGTGCACCCCAACGACGAGCTGGCAAGAAAAAGACACAACAGCTTTGGCAAAAACGAAATGTGGTATGTGATTGCGGCCGACAAGGGTGCAAAGCTGATTTCAGGATTCGCCGAACAGATTACCCCCAAGGAGTACAAGGAGAGGGTGTACAATGGCACCTTTGCTGAAGTTTTGCAGACGTGCGAGATCAAGCCGGGTGATGTTTTCTATGTGCCGGCCGGTCGGGTGCATGGGATTGGCGCCGGTTCTTTCATTGCGGAAATCCAGCAGACTTCGGACGTGACTTATCGTATTTTCGACTATAATAGAAAAGACCAGAACGGCAAGACCAGAGAGCTGCATACCAACCAGGCGATGGATGCCATCAACTTTGCCGATGTGCAGGATGACTTCCGCACGGAGTACGAACTGACCGAAAACGAGCCGATAGAAGTAGTAGCAAGTCCGTATTTTACGACTTCGGTTTACGATATGACAGAAGAAATCACTTGCGACTATTCGGAGCTCGATTCTTTTGTGATTTTCATCTGTACGGAGGGTTCTTGTAAGATAACCGACGACAGTAAGAATGAACTGACGTTGTGTGCGGGCGAAACAATATTGCTGCCGGCTTCTACGCAAGAGGTAACGATTACTCCCGACGGCAGGGTGAAGCTGCTCGAAACGTATGTGTGATGTCTGTAGGAAGTAGATAAAGAATTCTATACGGGAAGGCACTGTCGTTTTTCGAGGAATGATGAGTGCCTTCTTTTGTATATATGTATTATATACCTTAATGTAGTTTTCTGTATCGGGCTTAGTATTTTCTTAAGAATCTTCTGAGCCTTTTCATGAGCTTCAGCCCCATCATGGCTCCGTCGAATACAGCCATACCCGTATTGAAGGCTCGCATGATGGCGCCCGTCTTGCTTGTGGCAGGAGCAAGTGGTGCAACGAGGCTGCGGGTTAGCTCAGTCATAACCTCTTTTTGCTGAAGAATGGCCTGGCGCAGTTCTTTCTTCTGCTGTGCGATGTTTTCGAGTGTCAGCGGAGGGGTGGGGGTATTGTTTTGATCCATAGCCTGTTATTTGTCGTTATTGGTTGTTTTGTCAAAGAATAGCCCTGCGATAAACTTCAGCATGGGGTTGATGATGATCGTTTTTCGGAAGCTGACAAGCAGCACGATGAGCAGAACGTGGAAGCAAGCGATGATGCCGAAGCTTGTCGTTACGCCTCCCACGTAGGGAGTCAGCATGTAGGCGATTGTGAAGGATAAGTAAAACAAAGCCACCATGCCCAGTATGATAACCGTCAGCACCAGTATGAGCGTGGAAAGCAATACGGTCAGCTTTTCGGTGATCTCCAGCTTGGTGTATTGCTTTTGCAACTCCAGATATTTCTTGAACTCAATAAACAGTTGCTGTATGTTTTCAATGCTTTTATCGTCTGCAAACATGATGGCTTTGTCTTTTATTAGAATGATTCTTATTCAGCTGCCTCTGCTTTTATTTCAGAAGCAATTTCGTCGACCAGATCTTCCATTTCGTTTCGGTTCAGGCGGATGCCCTTCTTACGCAGAATATCTGCAATCTTCTGACGGGTGTCTTCTCCCTTTTCCGGAGCGAATAGAATACCAACGGCTGCACCTACTACCGCACCGCCTAAAAAAGCTGCTAAAACATTTAATCCTTTCATACTATACTCCTTTCTTTTTATTAGGTTTCTATAGCTACAAAACTAATGTTTTTTTTTGAAGTTTTTTCTGTTTCGGTCGTTTTTTTGTGGCAGATTTGTAAGTTCTGCTTATGTTTAATGTTATTTAACGGGATTGCCATACCTGCATTTGAGGTTATTGGCGTACCTTTGCTCCTTAAATGAAAGGAACTTTGCACTTTTTGTGCATTATCCTTTGAAAGATGGCGATTTTTCTATTAATTTGCCGCCAATTTTGAACACTAAGGATGATTGTTATTAAATAAAAAACTATAAGAAGATGAGAAAATTAGCAGTTTTAGGTATGGGAGTGTGCGTGCTATTGGCATTCTCCTCCTGTAAGTCGAGTGAAAGTGCTTATAAAAAGGCCTACGAGAAAGCTAAACAGCAGGAATTGGCTGATAGCCAGAATGTAACTCCGGCAGAAGAAGTGGCTCCGGTAGTAAGCGCTCCTGTAGAAACGAAGGTGGTAGAAAGTGCACCGGCGGCTGATGTACGTCAGGAGAAAGTTACAGTTGTAACAGGCAATGAAAATGGCTTAAAGGATTACAGCGTAGTGTGCGGAAGCTTTGGAGTAAAAGCCAATGCGGATAATCTGAAGAGCTTCTTGGATAAAGAAGGATATAACGCTATCATTGTATTCAACTCGGAGAAAGCTATGTATCGTGTAGTTGTAAGCACATTTGCCGACAGAGCATCAGCCGCTAAGGCTCGCGACGCTTTCAAGGCTAAGTATCCTAATCGTGATGATTTCCAAGGATCTTGGTTGCTGTATCGCATCAACTAATAACAGAAATTCTTTTTGGTAATTTTATAGAAAGGGTTGAAAACCTTTCATATCGGGGCGGTGACTGGGAAGTTGCCGCTTTTTTATTCTCTAATAATTCTGTATTTAAGAAAAAAAACGTATTTTTGGCAGTCGTTTGATTATTCACCCTAAAAGATAAATTTGTATGAGGAAAATCGGTTTTTTGGTGTTGTGTGCATGCTTGGCATTAACTGCTTGCAATAGCACGAAAACAGCAGGACAGCAAGTATCGGAAAATGGTACAAAATGGAGCTGGGATAAAGGTACTATTGTGGTTGAGACTCCTGAGCGTCCGGCAGGACAACAGAGTGTGATTGGTCTGGCTCTTCCGAAAATGGAAGTTGTACGTGTAGGCTTCGTCGGATTGGGTATGCGTGGCCCTGGTGCAGTAGAGCGTTTTACATATATCCCAGGTGTGGAGATTGTAGCCCTGTGCGACTATGAGAAAGAAAGAGCGGAAGCTTGCCAGAAATACTTGAAGAATGCATCAATGCCGAAAGCCGCTGTTTATTATGGCGAGAAAGGTTATGAAGAATTGTGCAAGCGTGATGATATCGACTTGGTTTATATTGCTACCGACTGGCTTCATCATTTCCCCGTAGCATTGTGTGCGATGGAGAATGGAAAGAATGTAGCGATAGAAGTGCCTTCGGCGATGAATCTGAAAGACTGCTGGACACTGATTGATATGAGCGAGAAAACACGCAAGCATTGTATGATATTGGAGAATTGCTGCTATGACTGGTTCGAAATGAATACGCTTAACATGGCTCAGCAGGGCGTGTTTGGTGAAGTGATCCGTGCGCAGGGAGCATACATTCACAATCTGGACGCTTTCTGGGATTATTATTGGAAGAATGGAGAAAGCGATAAGTTGGGCTGGCGCTTGGAGTATAATATGAAACATCGTGGTGATGTATACCCGACACATGGTCTGGGCCCAGTAGCACAAGCATTGGATATTCATCGTGGCGATCGTATGAAAACGCTGGTTGCTATGGATACGAAGTCGGTGGTAGGTAAGGCGTTAGTAGAGGAAAGAACAAAACAGCCGTGCGAAGACTTCCGCAATGGTGATCACACAACAACATTGATTCGTACGGAAAAAGGCAAGGTGATCGAAATTCAACATAACGTGATGACGCCGCAGCCTTACAATCGTCTCTATCAGCTGACAGGAACCAAGGGCTTCGCCAATAAATATCCGGTTGAAGGATATGCGTTGGATGCTGACCAGATGAAGGCATCAGGCGTTGCTCCGAAGGTGGATAATCTGAATTCACATGGTTTTATGCCGAAAGCAGAAATGGATGCATTGGTAGAAAAATATCAGCATCCTATCCTGAAGAAATATGGTGAAATGGCAAAAGAAGTTGGTGGACATGGAGGTATGGACTTTATTATGGATAGCCGTTTGGTATATTGCCTCCAAAACGGTTTGCCGCTGGATATGGATGTATACGATCTGGCAGAATGGTGCTGTTTGGCCGAATTGGGCGAGTTGTCAATGGATAACAATTGTGCTTCGGTAGCAATACCCGATTTCACCCGTGGCGAATGGGATAAAATCAAGGGCTACAAACATGCTTATGCTTCTCCTGAAGATGAAAAAGCAGCGATGGAGAAAGCACGTGCCTTTACTGCCAAGCTGAAGGAGCGTGGTGCTAAGGAATGGGCTGAGGCTCAATGATGCCAAGGCAGCACAAGAGTTTGTATAATATTAAAAGAAGTTATAAAATGAAGTAGAAAACTTTCCTTACGGGGAAAGTTTTCTACTTTTGTGCTTTATCATAGAATAAGATATGAAAGCGATGGAACAGCACTATATTTTGAACGCTATTGAAGCTGCCTTGCGGGCAGGAGGACAGATACTCTCCATTTATAATGATCCGTCATCGGATTTTCAGGTCGAGAGGAAAGCAGATAATTCACCTTTAACGATAGCCGACAGAAAAGCTCACGAGACAATTGTGGAAATCTTGAAAGATACTCCTTTTCCTATATTGAGCGAAGAAGGTAAAAGTTTGCCTTTTGAAATGAGAAACGGCTGGGAGACTTTGTGGATTGTGGATCCACTTGATGGAACCAAGGAGTTTATCAAACGAAATGGAGAGTTTACGGTAAATATAGCGTTGGTCTCTAAAGGAAAACCAGTGATGGGAGTCATTTGTGTTCCAGTGAAGAAAGTTCTTTATTTTGCGGAAGATACATTGGGAGCTTATAAGATAGAAGGAATAGAAGACTTGGATCACAAAAGCTTGGACGACTTGATAAGCGAAGCCGTGCGTTTGCCGGATAAAAGCATTTCTCGTACCAATTTTGTGATGGTGGCATCTCGCTCTCATCTGACTCCCGAAACCGAAAATTATATCGATAAAATGCGTGCCGCGCATGGCGATTTGGAACTGGTATCGATAGGTAGCTCGCTGAAGATATGTCTGGTTGCCGAAGGTCGTGCTGATGTATATCCGCGTTTTGCCCCTACAATGGAATGGGATACTGCTGCTGGACATGCCATTGCAAGCGCTGCAGGAATGGAAGTTTATCAGGCGGAAACCGATCTTCCTTTGCAATACAACAAACAGGATTTGCTTAATCCTTGGTTTGTGGTAGAGAAGAAACATGAACATGAAATAAAATAGTGATTGTATGACATTTGAAATTGCATTTGTGCTTTTGGCCCTGGTTGGGATGGTGATTGCCTTGGTGTTGGATAAAATGCGCCCGGGCATGATCTTGTTTTCAGTTGTCGTATTATTCCTTTGTGCAGGTATTCTGACTCCGAAAGAAATGCTTGAAGGTTTCAGCAACAAGGGGATGATAACGGTAGCGATGCTGTTTCTGGTAAGCGAAGGTATTCGTCAGTCAGGTGCATTGGGACAGCTTATCAAGCGATTGCTTCCACAAGGGAAAACCACTGTTTTCAAGGCACAATTGCGCATGTTGCCTACCATATCATTTATATCGGCTTTTTTGAATAACACACCGGTAGTGGTTATTTTTGCACCTATTATTAAGCGTTGGGCCGAATCGGTGAAATTGCCTGCTACGAAATTTCTGATACCGCTTTCTTATGTTACGATTTTAGGAGGTATCTGTACGTTGATAGGTACGTCGACAAATCTGGTAGTGCATGGTATGATACTTGAGTCGGGGCACGAAGGATTTACGATGTTTGAGTTGGGAAAAGTAGGTATATTCATTGCAGTGGCAGGAATCATTTATCTGTTGCTTTTCTCTTCTAAACTATTGCCAGATACGCGTAAAGATGCTGTGAAGGATGAAGAAGAGGCCGAAGAACATAACAGTGATTTGCATGCTGTCGAGGTCGTGTTGGGCGCTCGTTTCCCAGGTATTAATAAAAAGTTAAAGGACTTCAACTTCAAACGGCATTATGGCGCGGAGGTCAAGGAAATAAAGCGTAATGGCCAGAGCATTGCCCGAAATCTGGAAGGAGAACATTTTCGTGAAGGAGATACGCTTGTGTTGATGGCCGATGACTCGTTTGTGCAGACGTGGGGCGAATCTTCAGTCTTTGTGCTCTTGGCCAATGGCAAAGATACAGAGCCTGTTCCTAGCAAAAGAAAACGGTGGTTTGCACTTACATTGTTGATTCTGATGATTGTAGGAGCTACCGTAGGCGAATTACCTATTGTGAAAGAAATGTTTCCTGAAATAAAACTGGATATGTTCTTCTTTGTTTCTGTGACTACTATTATTATGGCATGGACGAAGATTTTCCCTGCTCGCAAATATACGAAGTACATTTCGTGGGATATCCTGATAACGATTGCTTGTGCTTTTGCGATCAGCAAGGCAATGGTCAATTCGGGAGTGGCCGATGCGGTGGCAAGCTATATCATAGGTATGACCGAGCATTATGGTCCTCAAGTATTACTGGCAGCAGTGTTCATCATAACAAACTTGTTTACAGAACTGATTACTAATAATGCGGCGGCGGCTTTGGCATTTCCGTTAGCATTGTCTATTTCTTCTCAATTGGGAGTCGATCCGATGCCATTTTTTGTTGTGATCTGTATGGCAGCGTCGGCCAGTTTCTCTACTCCGATTGGATATCAGACTAACCTGATTGTGCAAGGTATAGGAAATTATAAGTTTACAGATTTTGTACGTATTGGTTTACCATTGAATATTATTACATTCTTAATTTCAATTTTTCTTGTGCCATTGATTTGGCCATTTTAATTCGTAAGGATTATGACAGAGAATGAAAATCATATATATCCTATCTTTGACAGAATGCTGACAAGGCAGGATAAAGAATCGCTTTTAAGACAACACGGGGTGATGGTTTGGTTTACAGGCCTGAGCGGATCGGGTAAAAGTACCATTGCCATAGCGTTGGAACGTGAATTGCACAAGCGAGGGTTACTGTGTCGCATATTGGATGGTGATAACATCCGTTCGGGTATTAATAACAATCTGGGTTTTTCGGAGGCAGATCGGGTGGAAAACATCCGTCGTATAGCTGAGGTATCCAAACTGTTTATTGATACGGGCATTGTGACAATCGCCGCTTTTATCAGCCCTAACAATGATATTCGCGAAATGGCTGCCAACATTATAGGAAAGGAAGACTTTCTGGAGATATATGTTAGCACTCCGCTTGAGGAGTGTGAACGGCGGGATGTCAAAGGGCTTTATGCCAAAGCACGCCGTGGTGAGATTAAAAACTTTACAGGAATATCTGCTCCATTTGAAGCACCGGTGCATCCAGCTCTGACACTCGACACATCGTTGTTGAGCCTGGAAGAGTCGGTCAATCGCCTGTTGGAGCTTGTTTTACCAAGAATTCAGAAGAAATAGTATAAAATGGAAGAAAGTTATAAGTTAAGTCATTTGAAGGAACTTGAGGCTGAATCGATTCACATCATACGTGAAGTGGCTGCCGAGTTCGAGAATCCTGTGATGTTATATAGCATCGGTAAGGATTCGTCCGTCATGGTTCGTTTGGCCGAGAAGGCTTTTTATCCGGGTAAGGTACCCTTCCCGCTGATGCATATCGACTCGAAGTGGAAGTTTAAGGAAATGATCCAGTTCCGCGATGAATATGCCAAGAAGTACGGATGGAATCTGATTGTTGAGAGCAATATGGAGGCTTTCCGGGCAGGAGTAGGCCCCTTTACGCACGGTAGTAAGGTGCATACCGACTTGATGAAAACGCAGGCTTTGCTTCATGCGCTCGATAAGTATAAATTCGATGCAGCATTTGGTGGAGCACGTCGTGATGAGGAAAAGTCGCGTGCCAAAGAGCGTATCTTTTCTTTCCGTGACCGCTTCCATCAGTGGGATCCGAAGAATCAACGACCCGAATTGTGGGATATATATAATGCCCGTGTGCATAAGGGCGAGAGTATTCGTGTCTTCCCATTGAGCAACTGGACGGAGTTAGACATCTGGCAATATATCCGTTTGGAGAATATTCCTATTGTGCCTTTGTATTTCGCCAAGGAACGTCCTTGTGTAGAGATAGACGGTAATCTGATTATGGCCGACGACGACCGCTTACCCGAACAATATCGCGATAAAATCAAGATGCGTATGGTGCGCTTCCGTACGTTGGGCTGTTGGCCGTTGACAGGCGCGGTAGAAAGTAATGCTGATACGATAGAGAAAATCGTAGAAGAGATGATGACTACTACCAAGAGCGAACGTACTACACGTGTGATAGACTTCGATCAGGAAGCCAGCATGGAGCAGAAGAAACGCGAAGGTTATTTTTAAGGATTTTGGCTATTAAGATGAAAGAAAATGGAGAATAATTTAGATATAAAGGCATTCTTGGATAAGGATGAACAGAAAGATCTGCTTCGTTTCTTAACCGCAGGTTCGGTAGACGACGGGAAGTCTACCTTGATAGGCCGGCTTTTGTTCGACAGTAAGAAATTGTACGAAGACCAACTTGATGCTTTGGAGCGTGACAGCAAGAGAATGGGAAATGCTGGCGAGCACATAGATTATGCTTTGTTGCTAGATGGATTGAAGGCAGAGCGCGAGCAGGGTATTACCATCGATGTGGCCTATCGCTATTTTTCTACCAACAATCGAAAGTTTATCATTGCCGATACTCCGGGGCATGAACAATATACTCGTAATATGATTACAGGCGGATCTACTGCCAATCTTGCGATTATTTTGGTCGATGCACGCACGGGCGTTATTACTCAGACGCGTCGACATACTTTTTTGGTATCTCTGCTGGGTATCAAACATGTAGTATTGGCGGTGAACAAGATGGATCTTGTAGACTTTTCGAAAGAGTGTTTCGACAAGATTGTGAAGGACTATCTTGACTTTGTTACTCCATTGGGTATTCCTGATGTGACATGCATTCCACTTTCTGCCTTGGAAGGTGATAATGTGGTTGTAAAATCAGAACGTACTCCTTGGTATCAGGGTAGCTCTTTGCTCGACTTCTTGGAAACGGTGCATATTGACAATGATCATAATTTGAATGATTTCCGCTTCCCTGTTCAGTATGTATTGCGTCCGAATCTTGATTTCCGGGGATTCAGTGGTAAGGTTGCTTCGGGAGTTGTTCGCAGGGGAGATGAAGTTATGGCTTTGCCTTCAGGCAAAAAGTCGCGTATCAAGAGCATTGTTACTTATGACGGAGATTTAGAGTATGCTTTTCCTCCTCAGTCGGTAACACTTACTTTAGAAGATGAAATTGATGTTTCGAGAGGTGAAATGCTGGTTCATCCTGATAATATGCCTATTATGGACCGCAATTTCGAAGCCATGATGGTGTGGATGGATGAAGAACCGATGGACATGAATAAATCGTTTTTCATTAAACAAACTACCAATTTGAGCCGTACACGCATTGATAATATCAAGTATAAGGTAGATGTCAATACGATGGAACATCTTTCTGTAGAAAACGGGCGGTTGGACAAGAAAGACGAGCCTATGCAGTTGAATCAGATAGCACGTGTGGTATTGACTACGGCTAAAGAACTCTTTTTCGACCCTTACTCGAAAAACAAGGCTACAGGTTCTTTTATTCTGATTGACCCGATCAGTAACAATACGAGTGCAGTCGGCATGATTATCGATCGGATAGAGGATAAGGACATGCATCTGGACGAATCGGTACCTGTATTGAATTTGCCCAAGATGGGAATCGCTTCCGATCAATATGAAGTCATCGAAAAGGCTGTAAAAGAACTGGAGCGTCAAGGCATTGAAGTAAAAGTCATTAAATAAGGAAAAGTTTATGGGATTATTAGAATTCAGTAAATTACCAATAAATACATTGGTAGGTGCTGACTGGAAGACTTTTAAGGACATAACAGAAGGTAGGGAAATAGATGCTGCATATAAAGGTAAGTATCGTTTGACGAAGGCGGTATGCCGTTTGCTGTCTCCGTTGTCCGCTTTGCAAGACCGACGCTATGAGAAGATGCTGGCTGACAAACCGTTGGAGCACGATCCTGTATTCATCTTGGGGCATTGGCGTAGTGGGACTACTTTTGTTCACAACGTTTTTTCGTGCGATAAACATTTTGGCTACAATACAACTTATCAGACAGTATTTCCACATTTAATGATGTGGGGGCAGCCTTTCTTCAAGAAGAATATGAGCTGGCTGATGCCGGACAAACGTCCGACTGATAATATGGAACTGGCTGTGGATCTTCCTCAGGAGGAAGAGTTTGCCTTGTCGAACATGATGCCTTATACATATTATAATTTCTGGTTCTTCCCGAAACGCTGGATGGAGTATTGCGATCGTTACTTATTGTTTAACGATATCACGGAGGAGGAGCGGCGGATCTTCATGGATACTTTCATGCGTCTGGTTAAGGTTTCCCTCTGGAATACGAACGGTACGCAGTATTTGAGCAAGAACCCACCGCATACGGGGCGTGTGAAGACATTGCTGGAGATGTTCCCGAACGCTAAGTTCATCTACTTGAAGCGAAATCCGTATACGGTATTCGAGAGTACCCGCAGTTTCTTTACGAATACGATCCAGCCATTGCGTTTGCAGGATATCACGAACGAGCAGATCGAGGCGAACTTCATCGAGGTATATCGCCGTCTTTTCTACAAGTACGAGGAAGAGAAGCACCTGATACCGGAAGGCAATCTGGTGGAAGTGAAGTTCGAGGATTTCGAGAAAGACGCTTTCGCCATGACGGAAAATATTTACGGGTCATTAAACTTACCCGGCTTTAAGGAGTCTAAGGCGGATATAGAGAAGTATCTGGGCAAGAAGAAGGGCTACAAGAAGAACCAATACAAGTACGAGGATCGTACGGTCCGGCTCGTAGAGGAAAATTGGGGCATGGCCTTGAAGGAATGGGGCTATAGCTTATAAATAAAGGGTTAGATAGGTATTAAATTGATAGAGGGATGGGTTTGAGTTTAAGAAAGAAAGCGTTATTTTTGGCAATCGCTTGTATGCCTTTGTCCGTGGTTCTTGCGGACGGGGATGGGGTGACATCGGAGAATGTGGTGCCCTTCGCTTATGGAGACATGGATAATTGGATTGTCCGTGAGATTCATGAGTCTGGCATTATCGGGGGAAATACGAAATGGCTTTATGAGCTGGGGCCCTCGGATACGATTGTCGGTAATACGGCGTTTCGTAATATGGGCGGTTCTCCGTGGGCTACTTCCAACGTGATGGCGAAAGTGGCGGGAGTGGTGAAAACCAATACGTCTGTTTTCCCGGAGAAACGGGGGGATGGGATGTGCGCCCGCATGGAGACCCGTTATGAGAGCGTGAAGGTTTTCGGTTTGGTGGATATCGAGGTGATCGCCGCCGGCTCCGTTTTCTTGGGTACGGTGCATGAGCCGATCAAGGGAACAAAAAACCCCCAAGCGATGTTACAATCAGGAGTGCCTTTCTCCAAGAAGCCGAAAGCGTTGCGGTTTGATTATAAGGTGAAAGCCGCTCCCGAGAAGAATCGGGTACGTAGTACGGGGTTCAGCCGTAAGAGTA
>OMCA01000996.1_pt1 | contig 14444 bp, 11 predicted proteins | sample 1673621 | NCBI WGS metagenome assembly OMCA01 (sample SAMEA103958117, study PRJEB25191) | human gut metagenome | biome: human-associated habitat [ENVO:00009003]; feature: intestine environment [ENVO:2100002]; material: feces | place: Germany | collected 2013/2015
CGGTATGGGCGGAGACGACGTTTCACTCACCCGTGGAGGGCACCATGCACGCTATGGTGGGGTTTGACGCTCCGGCCCGTTCCACACGGCGCTGTTCCGGAGTACCGGCTGCCGGGGAATGGTCCCAGTGCGGCACCAGAATATGGGTAAACGGCAAGGAAATGAAAAATCCCCAGACTTACAAACTGGCAGGCCAGCGGCGTTACGAAAAGCATACATGGAATTCGCCCGCAAATGAAATACCCTTTGACAACGAGGAATTCTGGTGGGCCCGGCCTCCTGTTCCCTTTCAAGTGAAGGCCGGGGAAAACAGGATCCTGATAGAACAACCGTACACAGGAGAATTCCAGTCGTGGGGAGTTAGCTTCATTCCGGTGAAAAAAGCGGGAGACCGCTGGATTGCCGACCCAAGCTATTATGCCAAACCCAGGAGAGAGAAACAGGATGACGTCTCTCCGGTGCCATCAAAGTAAGCGACAAGGAACACTCCCGGCGGAGCTTCCCGTCCATTGTTTCAAAGGTCATTTTCCCCCGCTCATCAGGACGAGGGAACAGGGGAAACAGCGTTTGAGGAATACGTAAACGCTCCGCGCCATCATGTAAACCGCGGGAACCAGGCACCACCACGCCCAGGCAGGCCAGGGGGAGGGAAAACAGCTCTCTACGCCCATCAGGGCTATCAGAACAAAAATATGGGAACAATACACGAAAAAGCTGCCGGACGCCCACCGGGCCAGCTTTTCCGACCAGCCGGGGCTGACGGCTTTTACAATAATTCCGAAGCTGAGGAAGGCCAGAACGATCAATCCTGAAAAAGAGCCGTCCGCAATCAGGAAAGAGTCCGTACAGCTTGCCCAGACAAGAACCACGGAGGCTAAAAGAATGGAACCATGCACGGCAAGGGGCATGTTGCCCCAGCGGTTCAGACAGCCCGGTGCGGCGGACGCCAGCATAACGCCGAGCGCAAAATCACCAAACATGTACGGACTGGGCCATGCCAGGGAGTCGTCCCACCGGTGCAGAAACAGGCAAAACAGGCCAAAGGCGTAAAGAGCTGGACGGAAACGGGAGAGCAAAAACGCAGCCAGGGTAAACATCATCAAGTCTCTCAGGAACCACATTGGGGTCAGCATGGGACATGTTCCCAGCCCAAACACGGAAGCCAGCGAACCAGGGGAAAGAGGCATGCCCGCCGCCAGCCAATAGGCCGCGCACCAGAAAAGATAAGGCCGCAGCAAAACCAGCAGGCGGCGGGCCGCCCACGTTCCGGCCCCCTGTTCATCAAGGCCGGAGGCGGAAAAATACCCCGCCAGCAGGAAAAACGTCGCCAGCGCCGGACCAATCAGCCATTGGTTGGGAGGAAACCCCATGGAAGGAACGTGCTGCATGATAACCACCAGCGTCGCCAGCAGCCGAGCAATCTCCACCCAAGGCAAACGAGGGTGAATTTCTTTACCGGACGCAGGGGAGACGGTCATGACAGCCCCATTCTGGATGATTGCTTTAAAAAAGCACTATTTTTTATTGATTTTATAGACGAAAAGCGGCCTTATCAGGCCTTCACAGGCATCGTATTATGGAAAATACCTGAAAATGATTTTTTTCTCATATTTTCATTTACGGCTTTATATTTCCATATGGGAAACAGCATTTCTTTCTGCACGCATTCCGAGCGCAGAGGCTGCATCAATACACGCTCCTGCACTGGATATTCTCTGATTTTGCCGAAACAGCTGCTGCCACACCACCTGCATTGATAAATGGTGAAATGCATCTGCCATATTGCAGGTTCTCCCGAATGGTTCTCCCATTGCAATTCCGTATTTTCCATTCATCAATGCCGTATGTCGCGAACGCCTCCCCTTCCCTGCCCGATGGTTCGTAAAATCATCAGCGGCTCCTTTGGGGAATCAGGGCTGAAGCTGCCGCAAGGACCTGAAGGCCCACAAAAAGGAAAAACCAGAACCAGCCACCTTCCACAAAACCGTAGGAGTGCAGGCCAATCCCCATGAGGTTGACACCGAACCACCCCCAGGCTGCTACGATATTTCCGAGCGAGGCAAGAACGAGGAAGCCTTGACAGGAACAGACGTGTAAAAGGCGGGCATGGAGGGTGCAGGAGCACCAAAGGAGTGTCATTAAGGCACCGTTTTCTTTAGGGTCCCATCCCCAAAACCGTCCCCAGCTCATGTCAGCCCAGATGCCGCCGAGCATTGTCCCCAGAAAACAAAAGAAGAGCGCCACGAGAAGGATGCGATAGACTCCGCAGGACCCGGCTTTCAGCCCCTTTTCACCCTGTCCGAAGCCGAAGAAACGGGCCACCAGATGATATGAGGCTAAAAACCCGGCAAAAAAAACACTTCCGTAGCCTATCATGATGGTCATTACGTGCATGGTGAGCCAGAAATTCGAATTGAGAACGGCACGCATCATGCCCATGGTATCGCCGCTGTAGGGCAAATTCATGGCTACCAGCAGTGAGAGAAGGCCGGAAGCGCAGGCGACCGCGGCAACAGGAAGCTGACGGCGGAGAATATAAAGCGTCCCGCCGAATAATGAGGCTACCACGCCCGCAAAGACGACTGAGGAATACAAATTGGTAACCGGGGGGCGCGATTGAATGTACATGCGGGCCGCAATGCCGAATAAATGCCATAATACCGCCATACACAGAAAGACCGTCGCAAAATGCAGCAATGCCTTCCGCCGCTTGAGAAACAGAGAGACTACGAAACAAACCAACGACATGCCGTAGAGAAGGAAGCCTCCAAAGAAGGGTTCGAGAGCATTGATGCAATGCTCGAAATGCAGTTTGAAAGAATCCATGGGCAGTATTGACTCCAATTCCCCGGAAAGTTGACGCAGAGTCTCTGCAGCAGTAGATTCATCTCCGGCAGCATAGGCATCGCAGGCTGCGGCATAGGCTTTCAGGGCGGTCCGCCCGGCGGGACTGAGATTTTTTTCGAGCAGAGCAGCAGCCGGAGTCAGGTAGCTTCCCTCATGTGGGATTACTCGCAGGGCCACATTCGGGTCCGCTTCTTCTACCTGCACAAGAGCCTGGAGGAATTGAAAATAGCGATTGGCACGGTAGAGCCGGTCAAGCGAGGGATGGCGTTTTTCGCGTTCAGCGGCTTCAAGCTCTGCTGAAGCTTCAACCATAGCTTCATGCCATGCATCAAGCGTCCCCAAACAGCCCGATGTCCCCTCCAGGCGGAGAGCGAGCGCAACGCCGGCCTGCTCATAAACGGCGAGTGCGCCCAGTATGGCTTCCGCGGCATGGGCCTGATGAGAATTGCCCCGCAGAGAGCCGCGCAGCAGGCCAGCCTTCTCAACTGCATCGGCATAGGAAAAATAACGGCCTCGTCCGCCAAGGAATTCGACCATATCCCTGTTATCCGAACGCAGAAAAGGTTCGCCGGCCATTTTTGCCGGGCAGGCGTTTAATGCCAGCAACCACTTCACCGGCCCGGTCCGAGAGCCTCCAAGATTCACCGACGTGCGGCCGCTTGCCAATTTAAGGGAATCCGCCGCTGCGCTTGAAACCGGCATCACTCGTCCTGCCTTCAGGCATGGCAGCGCTCCAGGTGAGGGCGCCCCTATGCCGTCAAATGAGGAAAAAGAATCCCCCAACCTCTGAAACAGAGGCGATAATGCAATCACAAGAGCAACGAAAAACGCCGTAAATAAAATAATTTTACACTGCATGTTTTTTTCGGGCACGCAGGGTTGAGAGAAAAATCAGCAGCATGCCCGCAAATACGCCGGGCACCGATATCCACGGAAAAAAGCGCACCGGATTACGTACGGCTGTGATTACACTCGTGCGGCCCCCATTGGCGTAACTGTTCTGGTAAAAAATCCAGCCTCCAAAGGAGACCGGAGCATTCATGCGAATAACCGTTTCCGTGCTTTCCCCGCCGCGCATGAAGCAAACCTCGCTTGAAAAGCTGCTGGGGATATCGCTTCCCGTCCATGTCCGGGCATCAAATTTTTTCAGCTTTACTGAAAAACCAAGGGGGATATTTTTCCTTCCATTCCCTCCGCCTGCCAGTATTTCGTGTGAGACCTCACCTGCATCCAGAACGAGTATTCCCTCCGTACGCAGAAAATACTGCAACGCCCCCGCCAAAATCAGCACTACCAGAAAGGCATGCGTGAGGCTCACTCCCACGCCGTGCAGTGTGAAGCGCGCACGCCGGAAAACAGACGCCGAAATATTCAGTACGGCCAATGCCCCTACGCCGGCGCCGCCAATCAGAGGAATCATCCCGAAGGAAAGGCAGCCCCAGCTTTCAAAATACCTGGCCTGCACAGCGGAAACATCGATAGACCGCGCCTCAAGAGTGCCGAGAAAAATGAGCAACACGGCATAAGCCATCAGCGCGCACGCGAGACGGGGAGATGCCATCCACTGCAAAATTTTCTTCATCAGCAGATCCTGAATGAAAAAGGGCCGCACGCCTCTGCCGCTCCAGCCGGGAAACGGAAGCATAGGGTCGTGCGGCCTGCTTCGTGATGAATAAGGACGGAATAATTATTTTTTGTCCGTGAAGGCAGCTTCCACTTCAGAGATCATCTTGTTCAGAGAAATGATGCCGCCGCCGGAAAGATACCATACCTGCGGGTCAAGCAGGATGATGGCGCCGTTTTTAGCCGCCTTCGTTTTGTTCACAAGCACATTGTTGAGGACATTCGGATTTTTGGCCGAACGGCCGATAGCAACCGAACGGTCCACCACAAAGATGATATCGGGATTGAGCATGGCAACGTATTCATAAGTCACCTGCTGCCCATGAACCCCCACCTTGATGTTTTTATCGGCCTGGGCCACCCCCAGGGCATCGTGCACCAACCCGAAGCGGGAACCCGAACCGTAAGCGCTTACCTTGCCGTCGTTCGTGAGGAGAACGAGAGCTTTCTTGCCGCTGGCCTGGGCCTTGTCTTTCGTACGGGTTACGGCTTCATCAATGTTTTTGACGGCTTCGGCTGCCTTTTCGGGCACGCCGAACACATCACCCAGAAGCCTGATGTTTTTCTTGGCTTCCCCCAGCTGATCCTTGGCCAGAATATCGACCAGGTAAACGGGGGCGATGGAGGAAAGTTTCTGATAATAATCCTGCTGACGTCCTGAAATAATAATCAAGTCCGGCTTGAACGCATTGATGGTTTCAATATTGAATTCCTTGACCGTTCCAAGATCCGTATATTGTTCTCCGGAGAATTTGGAGAGGTAAGGAGGAAGGAATTTTTTGGGTAAAGCCAGCGCGGGAGTGACGCCCAGTTCGCTGATGGTCTCAAGCGAACCGTAGTCCAGCACGGCGACACGTTTCGGATTGACCGGAAGCTCGACCGTGCCCAGCGTGTGCGTGGCGGTGATCGTTTTGGCTTCATCTGCCGCGGCCATGGAAAGACCGGGAAGAATCAATGCGGCCAGAAATGCGGTGATTGTTGTTCTCATATTATTTGTTATTGTTTGTTGTTTTTGGAATTTAAGGAAATTCTATTCATAGTATACGCATATCTTTTTATCACCATAGGGTTCTATGGCGATATCCATACCGTAAATATCACGCAGCACATCTGTCCGGATGATATCTTCTGTCGGCCCTTGATGGCACAGGACTCCGTCCCTGAATGCCACCACGTAATCCGCATAGAAAGAGACAAAGTTAATATCATGAATTACGATGCAGATCGTCTTGCCCTGCTCCCGCACCAGGGAACGCAGCAGTTTCATAATGCGCGCCGCACGATGCATATCAAGGTTGTTCAAAGGTTCATCGAGAAAGATGTACTTCGTGTCCTGTGCAATGGCCATGGCAATATAGGCCATCTGCCGCTGGCCGCCCGAAAGTTCATCAAGGTAGCAATGGCGCAAATCGGCAATCTCGGTAAGTTCCAAAGCCTTTTCGATTTGCAGAAAATCCTGATTTTCCAGGCGGCCGCGGGAATGAGGGAAACGTCCGAAGCGAACCAGTTCCTCGACCGTGAGCCGCGCCGGAGTATGGAGGGTTTGCCCCAGGATGGTGAGGGTTTTGGCTAGCTCCCGGGAATCCCATTTCCTGAGTTCCCTGCCATCAATGGATACAGAGCCTTCTGTGGGTTCCAGAAGGCGGCTGATAATGTTGAGCATCGTGCTCTTTCCGGCGCCATTGCTGCCGATAAAGGCCACCATCCGATCAGAGGGAAGCCTCGTGCTGACGTGCCTGAGCACGAAGGTTTCACGGTATTTTTTGGAAATGTCTCGTATCTCAATCATATACGTTTAATTTTCATGATCAGGTAGATAAAGTAAACCCCGCCAACGAAATTGATGATTACGCTCAGGGGCACGGAGAAGTTGAGCCACCGTTCGGTAAGCAGCATGCCGAAAGTCAATGCAGCTACGCCCACGAGAGCCGTGCCGGGCATGAGGACAATGTGGCGGTAGGTCGGGAATATGAAGCGGGCAATGCTCACGATGAGAATGCCCAGGAAAGTCACCGGCCCTACGAGCACCGTCGAGGCCGAGGCCAGAATAGAGACGATCATCAGGGAGCGCAGCACCACCCATTTGTAGTTCACGCCCAACGTAATGGCCGTGGAGCGGCCCAGCGTAAGCACATCGAGCTTCCTGAGGTCGCAAACCAGCCAGATGACCGTCGCGGCGATCACAAGCCCCGCCGTAAACAGCAGTTCTTCATTAATGCGATTGAAACTGGCGAAAAGACGCCCCTCAAGTATGGCAAATTCACTCGGATCTATCAGCACCTGCATGAAGTTCGACAAGCCTCCGAAGGTTATGCCGAAGATCATGCCTACCAACACCACAAAATAAATATTGCCGCCATTCTGTCCACGGAACATGTAGAAAAAAATACCCGTAGATACGCAGACCATCAACAACAGGGCTCCCATGAAACAGAGCGGGCTCTGCATGGTCGTCAACTGTGTGCTGCCCACAAAGTAGAGCACGAGCGTCTGCAGTAATACGTAGAGGTTATCCAGCCCCATTACGCTGGGCGTGAGGATATAGTTGGTTGTAATCGTCTGGAAGACGACTGAAGACAGCCCCACGGCCGTTCCTACCAGCACCAGCGCAATAACGATGGGAATGCGGCGGGCCATGTTAAAGTCCCACGTTTCGGGGGTCATCCCCTGAAAGACATATACGAGCGCCAGCCCCACGCAGAGCAGACCCAGAATCAGGAAGGCCGGGAACGCGCGACGCCGGCCGGCAGCATTGCGGAAGGCATCATCTTTTTGATGTTGAATGGAATCAGGCATACGTTTTTCTATGGAAGAGCATGGCCAGAAATACAGCACCGCCGACCACGCTCAAGATAACGCCGATGGGGATTTCGAAGGGGGCGATAAGCATGCGCCCTGCCACGTCGCAAACAAGAACAAGCATGGCCCCCAGCCAAGCCGTATCAAACAAGATTTTCTTCACGGCATCCCCCCGGAAAATGCTCACGATATTGGGCACGATCAATCCGATGAAGGGGAGGTAGCCTACCTCCACAATCGTGATTGAGCTGATGATGGATACAATCACCAGTCCCATGTGCATGATGCTTGCGTGGTTCAGCCCCAACGCCACCGCGGCATCGCGCCCCATGCCGGCAATCGTAAAGAGATCGGCATAAACATAGGCCAGCAGCATCAACGGGATGCTGGCATAGAGCAATTCATAATTACCCTCAATGACAAGGGAGAAACTCCCCTGCAGCCATGACGCCATATTCTGTACAATATCAAACTGGTAGGCATAAAAAACGGCTCCGGCATTCACCACGCCGCCCAGCATGATGCCTATCAGGGGCACCAGAATGACATTCTGGTGCCGCACACGCGCAATCACCGCCAGAAAGCATGAGGTGCCTATCAGAGCAATCACAAAGGCGGCCCCCACGCGCCAAATGGGAGAGGCTCCGGGCAGATAAAGAATGGCGATCATTACCCCAAAGCGGCACCACTCCATCGTGCCTGCCGTAGTCGGCGACACAAAGCGGTTATTGGTGATGCGCTGCATGATCAAGCCGCTGATGGCCAGGCTGCTGCCTACCACGAGAATGCTGCAGAGGCGCGGAATGCGGCTTTGCAGCATGATCTCCCACCAGAACTGCAGCTGCTCGCCATCCATCTGCCACAGGTCGGACAAGGACACTTGAGCCGCCCCGATAAAGAGCGAATAAAAGGCAAGGCCAAGCAGAAAGCTCCACTGAATGATTCTGAATGCCATTTTCTCAGGCTTTCAACACGGCTGCATCAAGTTCCATTTCAAACAACAGATTGTCCCGGCACACATCGGCCTGTATGCCGATGCAGGGCATGATGGCGAGGCCGCGGCGCAGAGCTATTTTTTCGTAGTGAGAGGCATAATCCTTGTCTTTGAAATAGGCTACGGAACGGACGACATCCTTCCAGCCCATGCCGCGTGATTTCAGGATGGCTTCAATCACGTCCAGCGAAAGCTCTGTTTGTTTGTCGATATCGCCGAGATGTACGGATTCTCCGCCAGGGGAAATGCTGGCCGTGCCGGAGACGATGATTTGCCGGAAGAGAGGGTGGTCCACTTCTACCGCACGGCTGAATGAGCTGCGGTAATCCTGAGCCGAACATTGCAGAGGCGAAGGGATATCTTTTACTGTCACACGGTCGCCCTTAGGCCGAATGGCAAATACGCGGGCCGACAAGGCCGCATTTTCCCGATTGCCGGAACCAATCCCCGTACTGGCCGGAACCAGACGATCAAACACGCCGCGGCTTTCAAAAAATGTGTCGCGGGCGCGGTTGAACTCTTCATACCAGTCCAGCAGGCGGTTATTGTAAAACCATGTGCGGACCACATGGGAAAAATCCATACCGGCCCGGTTCAGCGCTTCTTCCATCTGCCGGAATACATCCAATGTCTGCTCGGTTCGTCCGGCTGTCCGGTCACGGGGCGACAAACCGCCCAAAACGGCATACTCGGCATATTCATCCTCATAAAAAACGCCGGCGGAGCGGCCATTGAACTCAATCGCCCGGGCATTTACCCCCTCCACCGCGCAAATTTGCATACCTCGATAGAAGGATGCGCCCGTTTTCGTACCCAAAAAGGCAGTCATCCCCGCCCCGGGCACCGGGGAGATATCCAGATCAGCGCTGCCATACACTTCCGGGCCAATCCACCGGAGACCGTTTTTTTCAGCTTTTTGGAGTAATTCGGCATGCTCGGCCAACTGCCCAGGTTCGCTTCCGGCGAGCGTAACGAATTGCAGAGATGCGCCTTCTCCGCCCAGCGGGAGCGACTTGACGGAAACACCTTTGTTTTTTTCCAAGTTGCAGGTCATGAGTATATTAGTTTTTTTAAAGTGATTTCAGGAATTGAATCAGTTGGCCGCGCTCTTTGGCGGAGAGATGGCGGAACATTTCACGGGAGAATTCGCTTTCGCCGAAATGCCACAGGATAGCCTCTTCAAAGTCGCGGGCGCGCAGATCATGGAACATATCGGTATGGTTGGCGGTTTTGTGCATCAGCCCCCTTCCCCAAAGGGGCGGCGTACGCCAGAAACGAGAACGTCCGCGGTTGATTTCCCCCATATCGTGACGCAGCATATCCGTATAGGGGCGGATGGTCTGGTTTGCATAACCGGGAAGCGGCTTATATTCCCCCGTTGTCCATTCAGGCTTGTGGCAACCGGCACACCCCAGTTTATTGAAGAGTTCCTGTCCGCGGCGCACGTCAGGCTTGTCCAGGTTGCGGGCGGCAGGCACGGCCAGCCCGCGATGCCAGACCATGAAATCTTCATACTGCTGCATTGAGAGTTCCTCTTCCTGCGGGCCTTCAAGATCGCTTACATCAATGCCAAGTTCCTTCTGTTTTTCGAGCCATTCGGGCGTCATGTAGATGTTCGGACGGTTTTTGCGCGTTACATTCGTCACGTTCCAAAGCGCATTGGCGCCAGGACCGTTTTCCAGTGTGGCGCGCGAGCAGTCCCACGTGAACTTGCCGAGGCGCCGGGTGCCGTCGGGCTCGTCAATCCATTTGCCAGGAACCCCCTTCACCGGGCCTGTCATGCTCTGCTGGCGCCTGTATTCGGCAATAATATCCTCGTCACGGATGGCATCAAGCAGCCCCGTTCCGTAAATGCCGATTGTTGATTCGATTGACACGCGGTAATCGGACGGAAGCGGAAGCAACGGCTCAATCACATCTGCCGTGGGATAAGTCAACGTGCCCTCCGTCGGCTTGCCCGCATTGTAGGGCGTTCCGTCCGGATATTTGTTTCCGTACTGGTCAACAAAATCATGCCATTCTATTTTCACACCCTTGGCATAAGGTACAAAAGGAGGAACCGCTTTCGTCTGCAGCATGCCCGTGTACCCCTTAACCGGGGTGCCATCGGGATTATGTACAAAGGCCAGATAACCGTTGCCGTACTGCCTGTCAAAATTGCCGGTGCGCTGTCCGCGGCCATAACCGGGGTGGCAGGCCAGACAGGATGATTTAATGTAAGTGGGGCCGAGACCGCCGAAGCGATTGCGCTTCACGGGTACGAAGTTCCCTTCAAAAATAATTTCGCCCGCCTTGAAACGATTCGTCAGGCCGGCTTCAGTAATTGCCGGCGATTCCTGCTCAAACGCTTTACTGGTGGCATTAAACACCGTTCCCTTTTCACCGCCCAGATAGTAAGCCGGTCCGGGATCGCCATCTTTCGTCCTGAGCGCGGGGGGCGTGAAATCACGGCCGCGGTTCACATGGCAGCTCACGCATGAAGCTGTCATGTATTCGGCTTTGATATTGTCAAATTTTGATGCACTCCCCTGGGCCGGATTAATCAGTGCGCGTCCGGAAATGCGGGGATGTCCCAAAACGCCGGCATTCCTTGCCGTGTCCGGGATAAAAGATTGTTCAGGAGCCGCATCCCCAGAACCTCCGGAATTCACTATTGCCCAGGCGGCCGCTCCCGCTCCGAGCACCAGGACAGCCGCAGGTTTTGCAAATTGTCGATACTCCATGTGCATTGATGATTGGCAGGCTTTCCAGAAATACGGCCCGTGGTACACGTCTCCGTCAGCCGGCCGACAATATGATATTGCAGCCCAGGGCCTTGCCGACCCTGGGCAATGCGGGTTAAATTACTTCACAAGAAGTTCCTGAACCTTGTCGAGGTTTTCGGAAAGTTCCTTGCAACTGTCGATGATTGCCTTGAGCTGCTCCTTTTTGTCGAGATTTTTCACCAGGGGCCCCTGTATGGCGTCAAGGCTCTTGAATACCTTGGCGATAGAACCTTTCACAGCCTGGTCAACCTTCGCGGACTTGGCGGCTACGAGAGGGGAAATCACATTGTAGGATTTTTCTACGCTCTGTACGTTGTGGCGAGAGTCCACCAGAGAAGTGTAGCTGTAAAGGGATTCACAGTCGGCGGCGTCAGCCGTTTCGTAGGGCTTGCCCACCTTTGAATCGGCTATTTCGTCAATAATGTCCTTGCTGCCGTCGATGATTTCATCAAGCACTTCCGAGTTTGACTCGTAGCGGCTGCCTGCCTGGCCAGCTTTTTTGAATTCCCCCGCATAGGACTTGCCGGGTTCTATTTCAGCTTCTTCAAGAATCTTGGCCTTCTCTTCGCTGATCTTGTCAGAACCCGCCCACCAGGCTTCAAGCGTGATGGAATCCTCAGCAATCACCTCGGCCACAGCGGCAAGGTAGGAAAGCTGTCCGGGCGTCAGATCGGCGGCCTTGCGGGGCTGCCCATCTCGGAACAGCAGGTATTCGGCAGCATGGAAACCGCGCGTTTCCGCGCCGAGGGAATTGCGTACGTAGGCGGCGTCAATCGTTACGCTCTTGCTGTCCGCGTTTTTGGCGACGGCATCAAGATTCGTGGTATCCAGGGGCCAGGAGTCCAGCTTCGGGTCAAGGTTGGCGAAAGCAGCCGGGCCAAAGAGGAAGGATTCCGAAAGTTCCCACGGCACGCGCGTTTCAAGAAGAAGCTTCCCTGCTTCAGCAACCTTGGCATCGGTAGGAGCAGCCTTCAGCTCTTTAGCGGCCTTGGCGAATTTGAGAGCGTTATCACTCATCGTCTTGTAGGTGGGAATGACAAGCTCATCCGCGTAGGCGGCAATCGCCGCGCTCGTTTTGTCCACCTTGGGGGAAGCGGCCTTGGCCGCCTGAGCCTGGCTACCGAAAGCCAGGATTGTACTTCCGGCGCAAAAGCCGGCCAGCAACATGCGTTTGTATGCGTTCATGGTTTTTTATTGATAATGAAAACATCCGTATCCTCCTCAGGGAGGCATCCTCCAATCCGGCAGGATTTCATGGCATATCCGCCATTTTTTCCCGCCGGAGCGGAAAATAATAATCCGGCCAAACGATGTCAATTAAAAATTAGTTTAAACTAACTTTGCAACAAAAAACCCTCTTGTGGCCGCATGCCGGAACATCCGGCATGTTATTGATTCGGAAATATTTTCTGTTTCCGAATGCGCCCAGGAGCCGCCTTTCACCAAATTCCGAGTTTCTCCGCGACAAGGCTCCTTACCTCGCCAAAAGATTTCACTACGGGCGGATTTTCCGTATGGCCTCCAAGAAACTTCTCCATCCAGATCATATGGTACCAGCGGCCGAATTTGTATCCGCACCGATGAAATTTCCCTGCAAATTGATACCCCAAACGTTTATGGAACTGGACGCTGTCCCGTGTAAGATAGGGGTCCTCAGCTTCACAGGGATAAGCAATGCACGCGTTTAAATTCAAAATATTCTGCATGGAGAGAATCTTTTCCAGAGCTGCATACAGTTCCCTTCCCGTTCCCATTTTTTTCATGTCTTCCCGCACGTATACCGTCGTTTCCACAGCCCAGCGATACGCTGCGCGGTCCTTGAACACTCCTGCATAGGCATAACCGGAAATATCCCCTGCCCTTTCCGCAACCAAATAGGGGTATTTTCCCAGTATGTGATCTATTCTTTTTTCAAACTCCGTCACTGCAGGCACTTCATATTCAAACGTGACAGCTGTCTTTTCCACATACGGAGCGTAAATTTCCAGCAGCTTGGCCGCATCCCGCCTCGTTGCAATTCTGATTCTGCTGCTTTTCATTTCGGTTGACTGTGCTGGGCCCCTGAGCCGGAAGCGCTGCCGATCATTCTAATATTTCACAAGCGATTGTCAATTTGAGGCCGCCCAAGCACCCGCCATTTCCGGGAAATATCATCCGCCGCATGTTTTCCGCCGTTCCCGTTCATGAACGGGAAGAAACGGGGTCAATATTCATTTCAAAATCAGAGTAAAAACCGCATTTTTTACCTTGTCCGGTACCCCGTGTCCATTTATGGAAAGCCCTCCCGAAAAAGTGAAAAAAGGCCGGAGTCCATAGAGAATCCGGTCTTTTGGAAAGGATAGGATGCCACTTCGCGGCGAAATCCGTCTCAGGAGTAAAAACCGATGTCCGGTTCCCGGTCCCGCCGCCTGCGTTTAAAATACGGATTGCGGTAGCGGTGGATGCATTTGCCGGAACTCCCAGGGGTATAATGAAGAGGGGCCGCCTCCTTGACGGCTTCACGGCTCAATATCTCCACAAAATCCTTCAAGGACATTTCCAGATCTGCATCGTGGCATGCCAGCGCGGCGGACAGGCGCACTTTGCCGTTGTCATAGTCCACATACATGGCGAACAGCGCGCCGCCCACGCCGGAGAAGAAGCTGGAAATGACGAAGGAGAGCATCTTGTGCTTGAACAGGCTGATGCCCATGGCCTCCGCCGCCACCTCGTCGTCCCGGATGGCCTTAAAGGCGCGGCCGTAGGAGGAGTTGATCAGAAGCACGATCAGAAGCGCCGCTTCGCCTGGAAGATGAAATTTTCTGGTATTCATGAGTAAAAATCCTTCTTTCCTGAGAATGAAATTACGTTAAGGTCTTGAAACTATGCTTATTATAGACACAGAAACCAATAAAAACAAATGATTATTTTGAATGAATTGATTCTAAAATTAAATGAAAAGTGGTATGATAGATGCAGAACAGGAAAAGAGGCTATCTATGAATATCGAGTATTTAAAATATTTTGCAGAGCTGGCAAAACTGCAGCACTACGGAAAAGCGGCAAAAGCGCTGAATATTTCCCAGCCGGGGCTCAGCCATGCGATCAAGACACTGGAGGACGAGTACGGTGTTCCGCTCTTCCAGAAAGAAGGACGAAACGTGAGCCTGAGCCGCTACGGAAAAGAATTGATGCAGGATGTCGAGGAGATTCTGGACGCATATCTTCGAATGGAGGAGCGGGCGGCAGGCCTTCGGACGGAAGAAAAGACAGTGCGGATCGGAACCGTATATCCGCTCGCGGCAGGAACAATACCACATATGCTGCGGGAATTCGGCGCGACCTTCCCGTTTATCATCTACAACCGCCTGACCCCAGAGATCGAGGAGGGTCTGCTGGATGGAAAATACGATATCGGCTTCTGCTCAGAACTGCTG
>OMCA01000999.1_pt1 | contig 14425 bp, 11 predicted proteins | sample 1673621 | NCBI WGS metagenome assembly OMCA01 (sample SAMEA103958117, study PRJEB25191) | human gut metagenome | biome: human-associated habitat [ENVO:00009003]; feature: intestine environment [ENVO:2100002]; material: feces | place: Germany | collected 2013/2015
ATCAGTAGAGTATTTCAGTGACTGATGAAAAGCGCTTGCTGAATGTGGGCGCTTTTTGTAATTTTAAAAGAAAAATAAGATGATAAAATGGAGGCGGAAAGGCAGTATTGATGGAACATGAAAGTACTTGCTGAATGTGGAATTATGATAAACCTGTAAAAGGGAAGACATACATTTGAAAATAAGCGGCTTGACAGATTGGGAGGAAAGTTTTATGATAATTTACAATTTAATAGCAATGAATAAACCGTTGATGTGGAGATAAAAACAGCAAGTGCACTTACAGGGAGCCGGGATATTGAGAAGCCGGCAGAACGCAGACTGTTAAATGGACCACGGAGGGCATGGTGAAAGTGAAAACGATTAGCTTATGACGTAAGGCATACGTAAGTTGCCGGAAGTATGTTGGTACTTCGCTAAGAGCAGGCTTAGGCTTGAAACAAGGTGGCACCGCGGTATATCCGTCCTTGGCAGTAATTGCTGAGGACGTTTTTATTTGGAAAAGAGGTATGGCTGTGGATACACGAAGACGATGGTGCATGGTGATGGAAACTGAACTGGAAATATGAAAAATCTGATGATGTGAAAAACGGAGAAAAAATGATGAATACGAGATTTGGAGAATTCGGCGGACAGTATATTCCGGAAATCTTGATGAGTGAAATCAATCATGTGGCGGAAGCTTATGAAAAGTATAAAAATGATCCGGCATTTAAGGCGGAACTGAAAGATTTGTATGCGAATTACACAGGCCGTCCTTCCATGCTGTATGAGGCGAAACGGATGAGAGCGGATCTGGGCGGGCCGAAAATTTATTTGAAAAGAGAAGACTTAAACCACACGGGCGCTCATAAAATCAATAACTGCATCGGGCAGGCACTGCTTGCAAAACGAATGGGAAAAACACGGCTCATTGCAGAAACGGGGGCCGGGCAGCATGGTGTGGCTGCAGCTACTGTCGCGGCGCTTCTGGGGATGGAATGCGAAATATTCATGGGAGAAATAGATACGGAGCGGCAGGCGCTGAATGTGTACCGTATGCGCCTTTTAGGAGCAAAAGTCAACGCGGTGAAAACCGGTTCCAGAGTTCTCAAAGATGCTGTCAATGCGGCCTTGCAGAATTGGAGCGCCCGTTGTGATGACACGCATTACCTGATAGGTTCTGCTGTGGGACCTGCTCCGTTTCCGGAAATGGTCAGAGACTTTCAGTGCTGTATCGGAGAAGAATCAAAAGAACAAATATTGGAAAAAGAAGGTCGTCTTCCGGATGCTGTATTTGCTTGTGTGGGCGGAGGCAGTAATTCTATCGGCACCTTTTATCCCTATAAAGATGATACCGATGTACAGCTCATCGGATGTGAAGCCGGAGGGGAAGGGATTGATACGCCGTACCATGCGGCAACAATTGCGAAAGGACGTATCGGTGTATTTCATGGGATGAAATCCCTTTTCTGTCAGGATGGTGACGGAAATATTGAAGAAGTATATTCTATTTCGGCAGGATTAGATTATCCCGGAGTCAGCCCTGAACATGCGTATTTTCATGAGATTGGCAGAGCACAATATATGGCGGTTACAGATGAAGAAGCTGTGCAGGCCTTTGAATATCTGGCTAAGACGGAGGGCATTATTTGTGCGATCGAAAGTGCCCATGCAGTGGCAGGAGCCATAAAATACGCTAAGAATATGGGGAAAAACGAAATCATACTGATTACTTTGTCCGGACGAGGAGATAAAGATGTAGCAGCCATTGCCCGTTATCGCGGACAGGATCTGAAAGAATGAGGAGGAAATCATGAGCCGTATCAAGGAAGCGTTTAAAGACGGAAAAGCACTGATTGGATTTCTGACGGCCGGCGTACCGTCAGCAGAAGATACATTAAGATATATGGAAGATCTGGAAACAGCCGGAGCCGATCTGATTGAAATTGGAGTGCCTTTTTCGGATCCGGTTGCTGATGGTGCTGTCATTATGGAAGCCGATGTACAGGCATTGAAAAATAAAGTCCATTTGCCTCAGGTGATAGAAATTGTAAAAGCATTTCGGAAACAGTCAGAAACGCCTTTGGTATTCTTGACCTATTACAATCCTATATTTAACTATGGCGTAAAAAAATTCTTTGAAGAAGCAAAGGACATCGGACTGGATGGTGTAGCCATTCCCGATCTGCCCTATGAAGAGCAGATGGAAATACGTCCCTTTGCCGATACATATGAAATAGACATCATACAGATTATCGGACCGGCATCGGAAGAACGTATCTGTCAAAATGTGAGAAATGCGACTGGATTTATATACATTGTGTCTTCCGTTGAATCGGCAAATCGGAAATCAGATATGAAAATAAATTTGGCAGATATTATCTCCGTTATTCGGAAAACGACGGATACGCCCATCGTGGTGGGACTTGATGGTCATCATCCGGAAGAACTTCAAAAGATGAAAGAAATGGCTGATGGAATTACCACAGGAAGCATCGTGGTGGATATGATAAACAAAAACGGGAAAGAAGCGGGAGCGCCTATACAGGAATATGTGGAAAAACTGAAAATTTCCATAAAAGGCTGAAAGAATTTTGAAAAGGAAATCGGAAATGATATACACCGCAGGATATTCCTTTTTTCAGAATCAATAGTTTAATGAATCAGAGAATATCCGGTATTCACAGATTTACAAAATTATCGTCAGTGGAACAAGATACAAAAATACGGAAATGCTGATGGCAGGAACATTCTTTGCGGGAATGCTCCTGAAAAAGCTTTTCCGTATTTTTGTATATGTTTTAGGAACAATGAAGTTATTTTTTTGAGTCGTGTATCTTCCTGGCACTTATATCAGTTATCGTAAAATAATCATTTCTTTTTCTTTTGAAACGACAGAATCTGTCATCGTTGTTTTGTATACTGCAGAAAGAATCCGGATATCACGCCAAAAAACATATATTTTTTATTCAGACAGGAGGTAGAAAAATGGATGAAGAAAAGAATGAAAACATCCCTTATGACCCGGATATCAATCATATCGTGGACACCACAATTTGGGAAGAAGAATCTTACGGATTTGAGGAAGAAGAGCATGACCATGAAGAACTGGTTTCCTCTCTGACCGCACTTGGGACAGGCGTTTTGGCCTTTGGCGAAATGGTGGAAGGAATGGATCGTGTTTTTCAAACAATAGACGATATCTTAGAAGGTGTAGACAGTATTTTAGACGATTGGCTCTCATAGTAAAATCTGCATAACCGTTTCATATCAGGCAGAATAGATAGAAAGGAAAAGTGCATGGCCATAGGGAAAAAGAAAGTTCACCCGGGAGATATCCTGGTGGTGGAAAGGCGGGACAAACTATATTTTCACTATGCGGTATATGTAGGAAACGGGCGCATTATCCACTATGCATCCGATACGGGAGACTGGGGAGAGCACATTTATATCCATGAAGCTCCGCTGAAAGAGTTTACCCATGACGTTCCCATTATCAAAATTTGCACGTTCTCTGAAGACAGTACATTACCGGGATACCATCTGTATAGCGCGGAAGAAACCGTGGAAAGAGCCAGGTCGCGGTTAGGAGAAGAAAAATACGATCTGTTTTTCAACAACTGTGAGCATTTTGCCGTCTGGTGCAAGACGAATATTTCCAATTGCAGGCAGATACCAAATATTTTCAGGGGAACAGCAGCTAATCCGATTATTCAGCTCTGCAAAAACCAAATCATACCGACCTTCCATTTATGATATAATCAAAACGAAATGGAGGATGACTTTATGGAATACGAAGCGGATAAACGCAGTTACCGTGTGCTCAAATTGTTTGAAACTTTACAGAAGCTGGGGCAGGGCGCCGCACTGGACAGAAAAGAATTTGCGAAAGAAATGGGAGTCAGCGAAAGATCCGTTCAGAGAGATATCCGTACAATCAATGAATATCTCTCCGACTGCGAAAACTCATCGGAAATCGTGTACGATCGGCAGCGGAACGGATACAGGCTCTGTCGGGAAGATACCTGTTTCCTTGATAAAGGGGAAATACTGGCCATCTGCAAAATTCTTATCGAAAGCAGGGCATTTTCGAAGGCAGAACTGAAATCGCTTTTAAACCGTCTCCTTCATTCCATGATTTCAAAAGATACGCAAAAAGAAATAGAAAACTATATCAGGAACGAACTCTTTTACTATATTGATCCTGCCCATGCCAAGGCGGATCTCCAACTGCTTTGGCGTGTGGAAGAAGCAATTCATCATTGCAGGATACTTCATATCTCCTATGAAAAGAAAGACGGGACAGCAGTGGAAAGGCGGATCTGGCCGGTGGGCATCCTGTTTTCCGAGTATTACTTTTACATGATGGGCGTGATTGATGACGAAGAAGGACATCGGAACTTTATGCGAAGAGGACCGGCCATTTATCGTTTTGACCGTATCCGGGACGTAGAAGAGACGGATGAACGATTTGACGGGAACATTACACGGCAGTTCAAAGAAGGGGAATTTAAGAATAAAGTACAATTTATGTACGGCGGAGACTTGCAAAAAGTAGAATTTCTTTTTGAAGCGCCTTCGCCGGAATCCGTCCTAGACAGACTGCCCACAGCAGAAATAAAGGAAGTTCGGAAAGAAGCATCGTCAGGACGAAAGCGCTATCATGTATCCGCCTATGTCAGAGGAAACGGTATCCTCATGTGGCTCAGAAGCCAAGGAAGCCGTGTAGAAATTCTGTCACCTCGTACCCTGCGGGATGACTGGATTACAGATGTAGAAAAACTACTTGCTGCCGTAAAAAAGAAATAGCGGTATATAGATATCCATTTTATTTAAAGGAGGAAAATATCATGAATTTAAATGAACTTTGCTTACCGGACGGGCGTATCTTTTCACCATACTTAGCATGTATGTTGAAAGGAGTACTCCATGACGCTATTGAAAAAGCAATGGATGAGTTTACTATTCCAGAGGTGGCAAAAAATGTTGAAGAAAAAGTAAAAAAGAGATTAAAACCGTTTTTGATAAATTATGGTTGTGAAAATGTATCTTTAGGGATGACTATTGATATGAAATGTTTAAATATTATCAATGAGAAGTGGTTTATGGTGAGCGTGAGCATTAGTGACGTCGATAAGTTCCTTGTAGGGTGGTATAATGAATCAAATGAACCGGAGATAAGTGTATTTGATGATTTAGATACTGCTCAAACCGTTTATGATAGTATTAGAAATAAGCTAAAACAATTCGGATTGATTGAATGATATGATACTTTAAGAGAACTTATATTTCTAGGGGGATAGACATGGAAATGAGCAATAAGATCTTTCTCAAGATTTTGGGGTTAAGACTTTTCACCACATTTTTTTGGTATCTTCATTTTCATTCAACAAGAGAAACAAAAATGTTTCAGGGTTTTCCTGAAACATTTTTGTTTGATCAGAATCATTTTTAGAACGATGAGTAGTATTTTTTAGGAGGAGTCGTATATGGAAAAAGAGAAGTATTTAAAAAATTTAGAGGAGGTATCTTCTCTTGTAAAAAAAGATCTGGCGGGAAACGATGAATTGCTTGATCGAATAAATAATTTGGTTCAAAGTATAAGGGACTTTAAAGTAAAAGTTTTGTGTATTGGAGAATTTAGTGCAGGGAAATCTGCCATGCTTAATTCTTTTTTAGATATTAATTTATTAAAAGAAGACATTTTACCAGAGACTGCTATCGCGACGGAATTATGTTATGGGGAAAAAGAACATGTCGAACTTACTGATTTAGAGGGAAAAGTCAGTGAATGCAATTTTAATGAGGTACAGAATTATGCAGCCAAGGACTACTTAAAATATACGTATTTTCTGAATAATAAGAAGCTTGCTCTTTGTAAAGATTACTGCTTCGTAGACATGCCCGGATTCAATTCAGGGATAGAAGCACATAATAAAGCGCTCATCCAATATGTAGGCGAAGCATCTGCATACATACTTGCAGTAGATTGCGTGAGCGGAGGATTAACGGCGAGCCTGATTAATTTTATACAGGAAATCCAGCGTTACAGCAGCCATATCGCAGTAGTTATAACTAAAAGCGATAAAAGAAAACAGTCGGATATAAATGAAGTACAGGCTGAAATCGCAGCTGAGATTTCAGGACTTCTGGGGTATATACCCATGATTATCCCTGTTTCCAACAGAGAACAGGAGCAGCTTATTAATAGCGTAAATAAAATTATCCATTCTTTCTCGACAAATGAATTATTTAAGGAGAGAATAGATCCGATTTATGAAGAACTTGTGGATTCCGTATATAACATGCTGGAGGAAAAAGAAAAGTCAACAGAATTGGATACCTATGCTTTGGATGAAAACATCAAGGCAAAGGAGAAGTTAAAAGAAAATCTGGTCAAGGAAATAGAATTAAAGAAAAAGCAATTGCATGAAGAACTGCAAAATACAGCGAAAAATGGGATTTTAGGCGATGTAGTCATAGCATTGAATTCCCATGTGGATCAATTGACAGAGGCAGCCTCTGTAAGCAAAGAGAATTTCAGCCGCGCTGTTAATAATATTGTTAGGTCGGTCCTGCTGGAATCTTCTGAAAGATATATCGGGAAAAGCATAGAAGAATTTGTAGGGCAGCTTGATTTCGAACAGTTTATACAAGAATCAAATAGCGTGGATATCAGGGAAACGATTGAAACCTCGGTAAAGGTGGTTAAGGACTTTGGGAAAAAGGTAGGGGAACTGTCCAAGACATATAAAAACAGCGGCAACGGAAAAAATATGTATCGTGCCGTTCTGTCAGCAATAGCCATTGCAACAGATATCGTTGAACCTTGGCTGGAATTACTCCTGCTTTTCCTGCCGGATATTTTTGAAGCGGTTTTTGGAAATATCCAAAAGGAAAAAATCCGTTCTACCCTATTGAATACTGTTATTCCTGATATCATTTCAAAGCTGCGGATAGAAATAACGAAGACATTGGATGACGTGGAAGAGGAAATGGCAGCGGCTGTTGAAAAGAAAATCACAATCCAAATTGAAGGTGAACAAGAAGTTTTAAGACAGCTTAAAAGAGAAAAGGAAAATGCGGAAAACAATATGGTGGAAATGAAGAAAGAATGGAAGAAAGACTTGAATATACTTAAACTAATGCAGGAGATCGTATAGTAAATATATAGTAAAGAAAAGGAGAATAAATATGGTTAAGAATGCAGTAAAATTGGAAAATTTCAGCAAGCAGCTTAAAGAAATCACCGCCTTATTGGAAGGGTCAAGAGAGTTTATTACCGGAGATTATATCAATGACTTTAGAAGAGACACGCATCTCATCGAGCATGATGTACAAGATATATTAAATACGGACAGAAATATGAAAGTCGGCATCATAGGGGGCATAAAGGCAGGCAAGTCGACATTCTTGAATGCGCTCATTTTTGATGGGGAATCCGTATTGCCGCAGGCGGCTACGCCGATGACAGCCGCTTTGACGCGGATAGTATATTCCGAAAAGAAAAACTATGCAAAGATACACTTTTACACAAAAGATGGGTGGGCTGGTATCAAGAGGCTGGCAGAAGAATTTGATGAGAAACTAGATGATAAAGTGGCAGAGAAACTGCAGGAAAAACAACAAAAAGCGCAGGACAGGATGCAAAAACTCAAGAATATGCAAAATATTATTTCCGCCAGCCATGACATCGAAGTAACGCCTGCTGAAAAAGAAAGGATAAAGAGAAATTTTTCGGAGAGCTTAAGGTCATCAAGGCAGCTGGTCGATATGGCGCTTAATAATAGGATCGATGTAGAAAAGTACCTGGGGACAGAGGGAGAAATAGATCTGGGAACGGATATCCACCAAGGTTTGGCAGATTATGTAGGGGCGAGAGGCCGGTTCACACCGATTGTTTCCTATATAGAACTTGGACTTGACAATCCTCTCCTGCAAGGGATGGAAGTCATTGACACACCAGGGCTTAATGACCCTGTTATAGCCCGAAGCAAGGTGACAAAAAATTATCTGGCTCATTGTGATGTCGTATTTGTATTAAGCAGGGGATCCTCTTTTTTGACCGACGACGATAAAAAATTGATTGACAGTGTACTGCCAGCTGAGGGCGTTAAAGTGAAGAAGCTCATCGCCAGTCAGTTTGATAATGTTGCATTGGACTATAATCCGAACCAGTCCGGGAAGAAAACCGTGCAAGAAGTATGGAACGACTTTGGAAAAGAAACCATAAAAACCGCTCGGATATGGTGGCAGGCACGCAAAGAAAAGGAAGAAATGAAGCCGATGCTGGTGTCTTCCCTGTTTTACAGCGCCGCCCGCAAAATGGAAAAGAAACAAACGTTATCAGAAGAAGAAGAACACGTTCTTACGCAGTTTGAAACCAATTTCATTGGATTTACGAGGACGCCGGAAATGCTCTATGAACTCTCTCAGATCCATGCGATCCGGAATAATGTGTGGGAAGAAATACGGAAAAAGAAAGAAGAAATCCTTGAACAGAAAAGTAAAGATTTCGTGGCGGACAAGAAAGCAGGCTGTCTGGAAAAACTTAGAGAAATCCGCAGTCAGGTGGAAAATAACCTGAGTCACCTGCAGAACGTAGATAAGGAAGGGCTGCATAACAAAGAAGAACAGATCAGGCGAGTCCTGGAAAAATCACGGAATAAGACGAAGGATATTTTTGAAAATTGTGCCTATGAGTGCAAACAGAAAATAACAGCGCTGCAAAGCGAAATAAGAGAATATGTTAGTGCACACCAGCATATTCAGAGCAGAGATATCATAAAAACAGTGACCAGAACGAGAAAGACAACTCATTGGTGGGATCCTACTGGTTGGTTTGATGGTGAAGAAGATTATTATGTGGACGTGCATCATGACCAGGCGAATGTGGCGGACGCGGAAAATAATATAGATAGGTATCTTGCCGACGCACAAACGGTAATCGATGATAGTCTGGGCAACGTCATCAATATGGCGGATATGCGGAAAAAGCTTAAGGAGGAGTTACTGGCAGTCTTGAATGAAAATTCGGAAGATACATTTGAGTCGGATGATGTCATTCTGCCCGTTAATAAGATATTGCGGGAAATCAATGACCCGAAAGTAAGGATAGAAGGAAAGAAATATTCCTCAGAGTTGGAGACAATCTTTCAGCATAACCAGGTTCTGGATGAAGACATCGCCAGACTGCAGAGGGAACAGAACCGGATACTCCGGCAAATTCGCTGGGATGTCTGCGAACTCTTAGGGGATGAGGCAGACCGTATTAAGAACGAATTAATGGCGAGGGCAGAAAGCTTTATTAATGATGTACAGGAAAAGCTATCAAATAATATGGATATCGTCAGGGCAAATTTGGAAAATAAGGAAAAAAGCATAGCTGCTTGTAGAAAGCTGAAAAAAAGTCTGCAGGAGCATATCGCAAAATTGCAGGATGATAAGTTATAAAACAGGGGGGTCATAGTGCCGGAAGGAAATCAGTTCTTACAGGATCAGAAGAAAGCCTTGGCCTTGATCGGTAAAATAATCGGCGGACGTAAAACCGCGCCGGAGAAGAAAAGAACGAATCTTTTCCGGCGGATAGACCGCCTGATCGATGAACAGCTTCTTGACACGCTTAATGAGGCAGGTCTGGAGGAAGAGCTGGCATTTAGTGAAAGGCTGAGGCTTCTGAGTGATAAGATAGACCAATTAGGGAAGTTTGAATTGCTGGAACATAAGGCGATCATCGGCGTAGGCGGGCAGTTTAGTGCAGGCAAGTCGACCTTTATTAATTCATTGATAGGGAAAGAAGCCGTATTACCCCAGAATGTTTCTGTTACCACTTCCATTTCCACCTATATCGTTTGTGGGGAAAAACATCAGAACAGCGCTTATACCACGAATCATCAGTTCGTCATGCTTGCTGATGAAGAATATAAAGCATTAACACATGAGTTTACGAAAAGGTATGTAGGATTTTCACGGTTTGTGGATAACATCATTCTGGAGCGACCCGATTTTTCAGATAATATAGTAGCAATGTCCGATACTGGACGGAATAGCAGCGATTTGTGGAAGAATGTCGCATTCCTTGATACACCCGGATATAACAAGGCAAGGGATAGGCAGCAGGAACAGTTCACTGACAGAAAACAGGCGGCACGACAATTGGAAAATGTAGATTTCGTGATATGGCTTTTAGCAGTGGAAAATGGCGATTTATCAGAGAGTGATATGGACTTTCTTTTTGAATCCTTGGGGAGCAAGCTTTCAGAATGTCCGGAAAGGGTACTGGTCGTCATTAATAAGGCTAAGAAAAAACCGGATGACATGGTGAAAGAGATTCTTGGACAGATAAAGGAAACGCTATGTGGCGCCGGCATTTCGGAAAAGTGCCTTGTGACCGCATATGACTCTTTTGCGCGAGAAGAGCTGTTCGGGCAGACTCATATCATAGATTTTTTGAAAAAGGCAGCCAGCTTAGGCAGAAATAAAAAGGATCTGAAAGATGAATTGCAAGAAATACAAAAGGATATCCAGAAATGTTTAGATGAAAGACTGAAATATGAGAAGTCTCGAGAAAAAAAATTATACAGAGCCATTGTGGAAGCAAAATTTCCGGAATATGCGGGTTCTTTGGTGGATTCTTATCATCGAGCTGTATTAAGGCAGCGTATCATTAGAATGTGCAGTGCCAAATTCCGGAATGTTATAAAACATGTCAATCATGATTTAAGTATATTGGTTCGATGATTTGTCGAGCATCAAAAAAGGTGATAATAGTGAAAAAGAATTATCAGAATAAGAGAAACAATTCCATCAGGATTGCGGAGAAGTTTAATCTCCTGAAAAAAATCATGGATGACAGTGATGAAATCTTGCCGCAGGACAGTCTTACGGCAGCCAATGAGAAACTCCATCAGGAAGTGGATCTGTTTTGTGAATGGATCAAAGAAAGCTCTATACCCAATAAGGATAAATATATCTTGGAATTGTATACAGCACTGCATAAAACGGATATATTGAGAAAGCACCATCAGATGATAGGCGATTTTTTCATAGGTGTGGTGGGCACAGAAACAAATTTCCTAGACAAGGTGGTTCCTATGTCATATAGGCAGAAAATGAATGAATTGGTCAGGAAAGATACTGATATCCCCATGATTCTGACTAAGGATCCGAACTTTTCAGTTTCTGTAAGTACTGTATATGACAGGCAGATTGATATGAAGCTGAAAGAATTGTCGGAGTTGCTGATGGGCATCAAAGAGGTGGATATCTCCAAGATTATAAATTATATCTATGTATGTGATCCCCGGATGGGAGAATATACCACGACTTTTTATTTTCCTGCACTGACAGAAACTGATGAGTCCCATGTCCGGCAGCTGGTGGAAATGATGAATATCTGCGTAACGTCTTGGAACAGTACCAGGGATTTCAGCAACTGCATTTTGGACACCTTTATAGAAAGCTGCATTAAGTCCGGCAAACCTCTTTATATATCGGTAATTTCCCAGACGGAGCGTGTTTCCGCAGAGAAAAAGGTTAAAAAAGCCGCCAAAAGAATGAAGTTAGATTATTCCCCTATAATCAAAAACATAGTTATTATCAAATCAGAGCAGGAAATAAAAAAAGAGGTAGAGGAAAGAATAGGGCAGAATCATGCATATCGGAATTATGCCGTTTTCGAAGCAATAGAGAAAATCATGACATCAATCTTCATTGAACTGATAAAGGCAAACCAGATTGCAAAGGTACAAAATAATAAATCCAGTACAGATGGCGTATACATGGAGGATGATCCAAAAACTCTTGATTCTAATAAAGCGCTGGTGGGGGCGGAGCTTCAGCGTCAATATAGACGGACCGCGGAAGCACTTGATAAACTGAATGGGATTTATAAGAATCTAAAAAGCCGTGCCGGTGATGTGGAAGCGCAGTTCAAGGAAATCGCTTGTAAAAATCTAAAGGTTTTTGGAAAAATACATGAACTCGGCACGACCGTTGACGACTGGGTATATATAGCCATCGGTTATGGGATTGCCGATATGTATGATAAAAACCGTAAGTTTAACTTTAAGGCATGGGGAATGAAATATGTACAGAAAATAGCAAATGCTCATGATGATAGAGAACATTTGCTCCGCAACCTATATAAAAAGTTGACTGGTGAACGGGTAGCGGAAGATCTTCAAAATGATAAGAGTCAGGAGAAGAGTCTAAGTAATATACCGATGATACGTCTTGCCTTTCTTTTGGGCGATGAATTGGGGTTAATGGAAGAAGATCTGATTCAAGCGGCAGGTATGATAATAGAACCGCAAACAGTAAAGGAATTCTATTACCGAGGTTGTTTTTTGGAAGAAAATGATCTATTTGAGGATGCATATTATCGGTATAGACAGAGTCTTTATTACGGTAAATGGATAGATGGGAAAGACTTTCTGCCGGCTAAAAATAGGATTAAAAATCTAATAAAGAACAAACACATAGATATCCGAAAAGAAGAACAGCTTGAATTGTTATCACCGGATGAAATAATTGCTCTTTGTAAAAAAGATGCCGAAGAGCATAATAGGTTTTTGCATAATATTATAATTGCAATGAATTCATGCGGTATTTGTGATAATGAAAACATGCAAAAAAAAACTGATGTATCAATTATGCAAAGGGCTCAGGTATGTCATGAGAAACGTGATTATAAAGGAGAGTTTGATTTACTGGCTGCACAAATGAATGCTGATGCACAATATAAATGCGGAAAGCTTCTTTATAATGGAATAAATCATAAAAATAATAAGTCATATTGGCCGGTTATGAATAGTTATTTTATGGATTTTGATAAATTATTTTCTCCATATTGCGGTTATCGGAATTTTTCGATAATAGAAGAAATCACTACATGGATATTGACTCAATGGATATTGAAACATAAAAGGAATATAAGTGAGGAACAATTTCAGCTTTATCAGATGTGTGTAGATATAAAAGCATTTTTTTTGCGTGCTGATAAATTGGGAAAGAAAGGAAAACGGGAAATAATTAAAATTAACAATAATTTGATGGAAATATTAGACACAAAACACAAAGATATTGTCAATCTTAATGAAGCGACTATGCAGGATATTCAACGATTGAAGTACTTCGGTAAGGAGAGATCCAAAAAGCTGATTGAGTACAGGCAGGGGACTCCATTTCTTAGATTATCTGATTTTAAGAGATTTCCTGGTAATACTGAAAATGTATATAGACAGATTATTGAAAAAGCTATTCAAAATAGAATTATTATAGAAATATAAGTACAATTACCGTTTTACTGGTATAATAAACTTTCTTCTTGACAGATAATCAAATGTCCCTTTCAGTTCTGGGAATATAACGGAATAGGCGCAGAGGATCTGGCAGGGGATGTTTAGAGCCTTGGAGATTTCGAGGCTCTTTTTATTGCCATACTTGGTATCGCCTAAGATGGGGTGACCTATGGAAGCGAGGTGGGCGCGGATTTGGTGGGGGCGGCCGGTGATGAGCCGGACTTCCAGCAGAGAGCAAATATTCCCCGCTTTTTCCATGGTGGAGATTCTTTTGTACCTCGTTTCTATAGGTACAGCATTGTCTTTTTGCTCTGTAATGATAGTGACTTGATTCGCTGATTCATTTTTTATGAGGAAGCCTTTCAGGGTGTCCTGTTCTTTTGTTTCTCCTAAGACGATACAGCGGTAATATTTATGAAGGGTACGGTTCTTGATGATTTCATTCAGCATTTGCAGACCTTTGACAGTTTTTCCGCAAAGAACGATACCGCTTGTATTTCTGTCCAGACGGTTGCATACGGATGGCTTCGCTGTGGAATGATTATTGTAATGGCAATAGTCCAGCAGAGCGTCATTCAGGGATAATTCATTGGAGTTATCACTTTGGGTCAGTATGCCTGCCGGTTTGTCTACGATAAGGATATGCGCATCTTCGTAGATGATGCGTCGTGAAAAGGGGAAGGCAGATTTCTTTTGTGAGGGATCTGCTTTTTTCTTTTCCGAAAATGTATGGAATGTTTCATCGGAGAACCATATTTTTATATTGTCTTTTTCCCGGAGAATTTCTTTTCCCATGCATTTTTTATCGTTCCATGTGATATTTTTCTTACGGAAGCTTTTGTGGAATAAGCTTGTCGGAGCCTGGGGCAGGAGTTTGCAAAGGTACTTGAAAAGCGTCTGTCCTTCTTCTGCTTTGGTGATGGTAAATTCTTTCATGGTAATCTCCTGTATAGAGAAAAAATTTTCGAGATTTTTTAATTGGTGCCGTTTTGGTACTACTGGTATATCACCCACCAGCCGCAAGGACAAGTGAACCATTTTTACGCGTCGTTCTGCTCCTTAATAACAGATAATAAAAGCCGGCAGACGACTGACAGAGGAGAGAGTTTCATTCTTACCTTTCGTGTCACTCCCTCGAGCCA
>OMCA01001016.1_pt1 | contig 14266 bp, 13 predicted proteins | sample 1673621 | NCBI WGS metagenome assembly OMCA01 (sample SAMEA103958117, study PRJEB25191) | human gut metagenome | biome: human-associated habitat [ENVO:00009003]; feature: intestine environment [ENVO:2100002]; material: feces | place: Germany | collected 2013/2015
TGCCGCACCTCGCTCGCCGTATCGGCACTTAGAATTATGCGGTATTGCCCAAAGCCGGAACCATCAAGTAAGAAAAAGCGGAAGAACCAGTGCGACGACCCCAAATACCGCAAACAGCACACCGCCGATTTTGGCGCTCAGGATATAGAAGTCCGATGGTCCGTCTGCCGCATAGGACTTCCACTGCTCTGTCAGCGCCCAGAGCCATTCCGGTTTCAGGAAAATCAGGATGCCGCCAACGATAAATGCAATACAGCCGAAAGGGTACCACCATGGCATAACAACGACCTCCCAACAAAATCAAACGGTCTGTGCGGCAAACAGGCGGACGCCCGCTGAGTTATAGCCCCAGCAGTACCGGCACAACATTCAGCACGACCATAACAACAGCAAAAGCAATAAAGCAGCCGTAAATAATCCTGGAGGTTCGACTCGCAGCTTTTTTGATGCAGAACGCCAGAAAAAGGATCCAGACCAGGTATGCCACAACCAGAAACACAAGGTTGTGGGCCAGAAACGCCAAGAAGAACAGCATGTTTACAATTTTAATGCCGTTTTCGGAGAAGAGCAGCTGTTTGAAGTTTTCCATGTTTCTCTCACTTTCTGGTCATGTTCCAATGGAATAAGGGGCTTTTTTCCAGTATATCAGATAACTGCCTCCTGCGCCACCCCAAAACAAAAAGCACCCGGAAAAATCCGGGTGCCAATTCATGATGATATAAGCAGAAATCAGCGCTCTTCCAGCGGCAGGTACTCCTGCGGCTCGCCCAGGTATTTGTAAGCGGGGCGAATGATGCGGTTGGCGTACTCAACTTCTTCTACGCGGTGGGCGCACCAGCCGGGTACACGGGCAATGGCAAACAGCGGGGTGTACAAATCTTCGCTGATGCCCAGCATGCGGTAGATCAGGCCGCTGAACAGGTCCACGTTGGCGCAAACCTTTTTGGGGCCGTGCTTTTCTTCGGCAAAAATCTCCGGGGCCAGGCGCTCAATGCTGCACAGCATGTTATATTCTTCATCGTAGCCTTTTTTGTAGGCAAGGCTGCGGGCGTGGTTTTTCAGGATCTGGGCGCGCGGGTCGCTCAGGGTGTACACCGCGTGGCCCATGCCGTAAATCAGGCCGCTGCCATCACCGGCTTCCTTGCGGATGATCTTGCGCAGCATCTCGCGCACTTCGCCGTCATCCTCCGGGTGCTCCACATTGGCCAGGATGTAATCCAGCTGGTGCATAACTTTCAGGTTGGCGCCGCCGTGCTTAGGGCCTTTCAGGGCACCGATGGCCGCAGAGATGGCTGCGTATGTATCGGTGCCGGAGGAGGACAGCACACGGGTGGTAAAGGTGGAGCAGTTGCCGCCGCCGTGGTCTGCGTGAACCAGCAGGCACAGATCCAGCAGGCGTGCTTCCTCGTGGGTGAACTTCTGGTCTGCACGGTAGGAGCTCAGAATGTGCTCCGCAGTGCTCTGCCCGGCGATGGGGTAATGGAAGTACATGCTTTCGTGGTCATACACACGGCGCTTGAGCTGGTAGGCGTTCACCATCATGGTGGGCAGCTCGGCAATCAGGTTGATGCTCTGGGTCAGGATGTTGGGCAGGCTCAGATCATCGGCGTGCTCGTCATAGCTGTACATCGAAAGCACGCTGCGCGCCATCTTATTCATAATGTTGGGGGAGGGCGAGTTCATGATCATGTCGTCCGCAAAGCCCTTGGGCAGTTCGCGGTGCTCATCAATCAGCTTGCAGAACCGGGCATACTGTTCCTGGGTGGGCAGTGCGCCAAACAGCAGCAGCCACACCACTTCCTCAAACATGAAGCGGTCGTTCTTGTCGGCTTCGGCGGCCAGAGTGTCAATATCAATGCCGCGGTAAACCAGGCGGCCCGGAATGGGGCGGATGGTGCCTTCGGGCAGCTTTTCGTAACCAATAACGCTGGAAACATTGGTAATGCCCGCCAGAACACCGGTGCCGTCCGGGTTGCGCAGGCCGCGCTTAACGCCAAGGCGGTCCGCAATGTGGGGGTCAAGATGCTTGTTGTGCGCAATATACTCATTGCACAAAAGTTCAATATCTTCCGGGTCAAGCGCCGGAACATCCGGGTAATACATCAGATGCGCCCTCCTTACTTTCCTGCAAAAGCGCCGCTGGGGGCTTTTGCCTGCACTCTATTACCAGCACGTGCAAAAAACGGGCACAGCGCCCGCAGTGCGCCCTGCCCGCCGCCATGCGGGCCAAAAACGCTTCAAAGTGCTGAACAGTTACAATTTTATAGTATTTGAGCGCTGTAGTCAAGCATGAATCTTAAAGAATTGTAAATGTGAACGAAACATGACTTTATAAAATAAAGTTTGAATCCGCAAAATACAGGTGCAACTTTAATGAATTACGTTGACAAGGCTGACCAAAATGGGTATACTCAAACTGTAATATTATTAAAACAAATTTTTTGCAGGTGTGGTTCAGCTTTTGGCAGGTTTGTCCTGCGTTAAGGCGCGGCTCACCGGCAAAAAGCAGTCCGGCAGGGCGGGGTAAACGGCCACGGCACGCCGCACCCCTGCCGCTTTTTTAGAAAGGGGCAAACCGATATGAAGGCAGTTTTGATTCCTGGTGACGGCATTGGCCGCGAAATTGCGCAGAGCGTGCGCAAAATTTCGGATGTTTTGGCAACCGGTATTGAATGGGAAGAATACGCCGCCGGCGCAGAGTACGCCGCAGAGCATGGTGAGCTTTTGCAGCCCGGCGCACTGGATGCCATTGAAGAATACGGCTGGGCGCTGAAAGGCCCCACCGCAACCCCTATCGGCAAAGGGTTCCGCAGCATCAACGTGCAGCTGCGCCAGCGCTTTAATACCTACGCCAACCTGCGCCCCGTGCGCACCCTGCCCGGTGTGCCCACCCGCTTTGAAAATGTGGACCTTGTTATTGTGCGCGAAAACACCGAGGACCTGTATAAAGGCATCGAGTACATGCTGAACGATGAGATCGCCAACGGCGTAAAGCTCATCACCAAGCCCGCCTGCGAGCGCATCTGCCGTTTTGCCTTTGATTACGCTGCCGCCAACGGCCGTAAAAAGGTGACTGCAGTCCATAAGGCCAACATCATGAAGCTGACCGACGGCATGTTCCTGTCCACCTTCCGCGAGGTCGCCAAGGATTACCCCGCCATTGAAGCAGACGACTGCATTATTGACGCCCTGTGCATGAAGCTGGTGCAGAAGCCGGAGCAGTTTGACGTTCTGGTTGCCCCCAACCTGTACGGTGATATCATCAGCGACCTGTGCGCCGGTCTGGTGGGCGGCTTGGGCTTTGCCCCCTCTGCCAACATTGGCGCCAAGACCCGCATCTATGAGGCTGTCCACGGCTCCGCCCCCGACATTGCAGGCCAGAACAAGGCCAACCCCAGCGCCATCCTGATGGCATTTGCCATGATGCTGAACGACCTGGGCATGACGGATAAGGCCGCTAGGCTGAACGCCGCCATTTTGGCACAGGTTGCCGAGGGTAAGGCTGTTACCGCGGATATTGGAGGTACCGCCACCACCACCGAATTTACTGACGCTGTTGCGGCACGGCTGTAACAAAGCCGTCTTGCAGGAAGGAGCATGAAAATGAAACTGCACGACCACGGCGTGTACCTGGTCAACGGCCAGCTGACCGATACCGCACCGGCCCATGTGACCGAAGCAGAGGCCCGCAAGGGCACCATTGCTTACGGCATTCTGAAAGCCCATAACACTGCGCCGGATATGAAAGACCTGCGCATCAAGTTTGATTCGATGACTTCCCACGATATTACTTATGTGGGCATCATCCAGACGGCGCGCGCCTCCGGCATGGAAAAGTTCCCCCTGCCGTATGTGCTGACCAACTGCCACAACTCTCTGTGTGCGGTGGGCGGCACCATCAACGAGGACGACCATCAGTTTGCCCTTTCCGCTGCGCATAAATACGGCGGCATTTATGTTCCGCCCAACATGGCAGTTATCCACAGCTATAACCGCGAGATGATGGCAGGCTGCGGCCGCATGATCCTGGGCTCTGACTCCCATACCCGCTATGGCGCACTGGGCACTATGGCTGTGGGCGAAGGCGGCGGCGAGCTGGCCAAACAGCTGGTGGGCCGTACCTATGATATGGCCATGCCCGGCGTGATCTGCGTTTACCTGACCGGCAGGCTGAACCCCGGCGTTGGCCCGCATGACGTGGCGCTGGCCCTGGTTGGCGCAACCTATGCCAACGGTTATGTGAAGAATAAGGTCATGGAATTTGTTGGCCCCGGCGTTGCCAGCCTTTCCGCAGACTGCCGCAACGGCATTGACTGTATGACCACCGAGACCACCTGCTGGTCCAGTATCTGGCAGACCGATGGCGTGACCGAGGAATACCTCGCAGGCCATGGCCGTGCCGATGCTTATAAAGAGCTGAAGCCCGCCGATGTTGCCTATTACGATGGCTGCATCGAGCTGGATCTTTCCAAGATCGAGTGCATGATCGCACTGCCCATGCATCCCAGCTATGCTTACCCCATCCGCGAACTGAAGGCAAACGCCAAGGATCTGCTGCATGAGATCGAAACCCGCGCCAATGAGCAGCTGAGCGGCAAGGTCAAGATGGATCTTGTCAGCAAGGTGCGCGCCGACGGCAACATTTATGTGGATCAGGGCATTGTGGCTGGCTGCTCCGGCGGCACTTATGAGAACCTGTGCGCTGTGGCTGACATCCTGCGCGGCAAGAGCTGCGGCAACGGCGAGTTCAAGTTCAGCGCTTACCCGGACAGCATGCCCACCTACCTGGAACTGGTCAAGAACGGCGTGGTGGCCGATATCGTTTCCGCTGGCGGCATCTTCCGCGAATGCTTCTGCGGCCCCTGCTTCGGCGCAGGTGATACACCGGCCAATGGTGAGTTCAGCATCCGCCACACCACCCGCAATTTCCCCAACCGCGAAGGCTCCAAGCCCGGCGAGGGTCAAATCTCCGGCGTGGCGCTGATGGATGCCCGCTCCATTGCGGCTACCGCAGCCAACGGCGGCATTCTGACCGCAGCCAGCGAGGTTTGTGACCACGACTACACCGCACCCAAGTATCACTTTGACCGGGGTGTGTACGATAAGCGTATCTATAACGGCTGGGGCAGCCCCGAACCGGAAACCGCCCTGCGCTTTGGCCCCAACATCAAGGATTGGCCGCAGCAGCCGGAACTGACGGATGACCTGCTGGTCAAGATTGTCAGCTACATCACCGACCCTGTCACTACCACCGATGAGCTGATCCCCTCCGGTGAGACTTCTTCCTTCCGCTCCAACCCGCTGCGCCTGGCAGAGTTCACCCTGTCCCGCAAGGACCCGGCCTATGTCGGCCGCGCCAAGGCAGTCAAGGCTCTGGACGAAGCCCGCACCGCAGGCACTCTGCCGGAAGAAGTACAGGCTGTGTATGCCGCGCTGGAAAAGGCCGGTTACAAGCCGAACGCCGCAGCCACCAACATTGGCTCCGCCATCTTTGCCAATAAGCCCGGCGATGGCTCCGCACGTGAGCAGGCGGCTTCCTGCCAGCGCGTGCTGGGCGGCGCGGCCAACTTTGCCAAGGAGTATGCAACCAAGCGCTACCGCTCCAACTGCATCAACTGGGGCATGTTGCCCTTCTTGGTGGAGGACCCCAGCGTGTTTGAACTGGGCGACTGCATCTACCTGCCCGGCGTGCGCAAGGCTCTGCTGGAAGCTGCCGATACCATGCCCGCCGTGGCTGTTAAGCCCGATGGCAGTGTGAAGGAGTTCACCGTAAAGCTTGGTGCCCTGACCGATGCCGAGCGCCAGATCCTGGCCGATGGCTGCCTGATCAACTACTACAAAAATAACTGATTGATTTAATGTTTCAAAACGCCTCCCGGCGGACCGTGGGTCCAGGCCGGGAGGCGTTTTTCGCTTGGAAAAAGCGTTGAGTTAAAAAAGAATAGTGAATCATTGTGGTGGACCGCGGCACAAACATGCCGCTCAAAAATATTAGGCGATTGAGCCTTTTGAAATGTGAGACGAACAATGAAAAAATTGCAGGGCGCGATGCCCTCATCGCGCCGCAGAGAAACGGAAAGCAGTTGACGCAAACCCGCAAATCATCTGTAGGGGGACGATGACGAGCATCGTCCCGTGGCGGTTTGCCCAATGCGGGACCATTGAAAAAAGTATTGCCTATTTAGGGCAACACCGCACAATTCCCGCCTGACGGCTTAAGCACCGCTCCGGCGGCTGCGGCACGGCATCTGCGTTGCCAAAATGCTCGATAAGACATCCAGTATTATCTGCGCTTTTGGCCTAGCAGCTGCCGCACCTCGCTCGCCGTATCGGCACTTAGAATTATGCGGTATTACCTTAACATTTGCGTTTGCAATCTATTCTGCTTACCCCAAAATTGCAAAGCTCTGTGCACCCAGCACCAGCTCATCGCCCTTCACTTCGGCTTTGCCGATCACATGCAGCACGCGGGTACCGTCTTCCAGCTTCAGGGGCAGTTCTGCTTCCTCGCGGGCGGGGTTCACCGCGCAGATCAGCTTGCCGCGCTCCCAGGCAAACGGGCGGTAGCTGCCCTTTGCCTTGGGGGCAAACCGCACATGGAACGGCGCATCGGAATCCAGATCCCGGTGGCTGTGGCGGAAGTTCAGCACCCCCTGCACGGTATGCCACAGGCTGTCAGGGTCTGCCTGCTGGGCAGCCACGGTGGGGGCGTCCGCGGCATCGTCCACCGGCAGGTACAGCTTGTCGGCTGCGGCGGTAGAAAATCCCTTGTTGGCGCTGTTATCCCACTGCATGGGGGTGCGGGAACCGGTGCGGAAATAGCCGCCCTCCTTGGTGGGCAGCGGCAGATAGCGCATGCCGATCTCATCGCCATAATACACAAACGGTGCGCCGGGCAGGGTAAACAGCATGGCGTAAGCAATTTTCAGCTCATCCGGGGTCAAACCGGCGGAGGGGCGGATGGTATCATGGTTGCAGGTAATCAAGCAGTACAGGCCGTCCTTGCGGGTCGCCTTGTAGCTGGGCAGCCAGTCATCCAGGAACTTGTCAATACCCGTGCCGGAATCCGCACAGAAATACGCCTTGCCGATGTTATGCGGGTCAGAATCTATTGCGCCATCATAATTGCGCATCAGCCAGCTGTAGCCATTGCCCTGCCATTCCAGCATAAAGTCCATATCAAAGCCGTTTTTCAGGGACTGGCGCGGCTGGTTCCATTCGCTCAACAGAGCGGCTTCGGGGTATTCCTTGTCCAGCATAGCGGCAATATCGCGCCAGATGGCACAGGTATACTTTTTGTGGTGGGTATCATTCTTGACCAGGCTGGATGCCATATCCACACGGAAACCATCGCAGCCCATATCCAGCCAAAAGCGCATCACATCCTTCACGGCTTCCACCGTTGCGCGCGGGCCGGGGGCGTCGGTGGGCATTTGCCACTTTTCGCGGCACTTGCCGTAACCATAGTTCAAAGCAGGCTGGCACTTGAAGAAGTTCAAAATATAAGTACCGTTGCGGTCGGTCTCGCCGCCAATGAACGGCATACCGTCACCGGCGCTAAAGCAGGAGTCCGTCCAGATATAGCGGTCGGAATACTCATTCTTTTCCGGCTTGCTGCTCTCCTTAAACCATGCGTGTTCCTCGCTGGTATGGCCGGGCACCAGGTCCAGCAGCACATGGATGCCCTTGGCATGAGCTGCTTCAAACAGTGCTTTGGCATCCGCGTTGGTGCCATAGCGGGGGGCAATCAGCTTATAATCGCGCACATCATACCCGGCGTCCTTGAACGGGGAATCAAAGCAGGGGTTGATCCAAAGGGCGTTGCACCCCAGCTCTTTGATGTAATCCAGCTTTTCGATAATCCCCTTCAGATCGCCGATGCCATCCCCGTTGGTATCATAAAAGCTTTGGGGGTAAATTTCGTAAAAAACTGCGTCTTTCAGCCATTGTTTCAAAACAATCCCTCCTATTATTTTCTGTCCCTCTGCGCGGAATCCGGCGCACCGTATGGTTCCCGCTGCACCGGGCAAAGTTCCACTTTTATCATACGGTTCCGCACGGCAGTTGTCAATCGTCTTTCACAAAAACAGACGCAGATATTTTTAATTTTCTGGTGCCGGTGCACAATTTTATCCGCTTATGGTGCATTCTGCTGCGTAACGCTGCTGTTCAGCATCCGGGCAAATTCGCGCGCAGCTGCGTTGGGAACACGGCCGCCATCCTGCACCAGCACAACATGACGGGTGGGGATTTCCTCTTTCAACTGGATGGTAAACACATCCCCCGCGGCCAGGGCGTCCTTGGCAAAATTCTGCGGCACATACCCCAGCCCCAGCCCGCTTTTGACCAGCGGCACCACCTGGTCGGTGGTAGCGGCCTCAGTATCCGGCTGCAAAACAAGATTGTTGCTTAAGTAAAACTGGTTATAGAACGCATAGGTCATCGTCTCGCTGCCCAGGCAGATCAGAGGGTATTGCTGCAGTTCTTTCAGCGCCCAGCGGCGGCCCTGCAAAAATTCAAAGTCCCTGCCGGCAATCAGAATTTCCTGGAACGGCATCAGCAGGGTACGGCGCATCGTGGATTCCAACCGGGCCGGGGTGGTGATCACACAAAGATCCACCAGCCCGCGCCCCAGCGCACGGATGGCCTGCGGGGTGGAATGGTTGGCAATACGCAGCCGCACGCCGGGGTAATGCCGGTGGAATTCCCGCAGCTTATCCAGCAAAAACACATTCAAAGCGGTCTCGCTGGCGCTAATAGTCAGCGCACCGCTTTCCAGCGCGGTAATGCCCGCCAGCTCGCTTTCCCCCGCCTGCAGCTGCTCCTGGGCGATTTCCACGTGGGCAAACAGCACCTCGCCCTCCGGCGTCATCGTCACGCCGCGGGTGCTGCGCACCAGCAGCTTGCAGCCCAGCTGTTCCTCCAGCCGGTTCAGGGCGCGGGTCACATTGGGCTGGCTCATGCGCAGCACATTGGCCGCGCGGGTTATACTGTGATATTTGCAGACATAGTAAAATAAGCGGTAATATTCATAGTTTACATTCACAGTTTTTCCTCTTTTCCTGCGTTTTGCCATATCAAATACAAATATTTCGTATGCGAAACATATATTTTACAAATGTGTTTTCCGACAGTATAATACAAACCGTTCCAGAAAACAAGGCATACCGGCAGGGTTCGTGCATACTCCCCCCAGGGTGTACCTGAAACGTCGAAAATTTAAAACGCGGCCGGATTCCGCGTTAAAAATCCTTGGAATCCACAAAAGATTCCTGCGGCTTTTTGCCTCGAATCCATCGCACATTTGCGAAATCTTCGTCATTTTCTTCGTTTTCAGCTACACCAGGTAAGCAAGCGGCCCTGCCGGTATTGCCCAGGAAGGATGACACCATGCAGTATCAGGATATGACAAAAAAAGAAATGCAGCGGGAATACCACCGTCTGTGCCAGCGCTACCAAGAGTACGAACAGCAGGGCCTGCAGCTGGATCTTTCCCGCGGAAAGCCTGCGCCGGAGCAGCTGGCACTTTCGCAGCGCATGCTGGGTGAACTGAACTCCCGCAGCGTGCTGGACAGTGAGGATGGCACCGACTGCCGCAATTACGGCGGGCTGGACGGCATTCCCGAAGCAAAAGCCCTGCTGGCCGGTATGATCGGCGCGCGGCCGGAGCAGGTCATGGTGGGCGGCAACAGCAGCCTGACCATGATGTTCGATATCCTCAGCCACGCCATGCTGGACGGCCTGCTGGGCGCAGAGCCGTGGGTGCAGGTCAAGGACCGCAAGTTCCTTTGCCCCGTGCCGGGTTATGACCGCCATTTTGCCATGACGGAGCATTTCGGCTTCCAGCTAATCCCCATCCCCATGCACAATGATGGCCCCGATATGGACATGATCGAAGACCTGGTCCAGCGGGATGCTTCCATCAAAGGCATCTGGTGCGTACCCAAGTACCAGAACCCCACCGGCATTGTGTTCAGCCCCACGGTGGTGGAGCGCTTTGCCCACCTGCAACCCGCAGCGCCGGATTTCCGCATTTTCTGGGATAACGCCTACTGCGTGCATGACCTTTACCCCAACGCCCCGGCCGTCCTGCCAGACATCCTGTCCGCCTGCGCCAATGCCGGGCACCCGGATATGGTGTATGAGTTCTGCTCCACCAGCAAGGTTTCCTTCCCCGGTGCAGGCATCAGCGGCGTGGCGGCAAGTTCCGCCAACCTGATCGATCTGCGCAAAGTGTGGAAGTTTGCCACCATCGGCCCCGATAAGCTCAACCAGCTGCGCCAGGCACGTTTTTTCCGCAATGAAAGCGGCATTGAAGCCCATATGGCACGCCATGCCCGCCTGCTGCGCCCTAAGTTCGAGCAGGTCATCTCCATTTTCCGCGAGGAACTGGACGGCAGCGGCATTGCCAGCTGGACGGAACCCCGCGGCGGCTACTTTCTTTCCTTCGATACCATGCCGGGCTGCGCGGCCCGCACGGTGGAGCTTTGCCGCCGGGCCGGTGTCAAATTCACCCCCGCCGGTTCCACCTGGCCCTATGGCCGCGACCCGCAGGACAGCAACATCCGTATTGCCCCCAGCTTTGCCAGCGCCGAGGAGATCGAACCTGCGGCCCGGCTGTTTACCATCTGCGTGCGGCTTGCCACACTGGAAAAGCTGGCGGCTACCCGCTTTGCATCCGAAACCGCCCTTGGCGCGGAGCGCATCGCCTGAATTTCCGCTCCTTGGCAGTTTTGCACAAACACCGTTCCTTTCCCTCACCATCAAAACCGCATAAAACTGCAAGATTTGTTTGAAATCAAGAACTTTTCCGTATTTTTTGTCATTAAATTCAGCAATTAGCTCAATTTTCAGTGTACTTTATTGTGCATCATACACAGTATTTTTAATCTGTCAGAATTACGGAATATCCAAAAGGCAGAATGTGCGGCAAGGGGCTTACAAATGGCGGGGAATGGTGGTATTATGGCGGCATAAAGAGCGCAGCAAGGAGGGTGCGGAAACGGAACATCGCCGTTTCCCCCTTCTGTTTTTCTCCTTGGTGCGCTTTTTATCAGATAAATTCAAAACATAAAGCCAGCCCGGCGCACAAGCTGCCCCGCTGGCCAGAGGAGGCGGAATAATGAACGAACTGACCGCCGCCTTAAAAGAGGAGCTTAACGTTGATACGGCGTTTACCCTTCCCATTTTTGGCGGCATCGACATCCCGGAATCCATCGCGGTAAGCTGGGGCATCATGGCGTTTTTGGTGATCGTTTCGATTTTGCTCACACGCAATCTCAAGGTCAATCATATCAGCAAGCGCCAGGCCATCCTGGAAACCGCTGTGGTAACCATGGATAACTTCTTCAAAGATCTGCTGGGCGAAGCCGGCAAACAGTATGTGCCGTACCTGATCACGGTTGCACTGTACATTGCCTGCTCCAACCTGATCGGCATCATTGGTCTCAAGCCCCCCACAAAGGACCTGAATGTTACCGCAGCGCTGGCTATTATGAGCATTGTGCTGATCGAATATTCCGGCATCCATGCAAAGGGCGGCAAGCGATTTGTACACAGCCTGGCGGAACCCATTGCCCTGATGACCCCCATGAACATTCTGGAAATCGCCATCCGGCCCACCAGCCTGTGCATGCGTTTGTTCGGCAACGTTCTGGGCGCATTTGTCATCATGGAACTCATCAAACTGGTGGTTCCGGTTTTTGTCCCCGCAATTTTCAGCCTGTATTTTGATTTGTTTGACGGTCTGATCCAAACCTATGTGTTTGTCTTCCTGACCTCCCTGTTCATGAAAGAAACGATGGAATGACCTGCGTTTTCTTTCCCACTTTTACATTATTATAAAAAGGAGTAATTTATTATGGCAAGTTTGGTAGCTTTGGGCGCTGGCATCGCAGCACTGACCGGCATTGGCGCCGGCATCGGCATTGGCATTGCAACCGGTAAGGCAGCGGAGGCCATCAGCCGCCAGCCGGAAGCTGAAAGCAAGATCAGCAAGAACCTGCTGCTGGGCGCCGCCCTGGCAGAAGGCACCGCCATTTTCGGCTTCGTTGTTGCCCTGCTCATCATCCTGTTCCTGGGCTGATAACGGAGGCATAAACGATGCTGACACTGAATTTGAATATTCTGTGGACGGTCGTCAACATTCTGGTTCTGTTTGTTCTGCTGCGCAAGTTTTTGTACCGTCCCGTTATGAACGTGATTGAGCAGCGCCAGAAGCAGATCGATGATGCGATCGCCGATGCAGAAGGCAAAAAGAACGACGCACAGGCTGTTTTGGCACAGGCGCAGGATAAACTGCAGAATGTGGATACCGAAGCTGCCCAGCGCCGCGAAGCCTACGAAAAGCAGGCTGAAAAAGAGAAAGAACAGCTTTTGCAGGACGCCCAGCGCCAGGCAGATGCGATTGTGGCCGAAGGCAAAGCCGCTGCCGAAGCAGAGCATGTCCGCCGCCTGCGCGATGCCAATGCTGAAACTTCCGCCCTGGCCCGCGATATGTGTGAAAAGCTGCTGGCGCGCAACCTGACGCAGCAGGACGATGCACGCCTGCTGGATGACCTGCTGCAGAAAGCGGGGGACAGCAATGGCAAGTGAATTCAGCCGCGAGTTTTTCTCCGCCAACCGCATTGTAAAGGCCGACCTGCACTGCGCCCGCCAGCCGCGGGAGCAGGACCTGGACAAGATCAAGGCCGAGCTGAAATCCCTGTACGATGCAACCGAAGTCCTGCTGGATGTCAGCGTGGATGAAAGCCTGCTTTCCGGCTATGTATTGCAGGTGGGCGACCGTGTGAATGTGGTGGGTACCGAAACCGCTGTCTCGAATGTGGAGAAGGTATTGGGTAACTCCATGAAGCGCTTGAACGAGCCGAATTTGATCACGATCTTTATCGGCATTGCCCTCGGTATTGTTTTGGGTAGTATTCCTATTACGTTCCCGGGCATTCCGCAACCGGTTAAGTTAGGTTTGGCGGGAGGTCCGTTGATCGTGGCGATCTTGATTAGCCGTTTTGGTTACCGTTATAAGCTGGTTACCTATACGACCCAGAGCGCTAACTTGATGTTGCGTGAGATCGGTATCACCCTCTTCCTCGCTTGCGTGGGTATCAGCGCCGGCGATGGTTTTGTGGATACGATCGTGAACAACGGCGGATTCGCTTGGATCGGTTACGGTTTCATTATCACGACGGTTCCTTTACTGATCATCGGTTGTGTAGGCCGCTATTTCTATAAGATCAATTATTTCACCTTAATGGGCTTGATCGCCGGTAGTACGACGGATCCGCCCGCTTTGGCTTACTCGAACGCTACGGCTGGAAACGACGCTCCTTCCGTAGGTTACGCAACGGTATACCCATTGACCATGTTTTTGCGGGTGCTTACGGCGCAATTATTGATCTTGTTCTTCGCTTGATGCGGTAGTTATAATGGTGCCGTCTTACACGTATACCGGCATTGCCTCACACGTATATCGACGTAGGCCTATGCGAACGTAGGCGTGAGGCGATGTCGGTATACGTGCTGGATGGAGTTGACGCCGGGGAAAATAAAAAGCATAGATGTATTAAATTTACCAGTTTAAAAGGCAATGTTATTCGTAGCATTGCCTTTTTTGTTAGCTTTGTGGGAGTATAATCTAATTAATATCGTGAAAAGAATGAGTGTAGTCAAGAAAAACGCTTATATCGGAGTGGATTTAGGGGGGACGAATATGCGTGCCGGCCGTATCGCAGGGGATCGATTAGTGGCTCAGGGGAACGCCCCGACTCCCCAGGACGCCGCGGATTGTGGGGAGACATTGGAGGCTTTGATAGAGGTGATCCGTTCCGTGTGGGACGAGAGTGTGGTAGCTATCGGTATCGGTGTGCCGAGCGTGGTGGATCGTGAGAAGGGGATCGTATATAACGTGGTGAATATCCCGCATTGGGAAGAGGTACATTTGAAGGAGATCTTGGAGGCTCGCTTCTCCGTGCCGGTTTATGTGGATAACGACGCGAATTGCTTCGCTTTGGGTGAGCGTATCTTTGGCGACGGAAAGACGGTTGATAACTTCGTGGGCCTCACCTTGGGTACGGGTTTGGGGGGTGGAATTATCCAGAAAGGCAAGCTGCTGGCCGACGCTAATTGTGGCTCGGGAGAGTTTGGCATGATTCCCTACCAAGGACAGATCTTGGAATATTTCTGTAGCGGTTCCTATTTCATGAACGTATGGGGCGTGGATGGGAAGGAGATGTACACCCGTGCGATGCGGAAGGACGAGCAGGCGCTG
>OMCA01001022.1_pt1 | contig 14205 bp, 10 predicted proteins | sample 1673621 | NCBI WGS metagenome assembly OMCA01 (sample SAMEA103958117, study PRJEB25191) | human gut metagenome | biome: human-associated habitat [ENVO:00009003]; feature: intestine environment [ENVO:2100002]; material: feces | place: Germany | collected 2013/2015
GTTGCAGATCACGGTGTTTTCGATTTATCCGCTGTCTCGCCGTGGTTTCGCAATGGGTACGGTTGGCATGGCGATGAGCGTGGCTCCGGCGATCGGCCCGACGCTTGGCGGCGTGCAGACGGACTTGAACGGTTGGCGTTCAATTTTCCTCACGTTGACCATTATCGGCGTGATTTCGCTGCTTCTTGCCTATTTTGGATTGCATAATTTCGGTGAGAACGATAAAACCGCGAAGGCTGACTTTTTTTCCGTTGGACTGTCTATTTTCGGTTTCGGCGGGCTAATGTTCGGCTTTACGAATATTGAATCGTATTCGTTTGTAAATCCTATGGTTTGGCTGCCAATGGTGATTGGCGTTGTGGGAATTATTTGGTTTGTGCTCCGCCAGATTCATGGCGCGCGCAGGCAGATTGAAAATCCTGAAGCGCAGCCGCCACTGTTGAATTTGAGCGTGTTGAAGAATCGTAGTTTTACTGTTGGCACGATCACGGCCGCGCTCTCGTTCTTCGCGTTCAGTTCGATTATGGTGATCATGCCCCTGTACATTCAGGATTGCCGTGGCTATTCTGCTGCGATTAGCGGCCTGGTGATGCTTCCGGGTGCTTTGGGCCAGTGCATTTCACAGTTTTTCGGTGGTAAGGTGCTTGACCGTTTCGGCGCACGCCCGGTGGCGTTGATCGGCACGATTACCTTGTGTTTCGGCACGGTCATGATGAGTTTGATTTCCATGACTTCGTGGATTTGGTGGGTGTCGATTTGGCAGTTTGTGCGCCAGATCGGCATGGGTTTCGTGTTGATGCCGATCACCACATGGTCACTGAATTGTTTGGAACCGGAAGAGGTGAGCGCCGGATCCGCGGTGACGAATACGGTTCGTCAGATTGCGGGCGCGATTGGCGCTCCGGTGTTGGTGATTTTGATGGAGACGTTCACGTCTCTTCGTTGGACTGCGCTTGGTGGCACAAAAGCCGTGTATGCGGCTGCCAACGTGTTCGGCATTCAGTGTGCGCTTCGTATCAGTGCGGCAATCTGCTTCGTGATGGTGCTGATGGTGTTCTTCGGCGTGCGCGGCCAGGGTGCCGGTTCCACGCATGAAACCGTGCAACGCGCCCTCAACCGTAGGCGTGCCGCCTGACCGTGCATGCTGCGACGGCTACTCCTCTTCGTTGGGCTTGTATTCCACTACGCTGAGGGCCACCACGCCTGCGCTGGTGTGCACGAACACATTGGCGCTCCCGCCTACGGCTTCCAAGCCTTCCACCAAGTGTGAGATCGGCTCGGAATCGAGCATTGGCAGCACTTGCGCCACGCCGTCTGCGTCGGTGACGGTGAGCGTGTCGTCCAAATATCCGGAGGCGAGCGTTTCGTCGATGGCGCTTTTGAATTCGGCCAGCTTGCTGATTTCCTCTTCGGCGGCCTTGTTCGCGGCCACTTCCACAGCTTGCGCCACTTCTTCTCGCATTGCTTCTTCGCTCATGATTGCCTCTTTTGTTAAGCACCGTTTTGCAACCTATAGATTATCGGATGAACGTATCAGAACGATTCCAAATGCCGGAAAGTGTCCATATAGTGGCACTTTTGTGAAAGCATCACCCTCAATGCACGCGGGAAACATATGCGGGGATGAACGCGGGTAGCGTTCACGAGAAGAGATGTTGTGAGAGATGTTGTGAAAAACGATGCGTAAGACTATCGGTTGCAACATGTGATTGCATACGATTGCGGATTGCGCGGAACAGGAAGTGAAACGGGAAGATGGAATGGGAAAGGAGTGCGCATGACTCGACTTGGCGATGTCCAACGAAGTGAGACGCGTCGTGAAACGCGCGCTTCACTGCTTACGGCGTTGCTGTGGTTCGCATCCGCCGTCATCGTGTTCGCGATGCTTCTGCGCATGCTGCCGAACAGTCTCGATGGCAAACGGTACGTGCCTTTGATTGTCGCACTCATGCCTTGGCTTGGCTTGCTTTCCGTGATTATCGCAATTATTGCAACAGTTTTTCGCACTGTCGGCAAACGAAAACTTTTAGTCGCGTTAAGCGTATTGTGCGTGATCATCCAGATTATTTGGCATTGGGGGTATGTCGTTCCGACCAATGATCGTGCCATACAACCTTCTGCAACAGTGCGTGTCATGACGTTCAATACGAAGCAAGGTTGTGCCGATGCGCAGCAAATCGTGCGAACAATCCAAAGCGAGCATGTTGAAATTCTTGCAATGCAGGAAGTTTCATCAGGATTATTAGATCGGTTGCATGATGCTGGAATTGAGGATTATCTTCCGTATTCCGTTTCCGCGCAACTCACTTGGCACGACAATGGCGGTGTGAACGTACTGTATAGTGTGCATCCTCTGCAGGAAACAACGCAGGATCTCATTCCTATTGAATCCAGTAGTATTCCTGCCGCGACAGTTGATTTCAATGGCAGAAAAGTACGATTTGGGTCGGTTCATCCGTTTTCTCCACGACCAAGCAATCAGGGATTATGGAATAAAAGTTTGGATTCCATAGCGCAATTACAGCATTACGATAATGGGGAATCGTATGTGCTGATGGGGGATTTTAATTCCACGTGGGATCATGCAAGCTTCAGATATTTGTTGGGCGATCGCTTTACGGATGCGGGGGAGAGTGCCGGCGAGGGATTGCATATGACGTATCCTTCGGTATCCCCTATCGCTGAAATCGACCATATCATCTACGACAAGGGTGTGTACGCCAGAAATTTGGAAACCAAGCGGATTCAAGGTTCCGACCACAAGGCATTATTGGCGACGTTGGAATTTCAGTAATGCTGCCGTCGCGGGTCATGCTTGAGTTGTAGCAATACTGGTTTGCAGGTCACGTTTAGGTTGCATCAGTTCTTGCGTTACCGGCAACAGTTGAGCAGTAATACCGCCGTTATTGCCCCGTTTTTGCTCCGTAGGTTTCATCGACTCCCCCTACTATTACACTGGGGAATCCGAAGTGCTTGCAAACAATTAGGGAGCGAAACGGAATATGAACGGCGCGTCTGATCAGCCTGAAGAATTCGGCGTCCAGCCTGAGCAAGGCCGTCAGGAGGAGCCGCAGTCTAATGCCGATTCAGCCTCCGACGCAACCGCCAGTCCAGAAGATTCCACTTCCAGCGCCCCGCATTCCCGCCGCGTGCGCCGCCGTATGAGCGCCGAGCATATTCGCCAAATCAAGCGCAAACGTCGCCGTCGCAAGATCCTAATCGGCGTACTCGTGATAGTCGCAGCCCTCGCCGTTTTCGCCGGCGCATTCGTATGGTCTGCGCTGTACGTGAAAAACGAGCTGCAGCAGGCGGTGTCGGGCGTGCAAGGCTTGCAGCAGACCATCTCCGAAGCGGACACGTCCAAGCTTGAGAAGCAGACAACCGCGTTCTCCGATCACGTAAGCAAGGCCTACAAGCAAACCTCTTCGCCGCTGTGGCAGGTGGCGTCGGTCGTGCCGTATGTGGGCAATGACATTTCCGCCGTACGCACCACGGTGGCCGCCATGGAGAATATTTCGTCGCAGGCGTTGCCGCAACTGGTGAAAGTCGCTGAAAATGTTGATCTGAACAGTATTCACGTGGAAAACGGCACGATCGAAATTTCCGGATTGGAAGCGTCTCAGCAGCCGCTCCAAATCGCGGACGATACGATCGACAAGGCCACGCGGGAAGTGAAAACCGTGAAAGCCATGAAAACCCCGCATATCGCGCAGGTCGCGGACGCCCTGAAAACCGCGGAAACGTATTGCGAAAAACTTGACAGCATGGTGCATTCCTTGAATTCCATCGTGCAGGTGCTGCCAAGCATGTTGGGCACGGAAAGCCATGCGAATGATGCTCCGCGCAATTATCTGATCCTTGCGCAAACGAATGCGGAGGCACGCCCGTCTGGCGGTCTTACGGGATCGCTCGGCCTGGTCACGGTGCAGGGTGGTCACGTGAGCTTGCAGCCGTTCGTTTCCGATTCGGAAATTCAGAATGCCGATGAGCCGGTTGTGGATTTGACCGCCGAGGAACGTTTGCTGTTTACCGACAAGCTTGGCAAGGATATTCGCGACGTGAATTTCACGCCTGATTTTCCGCGCACCGGCGAGATTGTGAGCGCCATGTGGAATCGCCAGTATGGCGTTGCGGTTGATGGCGTGATCGCCATTGATCCGCTGTTCCTGCAGAACATGCTGGCTGTGACCGGTGGCGTTGCCATGCCTGACGGTTCGACGTTGGATGGCACGAATACCGCCCAAACGTTGCTGCATGACGTGTATGCGCGCATGACTCCGCAGGAGACGGACGAGTATTTCGCCGTTGCCGCGCAGGCCGCGTTCGACCATATCACGCAGAATGCGGGCGATTTCAAATCGTATGTCAAGGCGCTTGCCACGTCTGCTGAGCAGGGACATGTGATGGTGTGGAGTGCGCATGAGGATGAGCAGAATCTGATTGCCGATTCAGCGATTTCCGGCAAATTGCTTACGGAAGGTGCGAAACCGCAGGTCGGCGTGTATATTTCCGACGAAACCGAGTCGAAAATGGACTGGTATTTGCATCGCGAAGTGACCACTGAATTCCAGAAGGTAGCGCGAAACGGCGCGAACCAGTATACGGTGCATATCAAGTTGCAGAACACCATAACGGCGGAAGAAGCGGCTTCCGAAGCTGACTATGTGACCGGTGCCGGAAATATCGTTCCGAAAGGCCAGATCAAGACGGCATTGTTCATTTACGCGCCTGCGAACGGTCGTTTGGTGGATTGGGAATTCCAGAATGCCGACGATTACAAGGGTGTGACTTTGCACGATGGCCTGACCGTGGGCGTGGGCGATGTGACCTTGCAGCCCGGCGAATCCTATGAGATCACCGTGCATGTGCAGTCCGCTCCAGATACGGATGAGCCGCTCACCCTCCGCCAGACCCCGCTGATTGAAGGCCGCTAGACAGTTCCGTAGGCAACCTAAGCAGCTAAGCAAGCGGCTCTAGACAAGCCATCTTGCAACAGGGGAGTATGGGGGAATATTGGGTATATGCGCATGTAGCCTCACGTTCACGGAACGGACGTCAACTTTTCATCCGTTCTTGCCGCGCGTTTCGCGGTATCGCGTCAAAAGCAAGTTTCCAATAGTCATTTAACCGCAAAAGCGAGTTGGAGATCTACTCTGTTAACAGGGCTTATGATACTATCTCTTCATGGAGGGAAGCCCCCTTCTTTTCGGGTGGGGGTAGTTAGTAGAGGGAGGAGTCATGCAAGGCGGTTTCCGCAGCTCTGAGCAGGGTTCGGATCAAGTAGTGAGAACCCAGGAAATCCATATCGTCTCTTCTAACTCTCGTCACCAGGATCAGAAGCAGGAGCGACATCAGTCTCAAGACAACAGCCCTCAGTTTGAGCCGATGATGTTTTCGAACACGCCATTTTCCGTTGGTGAAGATGGAAAGCGCAAGGGCAGGCGGAATCAGGTTGTGCCCGCATGGCGTTATTCTTTTGTCGTCTGCTTGGTGATGGTCGATCTTGCGGTCATGCTGATTTCGCTATCCATCAGTCTTTGGGCCAACGATGCCGCATATAATGCCATCAATGGGGCCATGCCGTTCTGGCTGTTCCTCATCTGCTTCAGCCTCATCTGGGTGTTGAGCCTCACTTTTGCTGGAACGTATCATCGTCATGTGATGGCGGAAGGCTACGAGCTGTATGCGAAAATCATCAACGCGTCGCTGCTCACCATCATCACTTACTGCTCGCTTGCTTTTATTTTCAATCTTTCCTTGCCGAGAACCGCGCTTATCGTCGCCCCGATCATTGCATTCTTCCTAGAAGTCATCGCCCGTTGGCAGATGCGTCAGTGGCAGCATCGCAGCCGTCAGAAGGGCGCCTGTAAGTATAAGACCGTGGTGATTGGTTCTTCCGACGGTATCAATTGTGCGTTGCGCACCATGCGGGACTACTCCAATTGGGGGTATTCGCCGATTGCCGTGTGTCCGATCGAAGCTGACGACAATGAGAAAGACGCTTATGTGGTCACGTCGTTCGAGCCTGATCCTTCCATTGAAGGTGCTGACAAGCTGAAGGTGATTCCGTTCAATGCCGCTTTCCCGCGTACGTGCGAAAGCTTGGGTGCGCAGGAAGTGTATGTTGCCGACGTGCTGTCCCGCGATTCCGAAATGCTGCATGGCATTTCCCTTGCGGTCGAGTCGCTTGGCATGGAGCTTGCGTTGGCTGTTTCCTTGGCTGACGTGAGCGGCCACCGCCTGTACTTGCGTAATACGGCCGAACAGCCGGTATTGCTGGCAAGTTTGCCGCAGTATACGAATACGACGTACGTGATTAAACGCCTGCTGGATATCGTCGGTTCGGCTTTCGCGCTGCTGATTTCCTCGCCGCTGATGCTGGGCACGGCGATTGCCATCAAGCTTGATGACGGTGGTCCGATTTTCTTCTCGCAGCAGCGTATCGGTTTGCATGGCAAGCCATTTACCATGTATAAATTCCGTTCCATGGTCACCAATGCGGAAGAATTGAAGAAGAAGCTTGCCGAAGAAAATGGACAGACCGATCGTTTCATCTTCAAAATGAAGGATGATCCGAGAATTACGAAGGTTGGTCGTTTTATTCGTAAGACTTCGTTGGATGAATTCCCACAGTTCTTCAACGTTTTGAAGGGCGACATGTCTTTGGTTGGTCCTCGCCCGGCATTGCCGGAAGAGGTTGCCCGCTACGGTTCCCTTTATTCCACGCGACTGCTGGTTAAGCCTGGTATTACCGGTCCGTGGCAAGTTTCTGGCCGTTCGGATCTTTCGCAGGAGCAGAGCGAATATTTGGACGTTTCCTATATCGAAAATTGGTCCATTGCAGGCGATCTTGCGATTCTCGCAAAAACCGTGCTCGTGGTCTTCCGCGGCACCGGATCTTACTAAATTCCGCAGTACTTTTCGCACGAATCGTCGTGCAAATCAGAGCGCTCCCTCCCGGAGCGCTCTTTTGCTTTCCCACGTGGTGCAGATGGGAAATGTGTTTTTGTGTGGTTGCGACCTCGCTTGTTTGATTGTGGGCTCGCTTGTTTCTTGATGGGAAACAATTATTCGTCATATGTATATTTTTGCAGTTATTGGGATACGTTTATTCGTGTGAGGAATATTGTAATACTCATGTGAAACAGTTTTAACTTATATAATCAGGTCCACTATAACTAAAGATTGTCTTTTGATATATCTCATATAAGATTTGGATTTTCAAAATAGGTAATTTGCTTTCCTTTGCGCATTGTGAGATAATTAATGCAGCATGGCGCCATGATTTCTGTAACGTCATCCCTCACAGCTGAGGGTGGTCCCACGCACTTCGGTGCGGATTGAAATATGCAACAGAACCTATAAAAGGAAATAATCATGCGTAGTCATGAGAAGCGGGTGAATGTGTGCCCGCGAACGCAAGGCAAGTATTTGGTTTCGGTGGTGCTGACCGCTGTTTTCGCGATCGCGTCGCTGTTTGGAACGCTGCTGTTCTCTGCAGATGCAGTTGCCGATGCCGCCGAATCTCAGGCGGTCGCGCAAGTGGGCAACGCAACCTACGTGAGCGTACAGGAGGCGATCGGCCATACGTCGATGAAGAACGCGACGGTCACATTGCTGACTGACGTTGCGGAAAGCGTTACGATTACGCCTCTGAAAGGCATGCGAAACGTAACGTTTGACCTGAACGGGCATACGCTGCAAGCCACTGAATCCGGTGGAGCTGCTGGGTTTGCTACGATCACTGTGCCTGCGAACATGCAGCTCACCATTGTCGGCCCGGGAACGGTTGCGGGCGGAACACAGCCTGCGGTCGATTGCCGTGGCGCACTACACGTGAAGAGCGGCACATTCACCTCGGACGCAACGCTGATGCGGTTCGCCGAAACGGATGAGACTTCCGCGCAAGGCAGTTTTTCGGATGGAACGTTCATCGCGCCGACGCTATTCAACCTGCTGGATGACGCTAAAAACCTTGGCTATGTTACCGTTCGTGGCGGCGAATACCGGGGTATGATTCCAGCTGGACTGAACACGCTCGCCTTGTTGAGCGGCTCGTTCTCCGACTCGTCGAATCTTGCGCCGTATTTGGCTGACTCGCTTGGGCTGATTCCAGATGGCACTAGCGGTGACGGTACGGGCGACGGAATGTTTCATATCGGCGATCTGGCGATCTCCAGCAAACAGGCCTCGGTGGAATTGGACCCAGTGGACGGACTCCAACGGTTGAGCGCCGATGACCTACTAAAGCTGACGGAAACACAACTGAACGGCATCGCCGACTATCTTCTTGTGGTGGATAGTGACCAGTTGCAGGCGTTGAACGATCAGATCGATCGCGCAATGCAGGCGGTTGGAAAGAGGAAGGCTTTCGAAGCCGTGAACCAGAACATCACCATCACCGCCGTGCGCAATGGTGCGGATGATGTTATAGATGCAAACTCGAGTAGGGGAGCGGGCCCACAGTTGCGCACCTCCGACCACGATGGCATAAGCGCACAAGTGGCGGTAACCATCAAAGCCGTCGCCGAGCCAGAAAAACCAGAAGAACCTGGCAAACCCGGTGATCCAGAAAAGCCAGAGAAGCCGGAAATGCCTCGCTCCGGATCCGCAGTCCAGGCGCTCGCCATCATCTCGCTGCTGCTGGTGATCGCTTCCGCAATCTGCGCATACGCAACGGTCCATCTGCAGTCGTCGTGTCTGCACAACTAGTATTTTCCGCCCTTTTCTTGAGCTGTATAGATGCAAAACGCTAGTAATGCAGACATGAAACCACATTCCGATCATCGGATCCGAATTTCTTCAATCCGATGATCGGAGTGTTGCTCTTGCAGTGTTGCATCCTTCTAATTGGTGAATAGACTGATGAATTTCTTGTTGTGGGTGGTTAGGTGAGTGGAGTGTCTTGGATTTGATTTCGTTGATTCCTGAAGCTGAATTGAATTGTAAATAACGTAGTTCGGGGATGAATACAGATAACGTCCGAATTCTTGCGCGCTTTGGGTTTTCGATCCTGACGTGAAAAGCATGGCCCCGCGTCCTGCGTACGGTTCTTTCATTCGCCAAAACGAAAAACCGCGATTGGAAACCAGGAGACGGAACCATGCCCGAGAACACCGTGCGGATCGACCGGCACATGCCCGGGATCTGGCTCGACCGGCTCGTCACGCAGAAGGTCACCGAGACACTCAACGCGATGCTCGACACGGAGGCCGGTGAGCTTGTCAGGGCGTCTAGATACGAGCGTTCCGGCGGCCGGAAGACGTATCGTGCACCGGAACCCCGACATGTTCCGGCTTGGCGGCACGCTGGAGGAAGCGAGCTGGTCATCGTTCCCTGGACGGCCATGACCAAAAGTGCGCAACCTTTCGGGCACTACCGGGTTTATGGGCGCTTTTTGCCTATGGACCACCACATCCAGCGTTGTACGAAAAGGTTCGCGATGGTAAGTATCACGAGCGCAAGGGCGGTGGCCGCGAGGCCCGCGAGAAGCTGTGAAAACCACGGTGTGGACGCCACGTCAATGCCGATGACGCGGAAAAGCCCGATCTTCACGAGATTGAGTGTCAATGCGTTCAGCGCGTAATAGACGAGGCTGTAGCGGCCGATATAGGCCAGCATCTGGCATGACCCCACCACGATGCACAGCCAGATGACGGCGAACGTGCCAAGGAATGCCGCCGCGACCGATGCGGCCAGCAGCGCCGGACCATCCGGTACGATTCCGACCACGGCCGGTATCGCCAACGTCAGGAACACTACGGCCGCGCAAGCTGACGATACGCCCGCTCTCCCGCGCGGAATGGCTTTGAGCCATTCCTTCAGCACGTATCCGACGCACATGTAGCCAGCTGCCTTGACCCCGGCCACAATCTGGAAGGGTAGTGCAGGCCATCCGGTCTGGGACGAGACGAATGTCGACAGGATGACGAACGCCATTCCAATAGCGGCAAGCACGCGTCCGTCATCGGTCAGGCTGGTCAGCCCGTACATCAGGCATTCGCCCACGAAGAACGCCATGAGGAACCACAGTCCATTGCCCATGATGAGCACGTCGAGGAACTGGTGCGTAATACCGTAGTCGTGGCTTGTCTGGAAGGTCGCGCGCATGGATGGTATGAGCAGTATCGCGAACGGTTTCGCGAGGAAGTACAGGGAGAACACGTAATACGGCACCAGCAACGTCTTGGCCTTGCGCGCCAGGAACGCCTTGAACCCGCCCCTCCTACTGAACGTGAGCCCCCCAGTAGGAAGAACAAGGGCATATGGAACAGGTATATCGCGTCGATGGGCACGTCCAATGCGGGCAGTCACACGCTTTCGCCGTCACCGTTCCTGAGATGGCCGAAACTGACCAGTACGATGCCGACACCCTTGGCCACGTCGATCCACTCGACTCGTTTGGAACCACTCATTCCGCATCCTGTTCCGCTAAGTTCCTGAATTTCATGAATGCGCCGAAGCGCACGATAAAGGTCGTGATGTTGGTGCTGGAGAACACCACACACACCGTCAGCGGTGTGATGTTCCCGGTCAGCCACAGAACCGCGCAGGCCGTAAGATTCACAATCGCGCTGACCATAATCGCCGCGTTCGCCCAGGTCGCCTTCCCGATCGGCGAGAGCGCTGGATAGCCGAACATGAAACTGAAATATCCGAAGAACACGCCGACCATCAGTATCCGCAGGAACCCGCCAGCGCTGGCGTACTGTCCGCCGAGAATCAGCACGCACAACGGCGTCGCCAGCACTTCCACCAGCCCACACGCGAGGAACCAAAGGATGCCGCCCCGCAACACTATGCGGTAGAACAGCCTATAGTCCTTCTTGTTGACCATCGACGGGTAGAGTGCGTCGCCAAGCGGCGGAATCATCTGCTCTCCGGCGGACGACAGCTTGGTCGCGCCGGAGTACAGGCCCATCTCCACGGATTCGGGGCTGTAGCGCATGCCAAGGAAGATGGATCCCAATGATCCGTTGACGCTCACGGATATGCGGGATATGAAGAACCAGAAGCTGTCTTTCAACGCTTCCAGCATTTCCCTCATGGTGGTGCCGGTCGCCTTCAAACCGTCGCGTTTGAGCAGGGAGAACGCCCACAGGAGCGCGATGGTATCGAATACGATCATCGAGACGGGATATATGATCAGTGTGTCGTCGCCCTTCACGAACAACAGCGTCGCCACCAAGATTCCGGATTTCGCGGACACCGCGCGGATGGTAATGTCCTTCATGCGTTCGATGCCCCTGAAGTAGGCGTCCGGAAGCAGCGCCTTGGCTATCGAGTCCACGAAGAACAGCAGGATGATCACGAAATGGCCGCGGAGCATGTCCACGAACATCGCGAATGCCAGGAACACGGCCGAAGCTACGCACGCCAGCAGCAGCTTGGTGTACGTCATCGTCGAGATGATTCGGGACATTTTTGCCTTGTCGTCGCGATGCACGGAGATGGTCGCGGTGGTCGACAGCTGGAAGCCGTACTCCACCACCATCTGGAACACCAGGCAGAACGACGTCGCGAATCCGATCACGCCGAACTTCTCCACGCTGAGCACGCGCGACAGGTACGGCAGGAGTAATAGTCCGATCAGATAGTTTGAAAACGTGAGCGCGTATAGGAACAACGCATTCTTAAAAATACGCGAATGTGATTTGTTATTCGTAGCCTTCATTGTCTTTCGGTTAACTCATCTAGCTAATGTTTTAGATTCGTGCATAAGAAATCAGCAGTTCCTATTTGATGACTGTCGTGATTTGATTTCCTGTATAACGAACAGATGCGCATGTGCGAGTTTCCTCAAGGAAGTTACCGACCTCAATATACATGACTGGCACTTCGTTATCAGGGAGATTCAGAAGTTTGCGGGTATCCTTATCTGCTTTTGCCGTGAACATGGTGTTCAGAGGGCAGGAAGCAAGTCCTAAGGATTCAAGCGACAAAAGAAGGGACATACCAAAAAGTCCGCCGTCAGTGAACCCCTCATTCCGTTCATAGGATGTGATGAACGATCGCAGGTCGGAAGTAATGAGAATAAGGGCAGGGGGTGCCGCATATCCTCCCACTCCTCCTTGGATAGCCAAAGCCTTAGTGATGATTTCAGGGTTTAGGATCAGATGAACTCGAGTTGGTTGTCTGTTGCAGACGGACGGTGTCCTCATAGCCATGTCAGTGGCTTGCTCGATGAGATTAACATCTACTGGCTCATCGGAAAACTCTCGTACCGAATGACGGTGTTCATTAAGTTGAGCGTAAGGTAGGAGCGAGTTATTAGCTTTTGTTGACCGTCGGATGACGATGCTTCCTCCGCGTGATGGATCTGCGGACTTAATATGATTCCATTGCTCGTTGGTGAAAAGACTTTTTTGCCATGAGATATCCTTGCCCGCGCGAATATGGCGTTCCATGTACTCGTGTAGTGCTGACATCGACTCTTGAAATACGGTGTTTTCCTCATAGTTGCTGTCGGCTAGCTCTAAGCTCTTGAGCATGGCTGGAAGTTCGAGAAACACTTTGCGTCCAAAGCCATATCGAAAATCGTTATGGCTGAGTCCTTTTTCTATCTGATGGCTCAGGAACATGATTCGTGTTTCCAACTGTGTGAGCTCGGTAGAGGCAACACGGGAGTAGTTTCGGTTATATCGATGTGCCTGAAGAATGGAGTCTTTGTAAAGATGAAGCGTTTGCCGTAGATTTCGTATTGCTGACGCTATACGACGCGGGATGCACGCGTGAAACACTGCCCTGAGCTTCTCACTCATTTGAATCCTCCAATTAAGTGCGAGTGATGAATAATCATTGTTTGTTTGCGAGTACTGCTTGCTGCATGTTGGTGAGGTATTCGTCGACTCTCGTGCGCTCTGCGTCGAGTATTCGTTCGACCTTGGCGAAGTCCACATGCCGATTAATCACGTCGAAGTCGTCATATCCGTCCACATGGCGCTGCTCGGAGTCCACGAGCTTCAGGAACTCGGAAAGCCTTCCGGAATACTGGCCCGGGTAGATGCAAATTGGCTCGGTTCCCATGTTCATGGAGAATGCGGTCGCGTGGAATGAGTCAGTCAGCACGTATTTCGCGTTGTCTACAAGGGAAACGAAATCGAGGATTTCAGGCACTACGAGGCTTTTACCGTTTCGGAATACTTGGTCCACGCGGGTGCAGAATCGGTAGATAGGCAGGCCTGTTCTGCGTGACAGTTCATCCGCGTATCCGTCGAACTCTTTGCTGCGGTTCAGGTTGTAGATAAGGATGTAGTCGCCTTTAACCCGCGGTTTCGTGGCGATGGAACGCCAGAACGATGCCGGCATCGCCAGCGTGGGGTCGACGATTTGCACAGCGTTGTGGTATCCGTACTGATCGTTTAGGATATCAACGCCGCTCTGTTCTCGTACGGAGATCATGTCGAAACGATCAATGTACTTCTTCGACTGGTTGACTTCGTTCTCGTCGAGATGGCTTCGGCCGAAGCTGGACGCATATGCGTACTTGGGTTTCCCGTCAGGGGCAAAGTCTAGATAGAAGCATGGAATAACTCCCTTGTTCCATCCGAAATTCCACACTTGGTCACTGCCGGAAACGTACACGTCAGCGAAATCGTTGAAGTTTTTGAAATCCGATTCGCTGAGATACGTCTTTTCCGTGAGGTTCAGATATTTGCTGCGGAAGCCGTCGAACACTTTCTTCCATAGCAAGTAGGTTGGCAGGAACGCCAGGGCCTTTACCGGATTGCCTTTGGCGAAGGAGTCGACCAGGCCTTTGCCATACGTATCGGGACGTCGATAGTCGATGAGAACGACGTTGTCGAAATACTGCTTCAGCTTCTCCTGCGTGGCGTATGCCTGAAGCTGTGTGCCGTAGTTGTCGACTTGATGGAGCGTGATCACCGCCGCTGTTGTCATGATTGTTCCTTTCCTGTCGTGTCGGGTGTCCCGGTCGGACCGGCCACGGTCCTGTTTCGTTTGGCCTCGTAGTAGCGACTCCAGATGGCGCGATAGCACCAGAAGCCGGGAAGCAGGGCGAGAATGCCGAGCTTGTCGCGTTTCGACGCCCTGCGGTCGCACAGCACGGTTGGTGCGAGCGGGAGGACCTCTCGGCGCAGCCTGCGCGCGAGGTCCTTGTCATGATGACCAGTGTTGACCATCTGGGAAAGCGTGGAGAGACGCACGTACGCCCGCTTCTCAGCTGCGGCCGTTTTAAGGTCGGGA